>VTLG01003065.1_pt1 | contig 13128 bp, 5 predicted proteins | sample 4694571 | NCBI WGS metagenome assembly VTLG01 (sample SAMN12604809, study PRJNA352737) | marine metagenome | biome: ENVO:00000447; feature: ENVO:00000209|ENVO:00000569|ENVO:01000036; material: ENVO:00002151; isolation source: viral sequences binned using virsorter ... | reverse complement strand
GCTTAAAAAGACTGGTGGCTGTCAGAGTTGCCGCAACCGAGATCGCTGCAGTAGTAGCTGCAGTAATCATGATCTCTTCTTCTGGTACCGGCATCCTATAGTTAGTAAATGGTATATCTACCTTCTGCACCTCTTTAGGCTGTGGTTTACCTTCATCTTCTTCTTCCTTCTCCGATTTAGTACCTGCTAAGAAACGTAAGTCCCCAGCTGGTACTAGCATCGGTTTATAAGAGGGTAAGTCCGCCGTAGGTGCATCCAATGTAGGACGAGGTAGATCAGGCGGATTACTTAAAATTTGATCAGGAAGCCTAAAGGAGGGTAGAACAGGCGGGTCCATTTAGTCTGGTTCCCATGTTATAGCACCTCCTGGTACCTTTTCACGTTGTTGTTGTGTAGATAGTCTTAACCAATTCTGAGGATACTTATTACCATCTACATCAGTAAAAGGTTTATCCATAGGAAGTGGTTTATTTTGATATTTATATCCCATTAATATGCCCTCGCTATTTTTGCAGGATGTTGAGCCCAAGCCATATAAACATAATCATTACCACTAGCATTTATATCGGCTCCATTTCCTTTTATTTTAAAACCGTTTGATGTAATATCTATTACAGAATTATTTGCATTACCTCCTTGCTCAGTAGTATTTGGTCTTAACCAAGTTCTAGTTAAGTTTCTACCAGAAATTGTATTCTGTTTAGCATTTAACATGAACCAATTTGCAGTCGCACCATAGTCTTTAAAAATTATAAAGGCAGGACGGAAACCTAAGTACACATATGGGCCATCTGCATTATCGTTCCCTTGATATTTTCCAAAGGAACTGTACCCCTCGATAGGAGCCCAACAGTACATGATATAGTCTTTAGCATTCTCTGCTATTGAAGCTGTCATAGCAACTACAGTATTTGTAGGATCTGCATTGTTCCAGTATCCTGTACCTCCTGCATCAGTAGTATTCAATACTAAGCGGTTAGCGTTACCTACTTTTTTATGATATACATTCCAGTTAGCACTATGTGATATACATTTCTGTATAACAAAATGAGGCGCAGTACTTAAACCATGACCTACTGTTATAGTAGAACCAGTTCCGGTAAATTGACTTATGCTGAAACCAGCAGTATTATTAACCCATTGACCGGTTGGTGTTACGCTACCATCTGTTGAAGCAGTTGCGGCAGCAGTACCTGCATCCCAACCAAAGGATACATATGAACGTCCATCAGTGTTACCACCTCCTGAACCTTCTAAATCAAAACCATCGCTTTCAAAGGATTCAATATAACCAGTACCAGTATTTTGAGCATCAGCATTATCTGAATCTAATGATTTTCCTGTTCCTCTAACTACATCTTGCCAAATATGACTTAAATCTACATTTGTACACTTATTCCAAAGTAGATCAGGTCCAAAGTTCCAATATCTTACTTCTGTTCCATCAACACCGTCTCCATCCCAAGTTTTTACATCAAAGAAATTAGATCCGTTGTTTAGATCAGTTCCAGTAAATGTATCATCAAGATTAGCTGAACATAGACACTTAAAGCCTGTTGGAGCACCTGAACCTAATACAAAAGGAGTCTGACCAAAATTAAGTGAATGACCATCGCCATTATATATCTTCAAGTAAGGTAACCAGTAATCATCACCTATATCATTATGGAAACCTGTACCTACTGTACCTGTACCATTAGGAGGATCTCCACTATTAGCCCAGTTTCCATCCTTTTTTCTAGCCCATATTTTTCCAGCATCAGCATCAAACGCAAATCCAAGAGTTTCACCCTCAGCTTGAGTAACACCAGCCATTAGACCACCGACGTATTCAGTACCATCCCAATAGCGAGCTTCATTTCCTCTAATAGCGAAACCTGGGTTTCCTACATTAGAGTTAATAAGAGTAGAATGTGGTAAAGAAGAAAGTTTGATTCCAAATAGTGGTTCATTATCTCCAGTACCTCTTGTCATTTCCCAATACCACTTACCAGTCTTTATACCCATTGTGGCAACAACAGCTTCATGACTATTAATTACTTTAGCTACTGTATTACATTGAGTAAGAGTTATACCACTTTTCCTTTGTAAAGGGTTGAGTACTGGATAAGTTCCATTAACTGTACCTCCAGCTCCAGTATCTCCGGCCTCTGGTATGAAATTAGTGGGAGAATCTACTGAAGAACAAGGTTCTGCAGGAGCAGGACCACCAGTATTATCTGTAAATTCATAATCAGTACATTTCCATTTTGTAGGCTGACCGCCACTACCATTGGATAAACCTATATATCTAGCTGTTATTGTATTTCCTGCTGTAAGATCATGTGTAACAACCATATCACCAGTCATAGAACCAGAGAATGTATTAGCAGTGTTTACATCACATCCGCCAGAACATCTAGTATTACCATTAGAAGCCGGGTTAGTACTAGTGAACATGATAAAAGAATTATCTCCTGCACCTGAACTACCATTACTAGTAAGATACCATACGAATTTCTCAATGGTTCTACTTTGACCTAAATCGATCCAATAAATATGATCAGTTCCGTAGAAACCTTGTGCGGCAACTGCTGCAAGAGTTGTACCTACGTAAGCTTGGTGTGGGTTATTCTTAGTATTATTCCAAGTTTGGTTAGTAAAAAGATCAACTACACCATACTGAATACCTCTAAAACCTTTCTTTGTTTTGGAAAGTGCTAAACCTTGAGGAGTCCAATCATTACGTCTTGCAGGCCGGAATGGCCCGTCGTACTTATAGTGGCCCTTGTAGATACGGATATCATTCATGAACCCCTTGAAACCTAATGTACCATTACTTCTTTCTCCTATCCATAAACCATCTACAGCATCAGCAGCATCAGTAGCAGATTCCCATCTAGGTGTACCATCTACATACATTGTTGTTATGCTACCTTTTCTAACTAAAGCAACATGATACCATTCCTGATTAGGTGACATAACAACATTAGTAGTACCTATAATCTCATTATTACTAGAATAAAAATACAATTTACTGGCATTACTTCTAGTAATAGACCAACCAGCTGTACCAGCTGTGCCGTTTTCAATTAATACCTGTTGACCACTTGTTAATTCTGTTTCATTAAAGAACCAACCTTCTACGCACCAATCGCCTCCATGTAAATTAAAGTCGGCATGTGAACTACATGATAGTCGCATACCGGTTCCATCTTGTGCAGATTGGAAGTATAAAGATGATCCATAATGTCGAGCCTGCTTTGTTGATATAACTACACCATCGTTAGTAACTGTTTTAGCTGAACCTGAACCTTTTATTTCATCATGTTCATCAGTTAAAACATCTCCAGGCATAGCAAATACTAAGTGTGAAGATAGAGGATCTGATCTATATCCAGATTCTTTAGTATTTCCGTATGCGTTAGTATTATATATTGGAAGAGCGCCTATATCAACATCAGTATTACTTAAATAATCTTGTGTTAATCTTTCTAAAGTGCCAGTATCTTCAAATTTCAAATGGAAAGAATTGACATCATCTCTACCATTTGTCAATACTACACCATCAACCTGTATTGCATACCAACCAAACCAACTATGTCCACTTCCATAAGTGAATGACATTTCTAGGCTGGTTAAACCACCTGCAGGGATAGCTATATTTGCTGACCATCCAACATCATTAGCAGTAACATCATCGTAGTCGGTATCAGGTATTGCTGTTGCTCCATTAATACTTAAAGTATTAGTTATACCTGCTGTACCTTGTGGTTGATAACAATAAATTTTAAAGTTAGTTCCTTGTATAGGATGACCGCCTGGAACAGTCCATTTAATCTTATCTGTTCCTCCATTATGAGGCTTGTTAATCGCAAGAGATGTTTGATTATCAGCTCCATCAGCAGCTATACGACCACTAAAACCTTTCTCGTCTGGATCGTTCCAAGTCGCATAAGATCCTCCATTATCACTATACTGGAAAGCATTTTTACCCCAGTTTCTACCATTGTTTACCTTTGCTATAGCAGCTTGCCATTCAGCATAGGTTTTGTCAGTGACACCATCCTGTAATATAACCCCATTCACCTCGACGGCACGTAAATAATCATTAGTATTACTTCCAGCACCTGGGTTTCTATTCCAACTTAAAGAAGTTAAAGTATAATCAGCCCCTCTTAATATATCAAAAGGTACTGTATACCAATCATCAGAACCACCAAAGTTATAATCAGTTTCGATTTTCTTACCATTAAATTTAATGATACCAGTAGTATTAAAAGAAGCGCTTAAGAATCTAAGACTATAAACCTTCTTCAAACTTGAAGGTGCTGTCCATGTCCAACCTCCGTGCAAACCGCCAACGGTGTTAGTCATGTCACCATCGAAACTATAAGCCGCATTAGTCATGGTATCACTATTATCATCTTTAGCGAGACCACTTGACCAAGTGATATTATTGTTAGGACGAGGTAATTCAAAGGCTTTAGGAACCCAGTTATCAGCTGCATCGTATTTTCCGAATGCCGCTGGCCCTAAATTCAATCCATCAACAAACCTTACATCTGCATAGATAACATCACCAACACCTTGATTTGATTTATTTATATAATGAATATAATCTTCATCATTTACATAGCTGTCTAACCATCTGGCTGGAAGAGTATTTGTACCAAAGTCTGTAAGTTGTACTCCATTTACCCAAATCTCGCATCTATTCATATTATATGCTTGAGCTGAGTCAAACCTTACAACAACATGATACCAAGCAGTGGGGTCTCGAAATACTGCAGTTGAAATTAGATTCCAAATATAAGAACTACCATCAGTATGACCATATTGAAGTGTACCGTCTGTATTAAAACGAAGGAATTCTGACGCGTTTCCAAGTTCAGAAGACCAAATAATGTCCTCATTAGGTATGTCTCCTCTTTTAACCCAAACTGAATAAGTCCATTTTCTTACATTTCCAGTTTGCTTAAATTCTTGAGTTAGATTAGCACTTGAAGCTTCGTGCATCTTCAGACTTTTTTTGACAAAATATTCTTCTTCATCTGAAATTGCAGCAGTACCCTGCATCATCGTGTTAGTTAGTACTGCCATTTTACTTCACATCCAGAGTTGCCACCGCATGAATACTACCAGATGCTGCAATTATATAATCTACTCTATCTACAGACGCGGCTGCAGTAGAGAGAGTTGGTGCAGTACCACCTTTCCATTTCCAGTTAGCTGCCCAAGCTGCAGTTCTAGAACCAGTACCATCTTGTGTGATAAAGATAGAACCTGATTGTCCAGCGACCTGGTTAGAAGGGTTAGCAAATGTAGTATTATGACCTAGAGTAACCGAATGATTATTCGTGGTACTCATATCAATTGTAATAGTTGTTGCTGAAGTTAAACCAGTAACTTGTCCACGTTGAGCACCTGTCCAAGTATTATCACCTGCTAAGGTTGCGTCTCCAGTAGAGGACCAAGAAAGAGTTCCACTTCCATTAGACACAAGAGCTTGTGAGCCTGAGCTATCAGCTGTAGGTAGAGTCCATGTAACATTAGCTGCTAAAGAAGCTGGTGCTTGGAAAGCTACATAATGATCACCATTAGCTGTTGCTTCTTCAAACCTTAGATCTTTCTGATTATCTATTGATACATCGCCTGTGAACGTGCCACCTGCGAGAGGCATTTTAGTAGCGTCTGTATTATTATCAGTTGCCCATCCAAGGTTACCACTGCCATCAGTTTTCAAGTACTGACCTGCAGAACCATCAGCTGTTGGTAGAACCCAGATCTGATCACCACCTAAAGTACCTGGTGCTTCAAATCCTACATAGTTATTACCTGAACCATCAGCTTCATGAAACCTCAGTTCTTTCGCATTATCTAGGATAACATCACCAGTGTAGGTAGCACCTGTTAATTGAGCAAAACCACTAGTATCAATAGTATGCTCTTCTAGATTACTACCTTCTTTTATGTATATTTTATTTTGATCTGTAGCATAACAAATCTCGCCTTCGAGAATGTCTGCTTTATTTCCGTTTAAATTTGAGTATGTACCCCGTGCTACACGCACAGGTGTTCTAGTTGCTGGTGTTGGCATTAGTCGAAAGATCCTCCATCATAAGTGTTTGAAAGTGCTGCTGTGCTTGTACCATTGTCAAAGTTACCAGCATCAATAACTTGGTGTGCTGTTCTATCAAATGCAGTATTCATTTGCATACAGTTACCCATTAAAGAATGGGATGAGCATTGGTAATGTAAAATTGTAGGATTAGTATCAGATGTGACTATCTGTGTATAAGCACCTGCATTACCAGGTGTACCGTTTGTAGTTACTCCTGTAGTATATCCTGTTGTTTTATCTGATTCTTGATAGAAAGCAAGAGGATGTCCTGAATTAGAACTATCAGCTTGATCAAATTTGTAAGTCATTCCTGGGTTAAGTTCCAAGAACGGTGCCATTTGGTCATCTAAGGTAAACCCACTAGAATGACCACTTCCGTTATATCTATGTAAGGAACTCTTTGTAGCTACCTTAACTGTATAAGTTACAGTAGGTCCAAAGGTTCTAGTATCTGAAACATATCTCTCTTCTGGATCATTAGCAAAGTAACTAGCCCAAGCATAAGTTTTACTGGAGTGAGTATAAGACAAACGTACTGTTAATCCTGATACTCCCTGGAACGTACCAGGTATACCACTTAGTGTATAACTAACGCCACTTGTTGTCCAAGTTCCATTAACTAAATTACTTGAATCAGTTATTTCATAATAACCATCTTCGCTAGGTTCTGTAGCTTCTAAAGCAGCTTTATTAGCTTTTGGTGTATAAAGCACAGCTGCAGACACAGCAGCGCTTGCAGCGTTAGCTGTAGTTACTGCGTTAGAAGCATTAGTTGAAGCCGTGTTAGCTGTACTAACAGCATTTGAGGCATTTGTACTTGCTGTGTTGGCTGTTGATACAGCACTCGAAGCACTCGACGAAGCTGAGTTTGCCGTCGAGACAGCATTATCTGCTTTTGTGTCAGCTCCGTTTGCTGTACTGACTGCACTGGTTGCGTTACTAGACGCCGTATTCGCTGTATTAACTGCATTAGTGGCATTGGTGGAGGCTGTGTTAGCTGTTGTAACAGCGTTAGAAGCATTTGTAGAAGCTGTATTAGCTGTACTTACGGCTGCAGAAGCATTACTAGCTGCAGAATTAGCAGTAGCAGTAGCGGAATTTGAAGTCGTTATAGCAGTTGTAGCTTTAGTAATAGCAGAAACGTAAGCACCACTTTCAAGAACCCTAGAGTTAGTAAGAGCTTCAGTGGAATCATTCTCTGCTTCTTGAGTAACGTATAGATTTTGGTTAAAGTTATCATTGAGATCACTAGATCGAATAGCTGAACCTGGGTAGAAGGTTGCAGCAAGTTCAGAACTAGCAGTATCTCTAAAAATCTTTATCTTTTTGCCAGTCGCTGGGGCTGTGCCAAATCGAATTGTTGTTGCATTATGTAATGTATAATGAGTTGTAAGCTCTTGAAGAACTTCATCGACACTAACTTTAATGTCGGTACTATTTTGATATGGAAATGTAAAGGAGTAATCAACGGTGGAATTATTACCCGTGTATGAATTTGAGGTTGTAGCCATAATGCCTATTTGTTACGGGTTTCTCTTAATAAAGTTCTAATCCGTTTTTGGGTTTGTTGAGCGCCTTTTAAGTCGCCTCTCTGTAATTCTCTATTTCTATTCTTTATCTCTCTTCCTATTGTACTATAGTTCTCATCCTTATGTGTATTGAGAGCATCCATCGCACCTCTAAAAGCACGATCATGTATCTCATTTAATCTGTGATATAATAAGGTTTTCTTAATTGGATAGTCTTCTTGATTCTGAAGACCTCTTCTTTGGACATACTCTTGCAAGTATTTATTCCAATATCCATCATCTTCAGTCATTAACTGTTGGATTTGTATATCTAAGTTAGAGTTCTTAGCTATCCAGTTATTAACAAACTGTCTATCTTTAGCATCTAAAGGTAGAGTTGTATCTGGGTTTACCCTTATCTTTTGTAGTCCATCCCAACCAGTTGACAATAGCCATTGTCTCCAAGGTTCCATACCTCCATTTGATTTGAACATAGGTAGGAAAGCATTGGCAGCGTTAATTAACTTATTATAATGTCTAATAGGTTTACCAGTATAGATATCTAACATCTTAGGTAGATCTTCATCTCCAGCAAATAAGAACTTATTAGCATTCTTCATGTAAGAACCAAAGTCATTATCTACATCTCTAAGCTGTCCAGCTACTACGTTATTGAGAACGCTTCTCACTCCTTTATAAGGAATTAACATATCAGTTTGTTGAGCCCAGAATCTAGTCCATGCACTAGGATCTCTTGAGATTAAACCAGCTAATGGTTCAAAACCAGCAATAAATGTATCATTAGTAACATTCATTGTAATAGCATGACCTATCTTTCTAAGTATATCTTCTGTAACAGACTGATCTACACGGTTTGCTTGATATATAACATCAGCTGTAAGACCCATTAATGAAGCAAAAGGTTCGAATCCCTTATAACTTCTCCAAGCACCAGTGATTGGATCTTTAATTGAGAAAGGTTTCCAACCCATAGCCATCATTCTACGCTTCTCAGCATCATCTTGAGGACCAGCACCAGTTATAACACCATTCAAAGCAAGCATACCAACACCCATAACCACAGAACTACCCATGATTTGACGTCCAATATACTCAGATTTAAGTGTAGCAAAAGCTAGATCTGGATCTTTCATAGTATCTAAACCATGCTCTGCCAGAGCTGCAAGCTTTTGTTGTCCTGTTCGAGCGCCTAAAACTTTACGTGCTTTTGTCATAGCAGGTCCAATATTACTTAATGGATTAAAAGACCAACCTACTTCAAACGCATTAACACCAGTTCTAGGGAACATGAACAAACCTTTAGCAGCTGGTACATGATCTAAGAACTTATCGAAGGCTCTTACTGTAGCATTATCTAAGTTAAGTGCTATCTCTTGTGAAGCAAATTTAGCAGCACTGTCTGTTAATAGACCATTAGCATCAAACGCTTGATCATATAAGTCACGTTGTACTTTACGGAAGTCTGCTCTATGGAAAGATCCATTAGTTTTAGCATATAGATCATCGTATGCTCTGGCTCTAGCTATACCACTAGCCATAAAGGAATTGGTAAAACCGTCAATGGCATACAAAGCATTGGTACCATACTTGACAAAGAACTGTTTGTTCCACCAAGTTAAACCTTTTGCAACCTGCCACATAGCATATTTACCATTCTCTCCCTCTAGCTTCCAAGCTTCAGCTACTGAATCCATATACTCCATTCTCTCTATCTGAGATTTAGCTAAGTCTGCACGACCTCTCATCATAGCAGCTTGTGGATTTCTTTTAGCTAACTGCCATTCAGATTGCATCACCTTCCAAGCACGTCTTATATTCTCATCAATACCACCATATACCCAAAGAGCACGCTGGAATACTTTATCTTCACCAGTTAGTTTAGCACCTGCTAACACAGCAACTGGTTTAACAGCTGTTAATACTGAGTTACCAATAGCAGCACTACCTGCAGATAAACCACTTAGTAAGCTATTGATTCTAACGCCTTGTAAACCTTTAACAATTACACTAGGTACTTCAGGGTTACCATCAATGAAAGCTTTCTTAATGAAACCAATATGATTCTCAACAAACTTATGCATCTTATCAAGATCATCTACTTTACCATTAGTAGCATCATAGACTTCTTTAAATGGTTTAAGATAATTAGGATTCTCTTTAGCTATACGAGATAGTTCTTGTTCTAATTTACCATTACTCTCTTTAACACCTTTTAAGTAAATATCAAATTCATCACCCTGTCTATTCATCCACTGAATAAGACTAGGTACATCACCACTAGCTTTTAACTTTCTATACTCCTTAGCTTTGCTTAGAATATACTCATTAGCTTTAACTTCAGTTCCTAAGAGATTCAGTTTTTTAAACATGATCTCCCATTGTCTGGAAGTATCTACTGTATCACCTAGCATAATAGCACCAGCCGCTGTATCAGCTACAGTATCAGCAGCATTCTGTGTCAGCATAGCAGATGCTCTCATTTGATTAGGATCAAAGAGTCTATCGTATGCATTTTTAAATGCTTTGGAGGCAATAGTCCACTGCTCTTCATCTAGAATTGCATTAGAATTAAAGACTGTGGTCTTCATATCATCTACGATGAACTCAAATTCCTTAAAGCTTAAGTCTCTACCATAAATAGCTTGAGTTAAGTTATCTACAGACCTGTTCATCTGTTCAGATGTGATCTTAACATCTTTCACACCATTACTAACAACAGCATCGATGTTAGGAGATAGAGCATCAAATAATTGATCTAATTGTTTAGCTCTTTCATTGCTATTCAAAGCAGTCATAAGCTTCTTCTGGAAGCGTTCATCAGCAACAGGAGCCATTCTCCCATTACTAGTACCTATATTATTCTGTATCTGTGTTTGATGTACTTTAGCTAATAATGGATCAGCTTCTAAATCTGTTACTGCTTTACCTGCTGAATCTTCTCCTAGATCATTGACAAATGCATTATACTGTAGTCCTTCAGGATCAGCATTAATTGAATCTATCATTTCATCTGCTTGTGCAGCCTTTCTAGCTTGCCTACGTGACTCTACAGCAGCTGTTACAGGATCATCAAATAGAGATAACTGTTCATCTCGTTTTGCAATGATCTCAGCAGCTCCTGTGTCTCTTGGAAATAGCTTAGCTTTTTTACCTAAAGAGAAAGCAGCACCAAGTAATTCAACACCACTTGCTAAACCAGCAGCTTCAAATACATTCTTCTTCCATCTTATATCAGGACTGTCACCTTCTCTAGTAGCCCAAGGTATATCAACACCTAACCAGTTCTCTAAAGTAGCTGCTAAGTTATCATCTGTTTTTGAGTGAGATGAAATCATAGCTACAGTAGTATCTACACCAGCCCAAGCTGCTACATTACCAAGTGTTTTAGTAATAGTAGGCAGTTTCTGTGCCCATACAGCACCTTTAGCAGTACCTGTAATTGCAGTACCACCAACCATACTAGGTATAATAATAGAAGATGCGTCTCTAATCATCTTATATGCAGGATGTTGAGAACGTCGTGAGTTATTATCCCACCAATTATCAATCGGTTTAAGCCAAGGAACAAGACCAATAGCATCAGATGCAAAGTCTATAACACCCGAAGTTATATTATTTTCAAGTTCGGCAAGAGTTCCTAATACAGGTATATCATAGGTGATAGGTCTACTTAGTTTTTCTTCTTTTTCTTTTTGTTTTTGAAGCTCTTGGTTTTCAATAGCCTCCGCTTCTTCTGCTCTATAAAAGTCAGCAGTCTCCTGTTCAAAGGAATCTTGAGCCTGATGATGTGGATCTAAACCCTCATTACTGATTGGGTCAGTTGGATTAATAGGGGTTTGTGTCATTGTGCTACCTCCGGTTGAGCATATCTATTTAAGCCCCAAAGGTACTCATAAGCTTCTGGATTTAATAAAACTGGATCATGCATTCCAAATATACTAGTAAATGTGGGATTATCTCCACCACTAAATATGTCAACTGTTCTTTCTAGTAGGAATTTCTCCTTTGCTGTAAGTTCTTCTTTCTCTGCTTTCTCTATTATAGGTTGAGCTTTCTCTACAATAGGTTGAGTATATACAGGTTTATTGATAGTACCATCATCACGTAAAGCCATACAAGCTTTATTAATATCACATAAATTATATGATTCTAATAAATGCATAGCATATGGTGATATTATTTCATTAGTTTTCTTATACTTTTGAACATAAGCTTCAGGTAATAACTTAGTAGTAGAAGCGCCGCCAGCTTGCTTCTCTTCATTAATGAGTTGTTGTAATTGTGCCTGCATTACATCAACAGCTTGTACTTCACCTTTAGTTATAGACTGAATAAGCATAGCTGTAGGATGCATCTCAGGCCAATTACCTCTATTAGCTTTAGCTGATAAAGTTCTAAGTTCAGTATTATCTATATATTTTTTACTGAATATGGTATCAGGATTCTGACTTAACTCATTAAAAATCTGCTCACGGTTAATCTCGATTACATCTTGTTTCTTAGCAAGAGCACCTTTAAATTCGTGTCTACCATTTTTAGATGTTTTCTCATAATAACCATCTTTACCACCTGTTCTGATATCTTCTGCTATCATATCTCTAGCATATTCATATGATGCTTCATGAGATTTACCAGACTCTCTAGCACTACGATAGTACCTAGCAGCATCTTGATTAGCTTTTATCCTAGTATCGTTCCAGGTTACGCTTGTATGCCAAGTTGTTTTCTTCTCAACTATATCATTTAATGCTGTTTCAATTCTATAGTTAAGTCTCTCCTTAGTACCATCTTTACCTTCTTGTGGTAGCCAAGTATTATATTTATTAACCTGTGCTCTGACTTGTTGTTCTACAGACTTACTAAGGTTCCAACTAGTTATATCATCATCTGTTATAATCTCACCACGTTCAGATTTAGCTAAGAGAGCTTTAGTACCTACTTTATCATTGATAGTACTAAGACCATGAGCTTGTATTTTTTGTAAGTACTGAACACCTTTAGCAAAATGTGTACCACGTTTAACACCATAACCAATCATGGATTGCATCACACTTTCAGGAATATCTCCTTCATAGTCTTCCTGCAATTTAACCATGTTCTCATAGTATTCCCTACCTTCACGTCTGAGGTCAGATTCTTTCAGTTTAAGAGCAGCATCAGCATGTTCTTCATATGCTAAACCAGCTTTCTCTAATTCTTGGAATTCTCTTCTATTAAGTTTTCCCCAAGGTTGCTTCTCTTTAGAACTCTTATGATCAACAGGAAGTGTTTCCAAACCTTTAATCTGGTCCCATTTAATAGTACCTTCTTTCAGTGCTTGAACCAAAGCAGCATGTACTCTACGTTTAGCGTATCTAAACTGAGCACGAGTTGCATTAGGACCACCAGCTAAATGTTCGATAGCTTTTGGTATACCTGCAGCACCTACATTTCTTTCAAGATCTGCATCATAACCAATGAAATCTTGTATAACAGTTATTGTAGATTTATGCTGAT
>VTLG01001366.1_pt1 | contig 13128 bp, 22 predicted proteins | sample 4694571 | NCBI WGS metagenome assembly VTLG01 (sample SAMN12604809, study PRJNA352737) | marine metagenome | biome: ENVO:00000447; feature: ENVO:00000209|ENVO:00000569|ENVO:01000036; material: ENVO:00002151; isolation source: viral sequences binned using virsorter ... | reverse complement strand
ATAGGGATTATGAGGCAGTAGAACCTTTTGGTAGATATCCAGATCAACACGTAGAAATAATGCATATCAAAGGAATAAACCCTATATTTCTGCCAGCTAACATGGCAAGAATTGTTCAATCATGGGAACTATCAGAAGAATACATCTACTTTACTGAAGCTGATCAAGTTTTTTACGCCAAAGATATTGATAATCTTTTTAAAACTATTGATGATAACCATAATGTTTATCTTGTGCCTCAACGGTTTGAACAAATTCCACCCGAATCTTACCGACTACGTAAGTTAGCTTTCCCATCCACTACTGATGAAAGATTTGTAGAATTTGAGGGTCAGCTAAAAGAAAATAGCAATCAGTATGTGGTAGCTAATGAACCAGTTACGGTAGATGTTGATGTAGGTGGTAGAGAGATAGAGGGGATAGAAAAGGTTTATGATTACAATGAGCATTTTTATGTAAACCCTGTACCATCTATTGATGCTATTGATGCTCCCGAATATTTTCAAGCCTATGGTGGCTCTTGGTTATGTCATCATAACTTTTTTAAAGGGGTTGAGTTTATTGATTCTAAGTATAGTGTTTTTCAAGATGGTAGAGAAGGGGTGATAGAATTTCAACCTACAGAAACTACAGCAGGGCATGACTTACTGAGAACCCCTAATTCATTGTGCCTCAAAAGTAAAGATCTATTTTATTTTCATGTTGACCATTTAAGTGGATACGAGTTTAATAAAAATTTATGATATCAAAACAATACAGATTTATTCAAATACATATTCCAAGAACGGCTGGCTCTTCTATACAAGATGCTTTGTGGCGTTACAGAGATACTAAACAAGGAGTACATCCTCAAGACCATTCCGATTTTTTTGGTAAATATGATTGGCATCTTAATGGGTTTTATCCAAACATAGCACAAAGTGCTGAAGTAGATAATGGCATACAACACGTAGGGCAAGATTTTTATAGTTATGTTACTAAGCACTTATCTCAAGATTCCAAACCAGCTTCTATGGGATACGGGTATGAAAAGTTTGAAGAGTATTTTAAATTTGCTTTTGTTAGAAACCCTTGGGATAGGTTTGTATCTCTGTGGGCTAAGTTTAAAGAAGAGGTGAAACTTCAAGAAAATTTTAATAAGCTATATGGTTTGAATGTTGATCACGATTTTAAAGAAATGGAAGAAGTGCTTCGTTATTTATGGTTGTCTCATAAAAGAGGGTTAGCATTGCCTAGATGGTTTAAGCCCCAATATGAGTTTGTTCATGCAAAGGATTTAAAAATATTAGTTAACTTTGTAGGTAGGTATGAAAGTTTGCAAGACCATTTTAACTTTCTGTGTGATAGAATAGATTACCCACAGCGATCTTTACCCCATAGTGATAAGAAAGAACGTAGGCAAGAAAAAGAAAATGCTCACTATATTCAATACTATGATAAAAGAAGCGCTGATATAATAGCAGAGATATATAAAGATGACTTAGAAACATGGAATTATGAATTTGGAGATTAAGAATATTAAGAGAGCTGTAATTTAGTTCTCTTTTTTTATATTTATAGGGTAAATATGTGTAAATATAATGGAGAATAATAATAATGGAAAGCCCAGAGTCATCAACTGCTGGGGTTTTGATCGCTTGTGGAGTTATTATTTTTTTAAGTGCATGTATGATGGTAAGAATATTGCAAGCTTTGGATAAAAGCGATGAAGAAGATTAATATGAAGATGGAGAGTTTTAATGTCAGAAGAAATGGTGGAACCTAGAGACTGGTTAAAGTCTTCACTAGCTTTATTATCAATGGTGGGTTTTTTAGGTACTATCTATTTATTATCAGTGTATGAGATTAAAGAAAGCGCCCGTGATATCATTATGGTATTAACGGGAGTGATGGCAGGTATTGCTAAAGATGTGTATAGTTATTTCTTTGGCTCTAGTGCTAAAGGAAATAGCGGAGATTGAAATGAAACTAAAAGATATACAAGAAGCAAAAGGTGTAGACATTCATAGAGAGTATGAAGCCGGTGATGCTTTTACATCCCCAAGAGAAAAGGGCAGAGTGTTTATCATTCTATACCCATTCAATGCTGCTCAAGGTGTTAAGAAGTGGACAGGTATAGAATTTGTTTTGGGTGATAGATATCCTTACATGGCTTCCGCAGATGTTACTACTGCTGGTGATGAGCAAGCCTTCAAGGGGTATAAGAAAATAAAACTTACTAGTAAAATGAAGAAGCAGATTCAACAGGTCTTGAAAGATCCCGAAGAGGTTGATAGAATAAATAACTCCGATACCAAACTGAGAGATGTTGAGAGAGCTATACGATGAAACTGAACGAAGTTCTTTATGATGATAAGCAACGGTTATTAGAGTTAGTTTTATTTATGTCTTTAACCCCCAATCAACTTAATGAAGCTGATGGTGACTGGCGAGGTAAATTTAAACAGGCAGCGAAAAAGGCTGGTTTAAAATTAGGTAATGATCGTGGTTTATTGCAAACATTATCGCGGGTTAGCTCCCATATTAGTAAGGTTATTTATTATGCGATAAAAGCCAAGGGTGGCGATGCAGCGGCAAGAGGTGAGGTAAAAGAACTGTTAAAGAAGAAAGTAACTAAAGAAGAATTAATTGACTTCTTCTTTAAATTAGATACTTTAACATTGAGTATTTTAACTGGACCTATAAATATTATAGACGCTCTTATGGGTTGGAATATTGTAGCTACCTTAAAGAGCAAAGGTAAAACATCCGATAGCCGCATTAAAGACGCTATTAGTGATTTAAGTAGATCAATAGAAACTTTACCCGATAAGTTAAAAAGAAAAGTTTTAAACAACATAGCTAAAATAAAAAAGCTTACTAGCACATAAGAGAATAAAATGAAACTTAAAAAAGTAGTTGAAGCTGGACATGAAGAAGGTGGAATGGCAAGAGGCCAGTTAGAAAGAGCCATTGACTATGCTACAATGCTGAGAGATAGAATAGATAGTGAGGATGAATTACCATCTTGGGTTCAATCAAAGATTACTAAATCAATGGACTATCTACAATCAGTATATAATTATATGGATGGTAAAGACGGTATTGTAGAGGGACGCAATCCCAAAATTACGAGAAGAGAGATGGCAGAGATCAAACTCTTCACTGAAAAAAATGTTCCTAATGATAAGAAGAAGTGGGCAGCAAGCAAAGCCGCGGCTAAGAAAAAGTTTAAAGTTTACCCCTCGGCATATGCTAATGCTTGGGCTTCTAAAAATTATAAATCCAAAGGTGGAACTTGGAGAACTAAATAATGAAACTTCAAGATGTTTTAACTGAAAAAACTGCCGTAAAAGGCGAGTTGGGTAAATGGTTTAAGGAAAAGTGGGTAGATATTAGCAGAGATAAAAAGGGCGGCGGTCACCCTTCTTGTGGTGCTTCGGCGGGTAGTAAGTCTCGTAAGGGTGGCCAAAGAGCTTATCCTAAATGCCGTAAGGCATCTGTAGCTGCTAATATGACCGATAAAGAAAAGAAAAATGCTGTATCTCGTAAACGTAAGAAGTATGGCGATAAGGGCGCGCCAGCTAAGAAACCTAAGATGACCGAAGCAGAATACCAAGGCCGTACGGTAAAGCTGAATAAACCTACCCGCGGCGACACTAAGAAGTCAAAGGTGTATGTTAATAGTGGTAAGAAAAATAAAGACGGCACTATAAAAGTTAAGAAGGTAGAGTTTGGTCACAAGGGTAAGGGTGGTGAAAAAACTATGAAGATAAAGAAGAGCAACCCTAAACGTAGAAAGTCTTTTAGGGCAAGACATAACTGTGATAGCCCTGGCCCCAAAACGAAGGCACGTTATTGGAGTTGTAAGGCGTGGTAGAAAGGTTGGTGTAATTTAAAGGTTCTCTCTGAAGATTTTTTATAGGAGAACTGTGGTGGAGAGATATCCTCCGTGGGAAAAAATACGATCACCTACTGAATTGAAAGAAAAATATGAGTCAGCTAGAGCTGAAATAAATAATTATAAAAGAACAGCAAAAATTGCCAACGTAACAAGCAGACAACTCGCTCAAGATAAGGAGAAATTAAAAAAAGAAGCCAAGATAACAGGTAAACAGGTTTTAACTTTGACGAAAAAACAAAAGGCTTCAGAAGAGGCAAACAAATCTACAATGTGGTCAGGCGCAGCTGCAATTGCTGTGACCGTTTTGTATGAAACATGGAAAGTAGTTGGGTTTCCAGGTGGTCGCCAATGGATGGATTGGTGGAACCACGAAGCTGTTTATGGTATTATGATGTGGACGGCAACTATATTTTTTGCTCAGATGTATAAAATGTCCAAAGGCCAATAGTCTTTAAAGACTTGTAATGAACACAAAAAAAGTAAAAAAACATTACGATATCTTAAATAGTAAGGTGGTAGAGGGTGCTGATGATTATATAGATGGAGAGTTTGGTCATCAAGTACCTTTAGTGGTTAAGACAGCCTATACAGATGTAAAGAAAGAGCTTAGACGATTATCTAGAGTAACTAAGGAAAGTCACGAAGAAACGGTAGTAAAACATAAGGCACCTAAAAAAGAAAACAATGGTCATCATCCAGCTATAACTGGATTAAGTGTAGGTGGAGTTAAAGAACTGATTGATTGGGTGTTAGCGATAGCTACACAAGGTGATAAGTATGGTCAAGAATTTTTACAGTTATCATTTATTGATGGCGGTATCACAGCAATCATTGCTGGCTCTGCGGCATGGTTAGCAAAGGGGAATAAGAATTGAAATTAATAGATCTTGTACAATTAACAGATATGATAAATGAAGGAGTATATGATCCTGGTATTTTTAAAGCTATCTTTTTAGCTGGCGGCCCTGGCAGCGGTAAATCTTTTGTGGCTAACGAATTAGTAGGTATACCTAAAGGTGGTTTTAGCAAAATGGATATGTCTTTTGCACCTAGTGGTGTAAAGCTAGTTAACTCTGATCCAGAGTTTGAGTATTTTTTAAAGAAGGTTGGAGTAGATCCAAAAGATTTAGGAAACTTAAGTGATGAAGAGTTTAAAAAGCTAACAGAGCCAGCGGATTCCCCAAGGCAAAAAGCTAAAAGAGTAAAGGATGCAAAAGAAAAACTTTATACGGCAGGTAGATTGGGGTTGTTGATTGATGGTACTGGTGATGACTATGGCAAGATAAAGAAAAAGAGAGAAGAGTTAGTACGGTTAGGTTATGATACATATATGATTTATATTAATACTAGCTTAGAAGTTGCTCAACAAAGAAACGCTCAACGTGATAGAAAATTGCCTGAGAAGATGGTAGAAAAGATTTGGAAGGATGTGCAAAAGAACTTAGGTAAGTTTCAAAGCTTGTTTAAGGGTAATTTTAGAATCATTGATAATTCTGATAAGAGAGTGGCAAAAAGAGATCCACAAGCTGGCGTTATTATTTTTCCTAAACAGTTTTATACTACCATTAATAAGTTTATCAAGTCTCCAGTTAAAAGTGCTATAGCTAAGAGATGGATACAAAGACAATTAGAATTAAAGAAAAAGGTAGGTATGTAATGGTAGTAACTGATGCTGCTCAAAATAAGTGGTTAAACTTAATGGAGGATCTAAATTTAGATGCAGATGATACTCATTTAAGATTAGCCATTAAGGGTGGAGGTTGTTCGGGGTTTCAGAAAAAATTAGACTATTGTCAAACTAAAGATATTGGTGAGTTAGATGTGGTAACTGATCATGGAGATGTTAAAGCTGTTGTAGATGCAAAAAGTATGCTTTTTTTACACGATGCTGTGGTGGATTATATTGATGGGTTAATGGGAGCTGGATTTAATATCACTATTCCATCTGCAAAAAATAGTTGTGGGTGTGGTGAAAGCTTTAGCGCTTAGAGATAGAAAATGAAAACAATAAAAGATTGGACTTGTTTAATACTCACCGGTGGGCTTATGTCATTACTAATGGTAATAGTCGTTGGTGATTTTTATGTAGCTTTACAAGAACACCGCCCGGTTGATGAAAGTGTAGTCAATCTTTTACAAATGGCTGTAACTGGTGTGATTGGTATCATTGCTGGTTACTTAAGTGGTAAGGATAAAAGTAATGAAACTAACTGAAGCTAGCACCAAACCTGTCAATGTTAATAAAACTCGTTCTATCGCAGGGCGAGTTATAAAAAATATATGGGTTGAGTTGGATAAGATAGGAGCAACAAGCCCTTCTGATAGAAGGCGATATTTAGATGCCATCCTTACATCCTTGCAGCAACGTGGCGATAAGATGGTCAATAGAGGGTTTAAGAAATGAAACTAAAAGGTATTCTCATAAGGGAGGGAATGTATACTACTACCCAATATTGGATACTTCCAAGTGGTAAGGTAAAGAAGATGAGAAGTGGGCATCAAGAATATCTAGATGATGAAGGATTGTCTTATGAAACAGCCTTTGAGGGTGGACATATTAGATTAGCCGTCACTGATGACGATGGGCACCCTTCTGCAGAATGGAGCAAGGAAGCAACACCAGCAGCTAAAAAAGCTTTAGGTAAAATAGTAAAAAAAACAGATACTCTTTATTATGATAAAGTAGCGATGACATCTGGACATGGATGGAGTCGTAAAAAATATATAGACTCTGGCGACACAGACTATAAGGGGTTTATGAAACTACGATGAAACTAATAGATATAATAGAGGCTCATAAATGGTCAAAAGAAGATGGACGAGATTATGATAGGGAACGTAAGTATAATAAATCCAAAACTAGTTACAGGGCCAAACTCAACAAGTATAATAGAGACAAAGGTACGTATGCCAACGGCGATGGAAAAGATGCTAGTCACAGCGGTGGAAGCATTAGAGGGTTTGAACTATCATCTAAAAATAAAGGACGAAAAGAAAAATCAAGACTTAAGAAAAAGAAATAAAGCTCAAAAACATATTGTGACATTGCTTACGCACGTTAATGAAGGTAAGGAAATTGATCTTTTCGCGTAATAAGTGATATTTATTGAAGACATTCACGCGTTAAAGGTTTATGTAGAAACTTATAACGTATATGGAGAATATATATGGATTTCGGACCTGTACTTGAAAACGTAGCTAGTGTGTTCGCACTGCTTGTAACTCTTTCTGTTATTATTGAAAGAGGGTTAGCTACTCTTTTCGGTTGGAAGTATTATCAGAAACTCTTAGGTGGTAGGGGTTTAAAGGTACCTATCGCTGTTGGTGTTTCTTTCTTAATCGCCAATCAAGTGCCAGTGGACTTGGTAGCAATGCTGTTTAACGGAGAGACTTCGGTCTTAGGCCAAGTTCTTACTGCTGGATTACTGAGCGGTGGAAGCAAAAAGGTGGCGGAAACATTCGGTGACATAAAAACCGCCGTCACGGCTTAATATAGCCACTTAAAATATGTGGGTTGTTTCTGGTTAGAGGCAACCCGCATAACTATTAATATAGGAATAAAATGAAACTAAATAAAGTACTTCTTGCAGAACAAAACATTCACGACCTTATAAAAAGCTATGCCCTATCTTTAAAGAAAAATAGTCTTTTGAAGCAAGAAAGATATAAGTCGATGATATGGATAAGGTTAGCTGACTTAGGGTTTAATCGTCATCGCATCACGATGATGACAAATGATTTAGAAGACATAAGTAGTGAAAAAGATATTGATAGTTTTATGTCTCGTTATAGATTATGGGGTGATGATTATGCAGATAGTTTTAAAGCTACAGAGTCTAGCATAACAGAGTCAGAGAGAGAAGAAGTTGATGGGGTAGAGGAAAATATTCATACTTTTGATATACTGTTACAGATACCATACACTACCGAAAAGAACAAAGATCAAAAAATAAGAAAATTAAAGTTTGATTTTATGGTAATTGATATTAAAGTTAAGAGCCAGAAAGAATTGGAAGTTGATAAGGTTAATCCGGAGGCAGAACAAAATCCTGTAATAGATTTTGTGATCCGCGCACAGATAGAAACAGAAATGACCCGCAGTCAGTTGGAGAACGAATTAGAGCCAGATTACAAGATTCTGAAATTAAAGGAAGTATAACATGGCATTATCTGCAGCAAACGAACTAAAAATAGAAGGTGCTATTGGTTCTCATAATTTAATTCGTATTTCTTATTCTAAAAAAAGACAGCCTAACGATACAATTACTCAACGCATTTTAAGGGTAGTAGAGCCTTATGAAATATCAGCGGATGGGTATCTTTATGCGTGGGATACAACCAAAGGTAAGAGAATAAAAAGTTTTATCACAGATAACATTAATAGTGTTTTAGTATTGAACACAAAGTTTGAAGATAGGTACCCCGATGAAGGAAAAGCATTTCCTACATACGAATCACAAAATCCACCCGATGCACGGAGAATGCGACCAGCTGTTAATACTACAGCATTTGTATAGAAAGGTTTTTAAATGGAGTTAAAAGATATTGGTATTGTTGTGTTAAGTCATGGTCGTACAGACAAGCTTGAAAAAAGTTTAAAGTCTTACGAACAACAAGGGCTAACAGATATGGTTGGTGATAACTTTATTTTCTTTAATGAAATAAGTAATGACGATATAAATTTAATTGGTAATTATGATAAGTTTGAATGGGGTGGTCATCAGCAGAATTTAGGTATTGGTTGGGGAATGGTAAAGGCTATAGCCGAATCCAATAGTGAGTATATATTGTTTTTAGAAAACGATTTTGAATTGGTTTCAAATAAAGAAGATATTTATAAGCAGCTGCATTTAGGATTAAGAAATATTAAGCAGGGCGCAGTAGATATAGTAAAGTATAGAAAGTTAAATGATTATATTACCACATCAAATGAAGTGAAAAGGTGGGTAAGTGAAGTAGATTCTTTTGGTAATCCAACGGTTAACGGTAACGCTGGTAGAGAAGGTTGCGATCCCAAAAATTGGTGGGTAGGGTTTGCAGTAGAGGAAAAGTTTGGATATGAAAATTCAGACATCTGTCAAAATATAGATAAAGACGGTGAAGAAGTTCTTTGGGGTATGAGTGCAAAATATTTTAATTGGTCAAACAATCCTTTCTTATGTAGAAAAGATTGGTTTTTAGATATAGCAAGGTCAAGAGATTTTGATGAGATGGAAAAGGTATCAAATTCAAGAAGTCCAGACTTTGAAGAACAGATGAATGGTTGGTGGCAAGAACAACCCTATTTTGGGGGTATTTTAACTGGTATTTTCGTTCATCAGCAGTGAGAGGGTAGAATGGATAAGGATCAAGCAGAAGAGTATGTAAGGTGTAGAAAAGACCCAATTTACTTCATTAAGAAGTATGGAAAAATACGCCACCCAACTAAGGGGTTACTTACTTTTGAACTATGGGATTTTCAAGAAGAAACTCTACAAAGTTTTCTTGATACATCTTATAATATTATTTTAAAAGCGCGACAGTTAGGTATATCTACTTTGTGTGCTGCTTATGCAGGTTGGATGGCTAACTTCTTTAAGAACAAAGAAATTTTTATTCTTGCTACTAAGAGAGATACAGCTACTAACCTAGTAGATAAGGTAAGAGTGTTTTTAGAAGAGATACCACCTTGGTTAAAATCTGATGTATTAATTGATAATAGACAAAGTATGGAATTAGCCAATGGTTCTAAAATAAAAGCTGGTGCTACTGGTTCTAATGCAACAGACGCAGCTCGTTCAGAAGCGCTGAGTTTATTGATTATTGATGAGGCTGCATTTATTAAAGCGATGGATGGAATTTGGACTGCTGCTCAACCTACACTAGCAACAGGTGGTGATTGTGTTGTGTTGTCTTCACCTAATGGTATTGGTAATTGGTTTCACAAAAGTTATATAGAGGCGGAAGCTGGCGTTAGTGAAAGAGTAGGTAATAAAAATATTTCCTTTAAGCCGATCAATTTGCCGTGGCACTTTCATCCCGATAGAGATGAAGAGTGGGGTAGAAACGAAAGAAAGAAAATAGGTGATCAAGCTTTTGCACAAGAACATGATTGTGACTTTCTTCAATCGGGTAATAATGTAGTTAGTTTAAAAGCCTTAAGTTGGTACGAAGAACATCCGAATGATGAAGAAGAAGCAGATAATGGTTTTAGACCTTATATGAGAGATCCCGAAGAAAAAACTTGGGTAGATAAAAATCTTTGGATATGGAAATATCCCGATTACGCAAAACAATATATTCTATCTGCTGATGTTGCTAGAGGTGATGGAGATGACTTCTCTGCATTTCATGTTATTGATGTAGAAAATTATGAGCAAGTAGCAGAATATAAAGGTAAGGTTAATACAGATGTTTATTCACACCTTATTCATAACACAGCAGTTCAGTATAACAACGCCTATATAATTGTTGAAAACGCTTCTATGGGTCATCATGTTGTAATGAAGTTAATAGAGATGGAGTATAGAAATCTTTATTGGACTATAAAAGATTTAACTCGTATCCATGAAAGCAATGCTGACCAGTTACATTATGATCCATACAACGTACCTAAAAATGCTGTACCTGGTTTTACTATGAGTATGAAAAGTAGACCGTCTTGTGTGGCTCGTATGGAAGAAGATTTGAGAACACATGATTTTATTTTACACTCAAAGAGAACATTAAACGAACTAGAAACCTTTATTTTTAATAATGGTAAGCCCGAAGCTTTATCAAGTTATAATGATGACCTTGTAATGGCATTAGCTATAGGTATGTATGTAAGAGCCACTACTCTTAAATTTAATAGTCAAAATGATGATATCACTAAACAATTATTAAGTGGGATTAATTTTTCATCTACACCTTATGAGTTTGGTATTTATAAGACAGACGATCAGAAAAAAGAAGAACACTTTACCTTTGACACTGGTAGTGGCCAGCGAGAAGATTTACGATGGATGATGGGTTAATGGCAGAAGATAACAGTTGGAGCAAGTATGAAAAGATGGTAATAGATAAGCTAGATGACCATGATGATAAGTTCGGTTTGATTGAAAATAAGCTTACACAAATCCAAGTAGACATTGCTACATTAAAAGTAAAGGCTGGAGTATGGGGAGGAATCGCTGGTTTAGTACCTGTGGTGTTAGGTTTAGTTTTATTTTATGTCACAAAAGCTTAATAAAGGAATAAGAAATGGCAGATAGATTTGATATATTAAAGAAAATTCTAAAAGGTGGTTCAGCTTCTTACAAGGTGCCAACAGAACGACCTGGAATAAAGGCGCAGAAAAACGCCTTTGATACATTCCAAAGAGCCTCGTCTGCGTTATACCAACAATCTTTAGTCGGAGGTGTTGAAAGATTAGAGCGTGTAAAAGATTATGATGAAATGGATCACTACCCCGAAATTACAAGAGCGTTAGACATATATGCTGATGACTCTATGACTTATGCAGAAGATGGCAAAATATTGCAGATAGTTTCTGATGACGATAAAGTTGTGCATGAGTTAGAAGAATTACTTTATCAACGATTGGACTTAGATTTCCATCTATGGACATGGATTAGAAATATGTGTAAGTATGGTGATATGTTTAATCTGTTAGATATTGTTGATAAAGAGGGTGTGTTAGGTGCAATCGCTATGCCGGTGGGTGAGATTGAAAGGGAAGAGGGATACAATAATGATCCTAACAGTTTAAGATTCAAGTGGACCGCTCAAGGTAATACAGTGTTTGAAAACTATCAAGTATCTCATATGCGTATTTTAGGTGATGATAGATTTTTACCTTATGGTAGGTCAGTATTAGATTCTTCGCGTAAAGTATGGCGACAATTGTTAATGGCAGAAGATGCTATGTTGATTTATCGTATTAGTAGAGCGCCAGAACGCAGAGTGTTTTATGTTGACGTTGGAAACATTCCACCGAGAGATGTTGATTCTTATATGCAAGCTGCAAGAGATAAACTAAAGAGGGTGGCAGTTGTAGGAGAGTCTACTGGTAATGTAGATTATAGATACAATCCCGAATCTATTCTTGAGGATTTCTTCATTCCGGTTCGTGGTGACAGAGGAAGCAGAATTGAAACATTGCCAGGCGGTGAAAATGCTGCAGCGATTGAAGATATAGAATACTTACAGAACAAACTGTTTATTTCGCTGGGCGTTCCTAAATCTTATCTTACTGCTGAAGAAGATTTGTCGGGTAAGTCAACACTAGCACAGGAGGATATTAAGTTTGCGAGAACTATTCAACGTATTCAAAAGATTGTTGTCAGCGAATTGGCGAAGGTATCACTTGTGCATCTTTATCTGCGTGGATATGATGAGTCTTCCATTTACAACTTTGATTTAAGATTAACTAATCCTTCTACCGTTACTGAAATGATGCATCTTGAATTGATGGGTAGTCGTTTTAGCACTGCAAACGATATGGCTGATTCTAGTTTGTTATCACACGAATACATACAGAAAGAGGTGTTAAAGCTTTCGTCTTCTGAAATTGTTAACATTAAATTACAGTTAGAAGAACAGTCACAGAATGAACACATCTTAGAACAACTTAAGATGGGTGAGCAGCCAGATGCTGGTGGAATGGCACCGCCAGCAGAAGGTGGTGAAACAGATGTAGACGTAGATGTTGACGATGACAATGATGATTCAGCGGAAGAGAATAATACTAGACAATATACTCAAGACGCAATGCCTTACGATCCTATTGGTACAAGAGAGTTGCCTGGCTATCCTAAAAATTATGCATTTAATGAGGATGATGATGAAGAAGAAGGGCCGGTTGGTGATAAGCTAAGTGATCCCGAAAATGAAGAGATGAAAAAGACACTTGATTTTATCAGAACAAAGGCAAAAAATCGCAGAGGCAAGAAAGATATGTTTGATAAAACCATTTCTGATATTATGAAATATGATCACGTTGTCAGCGATATGATGGGCAACCTTATAAAAGATCATCAAGAAAATAAACTAGAAGAATCAACTTTATCACTAATGAAAGCTAAGAATAATTAATTTTACTTAAGCAGTTGTATATTTATTTTAGGTGATAATATAATTTATTGGGGTTAAATATGAAACACAGCAAACAACGTAATGTTGGCATTATGTTTGAAATACTCAATCATGCAGTTTTAAATGAGATTTCAAAGGGCCATAATAAAACGGCTGCTGGAATTTTTTCTGTTATAAAGAAACACTTTATG
>VTLG01011837.1_pt1 | contig 13130 bp, 5 predicted proteins | sample 4694571 | NCBI WGS metagenome assembly VTLG01 (sample SAMN12604809, study PRJNA352737) | marine metagenome | biome: ENVO:00000447; feature: ENVO:00000209|ENVO:00000569|ENVO:01000036; material: ENVO:00002151; isolation source: viral sequences binned using virsorter ... | reverse complement strand
AACAATAGATTCTTATGGAATTAATATAACTGGTGTTGGAACATTTAGTAATATAGCAGTTAGAGGAAATATAGAAAATAGTGTTGGTGTTCATAGTGTATTCATAGATCAAACTGGTATTGCTGCTACAGCAGCTAATATTACAGGTACAGCAACAATAGGAATAGCTTCTGTTACTACATCTCATGTAACTACAGCAAATCTAACTACAGCAAATATTAATAGTGGAATTATTACTTCAGCAGTAGTTGGTTCTGGTGTTTCAATTTATGGATGGGGTATTGATGCTTCTGGTATTGTAACTGCTACTAGTTTTACTGGTCCTGTCACTGGTACTGCTACTACAGCAACTCTTGCTGTTAATGCTCAAGGATTAACAGGATCTCCTAATATAAATTGTGGAATAATAACTGGTACAAATTTACATGCTACTGGTGGTTCTGGTGCAAATATAAGTGGAGTATGTACTGCATCATCATTTAGTGTTGGTGCTAATGCTGTTGTTACTGCAGCAAGAAAATTAAGTAATATAGCATCTCTTGATGCTACAACTACAGCAACAATTGAATCTGCAATAGAAGCTACACCAAATGATTTTACAGATTTAAATGTAGCAGGTCTTGCTACTGTAGGTCAATTATACATCAATGGACGTACTAATGGACTGAATATAATTGGTGTTACTACTGGTTTAAGTGTATCTGGTGTCACTACTGTTGGTATTGTTACTGGTGCAACTTCAATACAGGTAACTGATGTATATTCAAACTTCTTATATGGTGATGGATCTAATTTAACAGGTATTGCTGTTACTGATAATATTACTACTTCTGGTATTGCTACATTTGCTGATGCAATAAATGTTACTACAACAGGTGTTTCTACCTTTAGTGGAGTAGCAAATGTTGCAATTGCTACTATTACAGATTTAAATGTATCTGGATTTGCAACTGCTACAACCTTTGTAGGTCAACTTGATTCTGGAATAGGAACAATAACCAAAGCCTTTATTGGTGCTGGTGTTACTATTGATCAGAAAAATATTGATGCTGGTCAAACTGGTATTGTAACTGCTGCTACCTTTAGTGGTAATTTGACAGGAACTCCTACTCTTGGTACTGGTGTTACAGTTACTACTTGGGGGTTAGAAGTTCTTGGTGTTACAACATCTACTACATTTAGTGGTAATGTTAATGCTGGTGTTGCAACCATCACTACAGGAACCATAACCACTGGTACTGTTACTAATCTAACAGGAACCACTGCTACTATTGGTGCTGTTACTATCAATGCAACAGGAGTTAATAATACTGGTACTTCTACTGCAACTAACTTTGTTGGTAATATAACTGGTAATGTAACTGGTAATGTTATAGGAACTCCAACTTTAGGTACTGGGGTTACAAATACTTCAGGTGGATTGGTAGTTGGTGCTGGTAAATCTTACACAGGTGACTCATCTAGGGTTGTTAGTGGAAGATGGATATTAGGTGCTAATGGTACTACTGATTATACATTTACAGGTGTAGGATTTACTGCTACTGAAAATGATCCTGACCTATACCTTGCAAGAGGTAATACATATCAATTTGTAAATGCATCTGGTGGTCATCCATTTAGAATACAATCTACTCAAAATGGATCTACTGGTGCTGCTTATGGTTCTGGTGTTATAAACAATGATGGAGGTAATGGTTCAACTATTACTTTTGAAGTTCCATTTAATGCTCCTGATACACTTTATTATCAGTGTACATCACATACTGGAATGGGTGGAACTATGTTTATATACCCAGCTCTTAGATAACCTTAATAAATAAAAAGAAAAACTGTTTAAACAATGGCGGCGATAATCACTGATCAACTTCGTATAGTAAATGCGAGTAATTTTGTAGCTGGCGTTCAATCCAGTCAAAATTCATATTATGCATTTATTGGAATGCCCAATCCAGCTGACTATAGCTCTACTTGGGATTCAGATCCTCCTGCTCCAAAAGACAGTTTTAGTCAGGCAGATGATTACTATGACACAATGTTGGCATGTAAGAGAATTAACTCTGCAGATATAAGTCAAGTTGTTAGAAAGGTTAAGTGGACTTCTGGTGTCACTTATGATATGTGGAGGAATGATATTACTAGAGATAATCCATCACAACCTACTGGTTCTTTTGATGTTTACTCTGCTAATTATTATGTGATGAATAGTGATTATAGGGTTTATGCATGTTTGTTTAATAATGCTAATCCAGAAAATAATAATCAAGGTGGACCTTCTCTAGACGAACCAACCCATACTGATCTAGAACCAAGAGCTGCTGGAAGTAGTGGTGATGGATATATTTGGAAATATCTCTTTAGTGTTAAACCATCTCAAGCAATTAAATTTGATTCTACAGGTTATCTTCCTGTTCCTGATGATTGGTTTACTAGTGCTTCTTATGCTCCTATAAGAGAAAATGCAGATGCTAGTGGACAACTTAAAATAGTTACTATTACTGGTCGTGGAGTAGGTCTAGGTACTGCTAATATCACTTATACAGGAGTTCCTATATTAGGTGATGGTCAAGGTGCTAAAGCAACTGTTGTTATCAACAATGATTCAAAGGTTGAGTCTGTAACTGTTGCTGATGGTGGTGCTGGATATACATATGGTAATGTTGATTTAGCAGCAGGTGGAGTTCCTACTGGAACTACAACTCCAACATTCAATGTGATTATTCCTCCTCCAGGTGGACATGGAAAAGATATATACTTAGAGTTGGGTGCATTGAATGCTATGGCATATGCACGTTTTGAGAATGATTCTGAAAACCCAGACTTTATAACTGGAAACCAATTTGCTAGAATAGGGATTCTTAAAAATCCTCAAGCATATGGTTCTGATCAGATGATGATTTTAGATAAAGCTAGTGCAGCATTTGCTCTTAGACTAACTGGTACTGGATATAGTTCTGCTGTTTTCACTCCTGACTCCTTTATTACTCAAACTGTTGGTGTTGGTTCTACTGCTGTTGGAAGAGTTATATCATATGATCCTATAACAGGGGTATTGAAGTATTGGCAGGATAGAACTACTGCAGGATTTAATTCTAATGGAACTGCTAACCCTTCTCCAATTTATGGATTTAGACAATGCAACTTTAGTCATTTGGTAGATCAACCAGGTGCAACTGGTGGGGGTAGTTTTACTATTACTGGAGGGAGTGTTTCTTTAGGAATTAATACTGCTTTTCAAGGTGTTTCGACAGTAATAAATAATAGAACATATTATCTGGGGCAAAATTTTACTAGCGGTGTTGCTCAACCAGAAATTAAAAAATATTCTGGTGAAGTACTCTATGTTGATAATAGACCCTCTATAACTAGGTCTAAAGCCCAAAAAGAAGACGTTAAAATTATCTTGCAATTCTAAGAGATCATGCCACAGGAAACAAATTTAAATGTAGCTCCATACTTTGATGATTTTACGCCTGATAGTAATTACTATAAGGTGTTATTCAAACCTGGAATGCCTGTTCAGGCAAGGGAATTAACGACTCTTCAATCTACATTACAGAATCAAATTGAAGACATGGCTAATCATGTCTTTAAAGAGGGTTCAGTAGTAATTCCTGGTGGATTAACCTTTAAAGATGCTTTTAAATCTATTCAGATTGATCCTGAATTTTTAGGAATACCTGTTTCTGTATATCTTGATCAATTAGTTGGTAAAATTATTAAAGGATCTTCTTCTGGAGTTGAAGCTAGAATTGTAACTTATATTACTGATAAAGAGTCTGAAAAAGGAAATTACACTTTATATCTTGCTTATTTGTCAAGTGGAAATGCTGATGGAGTAAATTCTTTCTTTGATAATGAGGTTTTAAGAACTACCACAGATATTAGTTACGCTACTACTTTTATTGCTGCAGGTGAAGGATTTGCTAATACTATAACTGATAATGCCAATGCTACTGGAATGGCATTTCAACTAGGTCAAGGTGTATTTTATTTGAGAGGTTATTTTGTAGATGTTCCAGATCAAGTTTGTGTATTAGATCAATATTCTAATACTGGTAGTTGGAGAGTTGGTTTAAAAGTAGAAGAAGATGTTATATCATCAGATATTGATCCATCATTAACAGATAATGCTCAAGGATTTAATAATTTTACTGCGCCAGGTGCTGATAGATTAAGAATTACTGCTACTCTAGTTAAAAAAGGAATTAATGAACTTAATGATGAAAGTTTTGTTGAACTAACTAGAGTTAAAAATGGTGCTTTAGAAACTGGACCATTAAAACCAGAATATAATCAATTAGGTGATGAACTTGCAAAAAGAACATGGGATGAATCAGGTCATTATTATTGTAAAGATTTCACCACTACTGTCAGAGAGTGTTTAAATGATGGTAAGGGTAATAGAGGGATATATTCTACAGGACAATTAACAGAACAAGGAAGTGAACCTAATAAAAACTTGATGGTTTACAAGGTTTCTCCTGGTAAAGCATATGTTAAGGGGTATGAAGTTGATAGAAGAACTCCTGCATTATTTGATGTTCAAAAACCAAGAGATGTAAATACTCTTACTGCACAATCTATTAATTTTGGTTTTGGACCTTCTTTCACAGTTAATAATGTTACTGGATCTCCAATTATTGGATTTAACACTAGTGCAACTTTAAGTCTTAGAAGTGCAAGAGTTGGTTCTAATGGACAACCATCTCATGATCATTATGCACCTAATGGAAACATAGATGGTGGACATATAGGAGCACCAGGTAAAGAAATTGGTGTTTGTAGAATTTATGACTTTGCATTAGAATCAGGATCTTATAATACTGCAACTGCTGGTGCTAATCAGTGGGATTTATCTACATGGGATTTACAGGTATATACTGATTTTACAGTTAGTTCTAAAGTTACTTTAACTGTTCCTACTCTTATTGAAGGTCAGTCTAGTGGTGCTCAAGCATATTTGAGATATGCTACAAGTGCTGGAGTTGCTTTTACTGCATATGATCAAAAAGGTGAGTTCTTTCCAGGAGAAAGACTTACATTTAATGGTGTAGATGATAATGATAGATATACAACTAAAATTGTAACTCATGAAATATCTGATATTCAGTCTGTTTATAGTTCAGTTAATTGGTCTGGAGTAGGTGTTGTTACATTCAGTGGTGATCTTATCCCAAATAAAATATTATCATTTGATGCTGGTCAAGTAACTGCAGGTACTGCTGGTACAGGTAGTAAAGCTAGATCTACTTTAACTAGTCCTGGTAATAACTTTGCTGGTATTGTAACTACTGGGGATTTAGTTACATATAAAGTTCCTGGTGATACATTAACTACTATCAATAACGTTACTGCTGTTTCAGATACTCAATTAACTTTAGCTGGTCTTTCTACTGTTGCTGGAGTTTTTGATGGAGGAATTCCTGTTAATGGTGGTGGTAATGTTACTGTATCTGACATACAAGTAGTTGGTACTCAAATACAAAAGATTAATGGTGGAGGAAATAAAGCGGATGGTGAAAGTCTCTATAGTATTTTCCCTAAACAGAATATTCAGGCTGTAGATTTAATAAATTCTAATTTAGTAGTAAGAAGACAATTCAATACTTCTATTAGTAATAATCAAACAACAGCAGTTACTGCTGGTGAAGGAGAAGTATTTTTACCATTTGATGAAGAGAGATATACTTTAATTAGAAATGATGGAACTACAGAACCTTTAGCAGCTAATAAATTATTCTTAACTAATGGATCTAATACTCTCCAATTTAAAGGTTTAGGAACTGCTGATACTAATTGTAAATTAATTACTACCCTTCGTAAGAGTAACGTTACTTCTAAAATAAAAATTAAAAAAGTTTCAGAAAATACTCTTATTGATAAATCTTCTAATTCTGCTTCTGGTATAGGTGGAACAACATTGAATGATGGATTGACATATGCTGTAGATGGAGCTGTTTATCCTTATGGAACTAGAGTTCAAGATGAACAAATATGTTTAAATATTCCTGATGTTATAAAGATATACGGTGTATATGAATCTAGAAATACAGATGATCCTCAATCACCAAACATGGTTATTGGTTCTATGGATGGTGCTTCATCTACTACAAGTGATTTAATTATTGGTGAAGAATTTGTAGGTGAGAGCACTGGAGCAAGAGGACTTTATCTTGTAAGAAAGAGTGATATTGCAATTAACTTTGTATATCTTAATAATACTACTTTTGAACCTGGTGAAATAATTAAATTCCAAAAATCTGATGTAACTGGAGCTATAGCTAGTTTAGATATAGGTGATGATAATATAACTACTGATTTTACTTTTGAAACTGGTCAAAAGGGAAGTTACTATGGATATTCCAGTATAGTTAGAAAACCAGACCAAACAGCTCCCTCTAGGAAATTAAAAATTTATTATGCTAGAGGAACATACGACACATCAGATACTGGAGATATAACTACAGCTAATTCATATAATTCATTTGATTATGGTACAGAAATAACCAGAGTTAATGGTAATAGATTAACAGATTTAATTGATGCTAGACCAAGGGTTTCTGAATATACTGTATCTGCTGGTGCTAGATCTCCTTTTGAATTTGAAGGAAGAGATTTTGATGATACTGGTAACAGTGGAGCTCAGCATAGTTCTAAGTATATTCTTGCTTCTGATGAATCTATGAGTGTTGGATTCAGTTATTATCTCCCAAGGGTTGATAGAGTTTATATTGATAGTAAAGGATTTATGCAGGTTGTATATGGAACTCCTGCAGATGATCCTAGATTGCCAGAAGAGATAAGTGGAGCAATGAATATTGCTAATGTATTCTTACCTCCTTATCTCTATAAAACTTCTGATGCAAAGGTGAAATTTATTCAATATAAGCGATATCAGATGAGTGATATTGCTAAGATTGAACAGAGAATTAAAAACTTAGAATATTACACTTCTTTGAATACAGTTGAATCAGATGCTTTAAATAAATTCATTCCAGATGCTAATGGATTGAATAGATTTAAATCTGGTATATTTGTAGATAATTTTACAACTATAGAACCACAAGATACTGCTATTGGTGTTAGAAATTCTATTGATAAGAAGAAAGGTGTATTAAGACCTGCTCATTATTCAACTGGAATTAATTTACAATTAGGTTCTAACGCTATTCCTGGTATTGGTAATGGAACTGCTTTAGATACAAAATTTGCTACTGTTGAAGGTATTGATATTAGAAGAAGTGGTAATGTTGTTACTTTAGATTATACTGATGAATTACATACATTCCAACCTTATGCAACTAGAGTTGAGAACGTAACTCCTTTCCTTGTTATGTTCTGGGAAGGATCTGTAGAATTAGAACCAGATACTGATATTTGGATTGATGTCACTAAGATGCAACCAAATGATGTTATGATGGAAGGTTCATTTGCTGCTGTTGCTTCTGCTATAGGTGCTGAAGTGACAGAAGGTGCAGATGGAATGAGAATGGGTGTCACTCCAGTAGAATGGAATTCTTGGGAGACTGTGGGTGTTAGTATGGATCTTGGTCTATCTAACAATCAACAGACTTTACAAAATAATAGTGGTAATTCAAATAATGCAGCAGTTCAAGGATTATTGTCTGGTATCAATGTTGGAAGCCAACAAATATTAGATCCTAGTGATTCTATTGTTAATAATATAACTGCAAGTGGTGGAATTTCTCTTAATCAACAAAGAAGAGGTACACAACAATCCATTGTTGAGACAATAGATACATCTTCTTTAGGAAGTAGAGTAGTTAATAGAGATATTATCAACTTTATGAGATCCAGAGATATTATGTTTACTGGAAGAGAATTTAAGCCATATGAAAGAGTATATGCTTTCTTTGATGGAGTTGATATTAATAAATTCTGTGTTCCAAAATTGATTGAAATTGAAATGTTATTTGGTCAATTTAAGGTTGGTAATCAAGTTAGGGGTACTATGCCTTCTCGTCTAAGAAATAGGCAGAGTAATAGAAATGCTTCTCCTAGAATACAATTTAGAGTAGCACAGTCCAATCACATGTTTGGACCATTTAATAATCCAACAGATATTTTTACAGCTAATCCTTATAATAGAGATTTAACTATTCCTGCTAATTATAGTACTGCATCTACTACATTGAATGTAGATTGTTTTGCTCTTGCTTCTGATGATCAACCAACTTATTTTGGTTATATTGCTCCTGGTATGATAATAGTAGATATGGATACTGGAGCACGTGCAAGAGTAACTAATGTAAGATTAATTCCTAATGGTGGTACAAATATCATAGGTTCATTCCATGTTCCTAATTCTGATGTAACTGATAATCCTATATTTGAAACTGGTAGATCAACATTTAAGTTAACTGGTAGTCCAACAAATAGTAATACTAAGGGTACATTTGATACTGCAGGGCAACAAACATTCTATTCTCAAGGTGATATAGATTCTACTCAAGAAACTACTTTATCATTAAGAAATGCAGAGGTTAGAAATAGTCAATTCCAAGAAACTCAATCAATAGGTGGAGAAGCACAATCTAATACAATTCAAACTGTAAGTGGATTTGATGTTATTACTAATGTTACTCAGGATGTAACTGAAATTACTAATATTACTAATATTGATAGAAGAGTAACAAATGTAACTAATGTAACTAATGTAACCAATGTATCTCAGGTTACTCAAATTATTAGAGAACCTAGAGAAAATAATGATGATGACCCAATTGCACAAACATTTACAGTTAATGATCTTACTGGAATATTCATTTCTAAAGTAGATGTATATTTCCAAGCAAAAGCAGAAAATGGTTCTGCTCCTGTAGTATTCCAAATTCGTCCAACAGAACTAGGAACTCCAACAACTAAGATTCTTCCATATTCTGAAGTTGTTATGCCTCCTGAAAAGATTAATATATCTGAGGATGCCACTGCTGCTACTGAATTTAGATTTAAAACTCCTGTTTTTCTAGAAGCAGAAACAGAGTATGCTATGGTTATGAAATCAGCAATTACTGAATATAAAGTTTGGATTTCTAGACTTGGAGAAACTGATATTAGAACAGTGGCAAGTGAAGCTGGTAAAGTAGTTGTTTCTGCTCAGCCATTACTTGGTTCATTATTCAAATCTCAGAATGCTTCTGTATGGACGCCAAGTCAGTATGAAGATCTTAAATTTGATTTATATAGAGCTAACTTTAAGACTAATGGTACTGTTAATTTCTATAATCCAGGAATGGCTGAAAATGGAGAGGACATACCTTCTAAGGGAATAACAATTACACCTAACACTGTTAGAGTTTCAATTGGTGGTAGTATTCATCAAACTGGTATTACTAATGTAGCACTTCAAGCAGGAAATACAGTTTATCAAGGAACAAGTGGTTCTGTTAATTTAGAAGCTGTTCCTCATGGATCACTTACAGGATTTGCTGGATCTATTAGATCTTATGCTCCTACAACAGGTTCTGGAGTAAATGAAAGAACTGCATTATTAGTTACTAATCCTGGTGTTGGATATAGTCCTATATCTGGAACATTTAAATTTAATAATGTTACTCTAACTTCTGTTACTGGAAATGGATCTGGTGCTGTTGGATTCTTGACTGTTACTGATGGTGTTGTGGTTGGAGCTGGTATTACATATGGTGTAGCTGGTTCTGGTGGATCTGGATATCAAGAAGGTGATGTTCTTACTGCTACATTTGGTGCTGAGTATGGTGAAGGATTAAGACTTACTGTTGTTTCTGGTGACACTGAGGTTTATGGAGATGATCAACCTTCTGGTATAGGAGCATTTAATGAATTAGTAATAACAGATAATCAAGGTGACTTTGATACTAGTGGTAGTGCTGCTCAAATATGGTATATTGACTCTGTTGGTGTTTCTACTGAACTTAATGGTGGTAGTGAACTTAATGGAAGAATTATTCCTCAATCTGTTTCTACAACTGATGATGGATTACATCTGAAGATTCATCAGAGAAATCATGGAATGTATAATAGTGTAAACCAAGTAACTTTAAAAGATATTGAAAGTAATGTAATTCCTAGTATATTAACATCTGATTATGGTAGAACATCTACTGCTGCTATTAATGTTCAAGCTGGTACTGCTTACACTAATTTTGAAAATGTAGCAGTTGGTTCATCTAATCCAGGATATGTTAAAATTGATCAGGAAATTATCAAATATACTGGAGTATCTGGAAATACATTAACTGGTATTAGTAGAGGTGTAGATTCTAGTGCTGCGCAGCAACATGAAAATAAAGATATAGTATGGAAGTATGAGTTTGGTGGTGTATCATTAAGAAGAATTAATAGACAGCATAGTTTAGGTGATGTAACTGTAACTAGCGAAGATGCTATTACTATAGACACTTATCATGTTAAAATTAACACTACTGATACTGATTATGGTACTAATAGAAGTAGTGCAAATTCTGATACATTCCTACCATTGAAATTGGATACAAAATCAGTTGGTGGTGGTCCTGATGCTAAAGGAACATATAATATTCCTTATTCATTAATGATTCCTAAGTTTGAAACTATGACTCCTACAGGATGTACTATTAAAGCACAAGCAAGAACAGTATCTGCTGCTAGTGTTAATGGTTCAGAAGCTGCATATAGAGATAAAGGATTTACTGAAATCGCATTAGGACAGAAGACTTACTTTGATACTCCAAGAATGGTTGCATCTAAACCTAATGAAGATACATATCTAACTGATCTTCCTGGTAATAAGTCTCTAACTATGGTTTTAAATCTATCTGCTAGTGACCCAAGATTGAGTCCTATGGTTAATCTAGAACATGCAGCTTGTACTTTTGTTAACAATAGAATTAATAGACCTATTACTGATTTTGCTGCTGACTTTAGAGTTAACAGTTCTGTCAAAGACCCTGATAGATTCTTCTATGTAACTAAGAATATTATATTAGAAAATCCTGCAACTTCTCTTCAGGTTATTCTTGATGCTTATGTTCCAGATGTTTGTGATGTAAGAGTATTCTATGCTATTAATCAAGATACTCCAATTAAGGATACAATCTTTATTCCTTTCCCTGGATATAAAAATCTTAATATTAATGGTGATATTATTACACCAACATCTAGTGATGGACAGGCTAATCAGAAAGTACCAAAAGTGGATACATATGTTCCAGAGGCAACACCTGATCTTATGAAGGAATATACATACAGTACTGATGATCTTAACCCATTTAGTTCTTATAGAATTAAGATAATTGGAACTTCTACAAATGCAGCAGTTGTTCCACAAATTCAAAGACTTCGTGCTACTGCTCTTGCATAATTATGGCTTTAATTCCTGTACAAGATTCACCTGGTATTTTTAGAGATAGTGAAACAAACGCTATTATAAACAAAAATACCAGTGATTATAATCTCTACGTTAGAAGTAGAAATCAAATTAAAACTAAGGAAGAAAGAATTGTTGATCTTGAAAATAAAGTAGATCATTTGACTGGTGATATTGGTGATATTAAATCAATGCTCCAAACACTAATAAGTAAGTAACATGGCAAATAATACTATTACATTTGATCCAGATTCTGGAGTAGCATATGGTGTTAATTTAACTATTAACTCAGGGGCAGATTTCAAATCTACTTTTGCAGTTGTTAAACCAGATAAGTCTGCTTATAATTTTACAGGTTATTCTGGTTCTTCTCAAATGACCAAATCTGTTTCTATTGGAGCAACTGCAGGGATATCTACTACTTTTGCTGTAGGATTTACTAGTGCTGCAGGTGGTGAATTTCAAATATCTTTAGGGTCTACTGATACTAGAAATCTAAAGAAAGGTAGACACGTTTATGATATTTTAGTAAGTTCTGGTTCTACAATCTACACAATAGTGTCAGGAAATATAATGGTTCAAGGAGGTATTTCTTCCGCTCCCTAAATAACTAAAAGGTAAAATCTATATAAATGGCGCAACCTTCTTCACGACAAGAATTAATAGATTATTCCCTAAGACAGTTGGGTGCTCCTGTTTTGGAGATTAATGTTGCAGAAGAGCAACTCCAAGACTTAGTGGATGATGCTATTCAATTTTACCAAGAAAGACATTATGATGGAGTTACTGAGAATTTCTTAAAGTATAAATTTACTCAGAGTGATATAGATAGAGGAACAGCAAGTATAGCACAAAATCCAGTTGATGGTACTGGAATTTCATCTACTACTGTTGATGCAACTCTAGCTGGCATAGGTGCTACTACCTTTAAATATTATGAGAGTGGAAATTATATACAAATTCCACCAAATATTGTTGGTGTTAAAAAAGTTTTTAAACTGAAGAACAATCAGGCAATTGGTATGTCTGGAAACATGTTCAGTTTCAAGTATCAGTTAGTATTGAATGATTTATATTTCTGGGGAAGGACTGAATTATTAGGATATTCTATGGCTATGAGTTATTTGGAAACTATGGATTTCCTCTTAAATACTCATACTAGAATAAGATTTAATATTAGGCAAGATAGATTATATCTAGATGTTGATTGGGAAGAAACAGCAGCAGATGATATTATAATTATAGATTGTTATACTGCTTTAGATCCTGATGCTTCTACTAAAGTCTTTAATGATAGATTTGTAAAGGCATATTTTACAGCATTAGTTAAAAAACAATGGGGTCAAAATTTAATTAAATTCCAAGGAGTAAAACTTCCTGGTGGAATAGAATTAAATGGAAGACAAATGTATGATGATGGTCAAAGTGAAATTTCTGAAATAAGAGAACAAATGATTAGCACTTATGAGATTCCACCTCTAGACATGATTGCTTGAGGTAGAAAAACATGGCACTTAATTCCTATTTCTTACAAGGATCTAAAAGCGAACAAAATTTAGTTCAAAGTCTCATCAACGAACAGTTGACAATTTATGGCGTTGATGTATACTATATTCCTAGAAGATATATTGCTCAAAATACTGTTATAAAAGAAGTTATTGAGTCTAAATTTGATAGTGCTTATCCAATTGAAGCATATATTGATAGTTATGAAGGGTATGGTGGACAAGGAACTCTTCTTTCTAAATTTGGAATACAAAATATAGATGATTTGACTCTTATA
>VTLG01008345.1_pt1 | contig 13130 bp, 12 predicted proteins | sample 4694571 | NCBI WGS metagenome assembly VTLG01 (sample SAMN12604809, study PRJNA352737) | marine metagenome | biome: ENVO:00000447; feature: ENVO:00000209|ENVO:00000569|ENVO:01000036; material: ENVO:00002151; isolation source: viral sequences binned using virsorter ... | reverse complement strand
CTCACCTTCGGCGATGAGCACGGCAACGACTAGGTTCCAATCCGCTCCGGTCGCGTAGTCGGCGATGCTGTCGTCAGACTCTTCGTCTGCTGGCATGTTGTCGAGGGTGCGCATGCGGCGCCGGAGTGCTCTCGGGTCGAGTCGCCCGCCTTCCTTGCTGCTGCGTAGGGTGTTCTTGTGGTCTCTCATGTTGTGTGTTGCCATTGTCTTGGCTCCTGTAGGTGTGCCCATGTTAGGACGTGGTTGATTGGTTCTCGCTGCTCCCTGGGTCCGTTGCTCAATAGGCATCGGGGACCGTGGCTGCGAGTTATTCGATTGTCAAAGAGCACCGCCACAAAAGTGGCGCGAGAATCCTCGGAAGGGGGTGGTTGGCTCCGTGGCGTCTCCGCCTCCCTTCCTCATCAACTGAGTACAGTTGTATCGGTCGGATTGATGACGGTCCAAAGAGAAACGACAATAGTAAACGAATGAATGATAATGGCCGAGACTGTAAACCGTAGGTATATGACCCTCGATGCTCAATGCATCCCGCGTAGCGATGACTTCGGCCGGAGCAGGGCGTAGAGACAGCCATGAACTCATTGTTCGACACCACTGGATGCCGAGGCCAACCCCGACAGTCTGGGAGCTCCCGCGTCAGCGTTTCGGGGGGACATCTTCGGGGGGTCATTAAAAGAATGACAGCTCTGCTGGCGTCACCTCCCGCGGTAGCGTTCTTCATCCCGCGGCTGAGCGTTCCCCCTCCCGCGTAGCGTAACCCATCCCGCGTCTAAGCGTCCCCCATAAGTGGTAGTCTCGAGACTCTCGAGGCGGGCAGCTAAGCAGTGGTCCTATGCTCGGTTTCCCGCGTAGCGTAACCCATCCCGCGTCTAAGCGTCCCCCATAAGTGGTAGTCTCGAGACTCTCGAGGCGGGCAGCTAAGCAGTGGTCCTATGCTCGGTTCCCGCGTTAGCGATGACCCGCGTAGCTTTCTTGCCCCGCTCCCGCGTAGCGCCACCTAAAAGGGGCATTAAAGTGTAGCGATTGCTCGGAATGGGGGTCGTTTTGTCCCCTAATCACCATAGACAACGACGTAAGTACGGGTGGTTAGCTTAGGTGCGTGCCTATTCTGCCGGTGATGTGTCCTGTACGTGGGGTGGTGTGGAGTGGCCCAGCTCGCGGCGCTTGAGCGTTCGGCTGTTTGGCTTAGGGTTCCGGGGTGGCGGACTCTTGCCGAGTATTCCGAGGCCGTGGATGCTGGATATTGTTGGTCAAGACGCGAGGTGGCTACTGCACGGAGTTAGGGGGTACCCCCTCTTTCAACTATACTGCCGCACGACCTAACACCCTCCATGAATTTTTAGCCGGTTTCAGTGTAGTGCAGTGCGTCACAGGTAATACCCTTATAAAGCACCCCCCCTCGGATTGACCTAGAGAAAGCCCGCAGGATTGGGTACCTGTATTGTGCATCAACGGGAAGCTACATCCGTTGCCCTTGGCGGAATCCAACTGGGTAGGCTCTAAATGTCTAGGTTTTTCATCTAGGGCCGAAGGGCGACAAGGGTTGCGCGTCCGCCTAAAGGGTGACCGTAGTCACTGGCGTCTACTCCGTAGCTCGTGGGGGTGATTCCATGTTAGCGACCCCTTGCCTTCATTGCAATCATTGGCGTACCATTTTCTTATGACAGAAGCAGCAGAGAGAAAGTCTCCGAGTAAGCGTAGTGCTGGAGCGTATTCAGTACAGGGCAAGAAGGTGCGGGTCGTCCAGTCGAAAGACAAGCACAAGTTGTGGGATGACCTGTTTTCCATCACAGAGAGTCAGATCTCTGGCTTAAAACAGAAGATAGACATGGGAGGGGAGCTCGACCACCGAGAGATGCAAAAGCTCGACTCCTGTTACGCTGGAATGAAGAAGCTCTTAGAAATAGAAGCACAGCTCAAATCTGACGCTATTAGTTCAATGACTAATGAGGATTTGATGAAGATAGCTAGAAAAGTGCTCAGGGAAAAACCAAAGAATGATTCGCAAGATAAAGCCACTGGACCATGATTTCATCTACCACTCATGGCTCCACTCCGTAAAATGCCCGACTAAAGCAGTGACGGGTATGACCCGCTGCCTCATTGACGACCTTGTGCGTCAAGATGCCATTCAAGTCTGGTGTCCTGACGACGACCCTGACCATATCATCGGATGGATGGCCCATGGGACTCTAGAAGAGACTCCGCTACTTCATTTCATCTTTGTGAAGAAGGACTTCCGTAAACACGGGGTAGCTCGTGACCTTCTGAGGAAGATATACCCAGATGCTGGCAGTGCTATCTTCTGTACCTTCTGGTCATGGCATATGCAGAAACTGGGAGCTAAGGAGAAGTGGAACGCTCGTTATGTGGGGAATCTACTTCCTACTGTGATCTGGAAGATACTTGATGGAGAAAACAGTGCCCTCCAGTAAGAAGAGTGAGGCCCTGCCCTCTGTGACTCTTACGAGCCGAGAAGTGCTCGAGGCGCTCGCTATTCGTCTTGGCCAGAAGTCCACGGGGCCCAATGAAGCTCAAAGAAGACAGAGGAAACGAAGTCATGTGCTCAACATTGAGAAAGCGCTCTTCAAGGAGCAAGTCGAGTTCGTCAAAGACTCTAGTCGCCGAAAAGCAGCTATCTGTAGTCGACGAAGCGGAAAGAGCTTTGCCGCAGGGCGTTACCTCGTCAAAGAGTGTCTCGATAACGAAGGCACGCTCTGTGTCTACATTGCCAGAACGAGGGAAGCAGCTAAGCGTATTCTCTGGACCTCACTGAAGGAGCTGAACCAGAAGTATCGTCTCGGGATTAAGTTCAATAACGCTGACCTCATAGCCACTTTTACGAATAACTCCCAGATCATATTCACTGGGGCCAACGATGCCTCGGATGTGGATAAGCTACGTGGTGCAGCCTTCTCACTGGCCGTCCTCGATGAGGCTGCCTTCTTCAATATTGATTTGCAGGAGCTCGTGAACGAAGTATTGACCCCAGCCCTTCTGGATAAGGACGGCTCATTGGTCATGATCTCCACGCCTAACAGTGCCTGTACCGGGTTCTTTTTCGATATCACCGAGAAGGAGAAGTATAATTTCTCAGTTCACCGGTGGACAGTGAAAGATAACCCGTACATGCGACATGCAGTCCGCGCTATCGAGGAGGATATTAAGAATGGGATCCTCCGACCAGGAGATCCATCCTTCAAACGAGAATACCTTGGCCTCTGGGTCAGAGACGACCAGGACATCGTCTATTCCTACGGTGAGCACAACCTGCTTCATGAAACCCCCGACAGTGATGAGTGGGAATACGTCATGGGTATCGACCTTGGGTATCACGATGCTACCGCCTTTGTGGTTGTCGGATGGTGCCCTGAATCACCCTACCTTTACATCGTGGATGAATACAAAGAGACCAAGATGCTCATCTCGGAGGTTGAAGAGAAGATTAAACGCTTCATGAATGACTACAACTTCACCTCAATCGTTATGGATACTGGTGGCGGTAGCTCCAAAATGCTTCTCGAATCCTTCAAACAGCGCTCCGGCCTTCCCCTCAAAGCTGCAAAGAAGACTGGAGACAAGGTCGGCATGATTAAACTCATGAACTCTGACCTCGCTTCGGCACTTATCCGGGTAAAACCAGGCATGGAGCTGCTCAAAGAGTGGGATAAACTCCAATACAACAAGTCAAAGACCGCCGAAGACCGTAGATATGACAACCACCTCTCAGATGCTGCCCTCTATGCGTGGATGGAGAGCAAGCATTTCTTCTTCGAGGAGTCCAAAAAGCCCCCTGAATACGGGAGTGATGCATACTTCAAGCAGCTTGAGGACAAGATCGAGCAGAGATTGCTTGAGGAACAGGATACAAATCAGTACGATAAAGAACTATGGGGCGAAGGGTATCAGGATACTGAGCTCTGGGCCAACTAGGAGGAAGCACAATGAGTGAAGCGCGCAGGAATGAATCTGCACCTAGCACTAAGAAGCTGAAGAGCATTCTGAAACTGCTCAATGAGCATGGAGTATCTCGCTATAAGGACTCAGAGGTTGAGATCGAATTAGTGGGCTTACCTCAGCAGGTGGCTCAGGCCATCCCTGAAGATTTCTCATTTGAGCGGTACGACGAAGAAGCACCGAAGCCAGAGAAAGAGTCAAAAAGGAAACTTGAGTATGAGCCCGTGGATGACTTGGGTAATACGGATACTGATTACCTCTACTGGAGTGCTAACGAATGAGTTACGGCGTATTTGATGATACCTTCTGGTGGCTTGCTGATGAGGATAACATTCATCGGCAAATCAGTAAGTTTGTAACAGTGCTCAGAGATGAGCAGGATTCATACTACGCTGATAACGCGGTATTCGGTGGTCTCTATAATGGGGCACCTCCGCACGCTCGGTTCCTCCAAGGGTCCACCAACTACGCCTTGCTGCGTCAGCCAAGACTAACATTCAATATTGTTCACTCCATCTGTCAGGCGGCTACGGCCAAGATTGCAAAACACCGTCCTGCGGTTAGTTTCCTGACAGATGGGGGCTCATTCTCCCAGAAGAGAAAGGCCCAGCTCTTCAACAAGTTCATCCAGGGTCAGTTCTATGACATGCGAATCTATCAGGTAGCTCAGCGAGCTTTCCTCGATTCCTGCATCTACGGGACTGGGGCTATCAAGATCTTCGAGCAGTATGGGAAGATTAAGGCCGAGAGAACTCCTCCGCATGAGCTAACGCTTGATCCGCTCGAGGTGGAGAATGGAAACAGCCCTCGCCAGTTGTTCCAGACAAAGCGGCTATCTAGACACGTTCTAGCTGAGATGTTTCCCGAGCACCGTAATTCGATTGTTGAAGCTGCCGCCATTGAAGAGAACGAGTACAGTGAAGAGGATGCGCGCAAGAGTGACATGATCCAGTGTCACGAAGCATGGCATCTTCCGTCCGGCCCAGACGCCACCGATGGCCGACACATCATCTGTATCGACTCAATCACCCTGCTCGATGAGCCCTGGGAAAAAGGATACTTCCCGTTTGCCTTCATGCGATGGACTGAGAATCCAATGTCCTTCTGGGGTAATGGCCTGAGCAAAGAGGTGAAGGGAATCCAGGTTGAGATCAACAAGCTCCTGGCGAGAATCCAAGAGCAGATGCACCTGGCTACTCCCAAAGTCTTCATCGAGGATTCCTCTAAGATTGTCCAAGCCCACATGAATAACCGAGTGTGGGGGGTGATGAAGTATCGAGGAACGCCACCACAGTTCTTTGTTCCTAGAGCTGTATCAGGTGAGATGTTCTCTCACTTGGACCGACTGGTTGAGCGCGCCTACGAGATGACGGGTATCTCCCAGCTTGCAGCGCAGAGCAAAAAGCCAGTTGGCCTAGAGTCAGGGCGAGCCCTCAGAGAGTTCTCGGACATCGAGTCTGAGAGATTCATGGTCGTGGGTCAGGCCTATGAGCAGCTCTTCCTTGATATCTCCGAACAAATCATCGAGTTAGTAAGGGATGTTTCAAGTGGAGACAGTAGCTTCACCTCTAAGAGTTTCGACCGGAAGACAGGTCTAGAGGTTGTGAAGTGGTCGGAGATTGATCTAGACCACGACGAGTATGTGATTCAGGTTAAACCTATCGGCTCATTGCCTCAGACGCCGGCGGCCAAGCTGGCCTCGGTAAATGAGATGATGCTCAACGGGATGTTCTCCAAGGAAGAGGCGCACCAATTGCTAGACTTCCCAGACATCGAGCGGGCCAATAGAATCAAGAATGCTCACATAGATGTAATCGATATGGCTGTTGAAAAGATGGTAGAAGACGGTGAGTACATCGGACCCGAGCCCTACATGAACCTAGAGCTCGGCATCAAACGAGTTCAGGCAGCCTATAACCTTGCGATTCTCGAAGACGTTCCAGAAGAACGCCGAGAGTTATTGCGTCGTTGGATTTCCCAAGCTGATAGCTTGCTTGGAGCAACGAAGCCCCCGCCGCCAATGGGGGCGCCGCCTATGCCGGGCGCGCAACCTGGTATGGGTATGCCGCCAGGACTTCCTCCCGGACCTCCTCCGGGCCTACCTCCTGGTCTCGCAATGCCTCCAGCTCCGGGCGGTGGTCTGCCGCTTCCCCCGGCCGGTCCTCCTGGGGCTGGAGGTCTCCCCCCTGGCTTACCGCCGGGCATGGGAAATCTACCTATTTAGGAGCAGCTAAATGACTGAAGAATCAGCACCAGAAGCACCAGCAACACCAAGTGAGGCACAGCCCTCCGAGCCAGAGTCGTTCAATATTTTCTCGGAAGAGGCTTCGCCGATTCAGGCTGAAGCGCCAAAAGAGCCGGGCCCGCCACCAAAGAGCAAGGAGTTCTTAGCGAACCTCCGGCGGGATAAAGAGCTACGGTCTAAAGAGATCCAGATGAAGCAGCGAGAGCAGCACCTTTCCCAGAAGGAACAGCAGCTCGGCCAGCTTCGTAATGCTCGACAGAAGCTCGAAGAAAACCCGGAAGAGTTCCTTCGCTCCCAGGGAATCGACCCTGCGGAATATTACCAGAAGTGGACTCAGCGACAGATTTACGGCGACCAAGTTCCCGTCGAGCAGCAAGTGGGCAAAACCCAGAAAGAGCTCGATGAACTCAAAGCTGAGCTTGGCAGGAGAGATGCCGCCGCGCGTCAGAATGCGGAAGATGGCCGCTCAAAGGCAGCCTTTGGCACCTTGATTACAGAGGTTGAGGACTTTGCAACGGGTAGCGAACAGTACCAGTTGGTCAAAGATGCGTGCTCAGCTCAGGACGTTGTGCAAGGAATGGTTGCATATTATCGAAAAACTGGTGAGAATATCACTATAGAAGAAGCATTCAGTAAGATTGAAGACGGCCTCCGTAAGCGTGAAGAGGAGTTCTATTCTTCAGAGTCAGCGGCTCAGAAGTTTAGACAGTATAACCCTGGAGCAGATACAAGAAATCGAGGACGCGGCGCAACAATGTCCTCAGCGTGGCAACAGCAGCCCACGCGAAAAGATGCAGAAGATCTCTCGTTTGAAGAAATTCGGGAGATGTATAAGGGAAAACTCTTTACGTAATTTAGGAGGAAGCGATGGCTTCTTTTAACTTAACGAACTTCGATGCGGCCATGAAGCACATGTACCCGTATAAGAAGGTCGAAAACATGGTTTATAAAACGAACCCTCTGTTGGCGATGATTCCCAAGGAAACTACTTTCCCTGGGCGAAATGCAACCTTTGCAGTTGAGTATGGCATGACGAGTGGTCGTAGTGCTGATTTTCAAACTGCTCAAAACAACCGCAGCGGTACGCGGCTCGAAGACTTCGTAGTCACTCGAGTTAAAGACTATGCGGTGGTCAGCGTAGATAACGAAACTTTGCTTTCTGCCGATGGTAGCGAAGGATCCTTGCTTGACGTTGCCAAGTCTAAAACTGACTCAGCTCTTCATACGCTTGCGCGTACAATGGGCCGAGACATCTACCGCAACGGCACGGGCTCTCTTGGTAAAACAATTGCTTCCGGCGGAACATATAGCGGGACAACGCTTGAGCTTGTAGCAGGTCATGCTGTTGGCTTTGAAGTTGGTATGCGCCTCAAGGCAAGTGCTACTGATGGAGCAGCTTTTCGTAATGGTGTTCTTGAGGTAACTGCCGTTGACCGTGACGCTGATACTTTGACCGTGAACGTCGTTTGTACAACCGGCATTACTGGTATTACAAATGCCGATTTTCTGTATGTTGAAGGTGATGGCGCCAATGGTGGCTCCAACATTAAGATGTCAGGCATTGATGCTTGGCTTCCTGCCACCGTTTCAGCAACATCATTCTTTGGCGTAGACCGCACTCTGGATAAAACCCGACTGGGTGGCCAGCGTGAAGGCTTTCTCAACAGTGTTCAGGAAACCGTTATCAAGGCAGCAGTTAGAACTGGCCGCGAGGGTGGTCGTCCTGATGCAATGTTTATGAATCCAACTGACTGGGCGGAACTGGCTATCGACCTTGAAGGTCGTTCACTGGTTACCACCTCTACCAGCCGTCGTCGCTATGACAACAACGACTCAGCGGCAACGTTTGGTTTCTCAAGCCTCAGTATTGCCACTCCAAATGGAATGGTCGATGTCTATGCAGATCATAACTGTCCCATCAACGTCGGTTATCTTCTTCAGTTAGACACATGGAAGCTCAAGTCTCTCGGACCAGCTCCGCGTCTTCTTGACTTCGATGGCTTGAAGGGGATTCGCCAAAGTAACGAAGACGGTGTTGAGTACCGTTGGGGTTACTACGGGAACCTTCTCTGCACGGCTCCTGGCTATAACTGTCGCGTAGCGCTGGCGTAAGGAGAACATCATGGCTTATGCTTCAACACTTGGTGGAACCGAGCAGGTTATCATTGCTGGTTCTTGCACAGATGACGTTGCTACTGTCCGGGGTACTGGTTTTAATGTATCCGTAGCCAGTGGTATTTTCACAATCACATTTGACCGTGCTTATGACGCGATGATCTCTTTTGTTTGCACTATTGAGAATGCGGGTTACCTCGTTGCCAATGGGCTTGTTCCTATTATTACGGCAAAGAGCTTAACTGATGGAACTTCTGGTGGATCTGTAACCGTTAGCATTATTGATCCTGCTGGTAACATCCAGAGTAGCCTTGAATCTGATATGGAGCTCAACTTCATCGCAGTTATGAACATTGATACCTGATAATTTCTTGGAGAGGGGGGCCTAGCCCCCCAATCCTTTAGGAGCAGTCATGAAGGGTTCTGAAATCGCAGTAATGCTTGGTGCCCCAAAGGGCTCGAGCGGTGATGAAGAAGTCGAAGAGCCTGGTGATGCAGGACATGAGGCATTTAAGAGTGCCGCAAGTTCTGTGATGCAGGCTCTTGAAGCTGGTGACTCGGATGCCTTTGCCGAAAATCTCAAAGATGCGATTCACATCTGTATAGGGCTTGAGGACAAGGACGAGTACTGATGTCGACGCTATCAGAGCTAAGGACGCGGGCTAGGCAGCGCGTGGATGCAGTGGGGAATGACTTCTTCACTGATGCCGAGATTGACGATTATATCAACGTTGGTCTTGGTGAGCTCCACGATTTGCTGGTTCTCAAATATGAGGATCAGTACGTCAACCAAATGTCCTTCTCTCTGGTAGCCGACCAGGAGACCTATCGGTTTGCAGACATCGGACTGAACAACTTCTACAAACTGCTTGGTGTTGATGCCGTCCACGGGAATGATGTCGTCCGTGTTAGGCGGTTCTCATTCCAAGACAGAAACAGGTACCAAGCAGATACAGCAATTCACAACAGTAATGGCTATGCCGATTACGAGTATAGCCTAAGAGCATCCTCTATCCTTTTCACTCCGAAGCCGACGTCAACAGACACTATTAAGGTCTGGTATGTTCCGAAGTTCGCAGAGCTAGATAGTGACACTTCAACCGTGGATGATATGGTCATGCTCAACTGGGAAGAATATGCGATTCTGGTAGCCGCTATCAAGATGAGACAGAAGGAGGAGACGAGTATCACTCCCCTTCAGCAAGACCTTGATAGAATAACTCTTCGAATAGAAGATGCGTCTCGGGACAGAGATGCCTCTGAGCCTGTAGGGATTACGGATGAAAGTGCTGGCGTTATGCCGTACCACCGCTGGATGTTCTAATGACTCTTCGAAGATTCGAGCGAATCCATGCTACTGACCCAGATCTCAATAGGGTTCAGGAGAGGCTTCAGGATGCCCTGTTTCCTGTCATGGATGCCTCAATCATTGATGGGCTACTGATAACGGACCAAGACCTTGTGTCCGGAACAACATCAATTATCTCACACAAGCTCGGTCGTCCCATTAGGGGATGGATCGTAGTCGGTAAAAATGCAGCTCAGCATGTTTACGACGTTCAATCCTCGAATGAGAATCCAGAGAAGTTTCTTTACCTCACCGCTGGTGGAACAGTCACTGTGGATTTGTGGGTGTTCTGATGGCTCTCGACAAGAAACTAGTAAGCATTCCATTTGCTGCCGGTGCCGACACCAAGACTTCAGACATTGTGATGGAGCCCGGCCAACTGGAAGTTCTCGAGAACGCTGTCTTCGAGAAGACTGGTAGGATTGAGAAGCGTAAAGGATGCTCTAGCGCAACGTGGGACGCCACTGCGAACGATGATCCCATTGGGACTTTTGCCTATAGGGACAACCTAGTTATTCAGGGTGATGATGCAAGAATAACGCTCATCGGTTCTGACAATGAGACCGTAATCGTGAGCGGTCTTGGACTTAACAAGTATTTTGAGTCCGAAGTTTTTCATGCTGCCAGCACTGCCGGATATCACCAAGTTCAGCCATCAATAGCTTTGAGTCATAGTGGGAATTATATTGCGATTGCCTATGTGCTTGGAGAATGGGACGCAGCGCAAAATGCTGTAAGATATGAGTACAGGGTATCTGTTCTTGATGCCGTTACTGGAACCATCGTTAATTCAAACAGGGGAATACTGAACAGAAGTGCTGATGATGCTTTTGTTGGCAAGATCAAAGTAGTTGCGCACGCCCAGTCTGATGCCGCCGATGATAACTTTGCTGTTTATTACGAATTTTTGACCGTGGCCTCGGGTGAACTGACTATCAGAAAAGCGCAGTTTAGGCATGATGACTTTAGCATTGGTGCTCTTGGAGTAGTCACCGTAGTTTCAGCAGCTCTTTATAGACAAACACCTGCAGAGGCCTTCTTCGATGTAGTCGAACACACCGCTGGCTCTGGGAACTATCAAAAAGTCCACCTGGTCTATACGGAGTATTCGGGAAGTGCCCACAATGCAACTTACCAGCTAGATACAGATGACACCCTTGGGACTGCCGCAAAGGTAAGTGCTTCGGGGGCCATGACACACATGACTGCCTACAAGTCTGCTGCTGGCGGAACAGCCAGGGTTTATCTGGCATACAGCATTGGGTCCACTATTCACATTAGGCAGCACACAGAGGCAGATCCTACCGCCGGGGCAACAGGCGCAAATGATGTGGTTAGTGGCATGGTCATGACTGAATCAGGTGGGTTTTGTGATTCAGAAGTAGGAAGCGCAGTTGAATACTTTTGCACAATGGGAACCACTTCTTCAACTTTTTCATCGAAGGCTTGTCGGCTCCAAGTAACCCCCGGCAGCACTGGTATTGATGATGATAATTCGCCTCTCAGGCTAAATGCCTGGACGCCATTGCCGCCAATCAAGACATCTGCGGGTGTTCATTATTTCCTATCTCAAGAAAACAGGAATACTGAAGTTGAGGATACGTCTCTTCATACCGTCACGGCCTGGATAGATATCAACGACACACCGATAGGATTCCTGACGGCCCTTTATAGAGCTCTTATTGGATCAACATTCAGGCAAGAGTTAATACGAAGCCATCTAAATGGGATTTGTCCCAGAATGGTTACAGACGGAACCCATCACTACACTGTTTTGCCGAGAACAACGAACCTGCAAACCTGGTCAAACACGTCAAGTGGTGCCGTTACTGCTGCAATAAATAGCCAGTGTAATCTGATTAAAATCTCTACAGTCAAGCCAGTGTATGAGACTCCAAGAGTTCAGCTTGGCGGAGAATTATTTGTCTCTCCTGGTAGCGTTAAATCAACGGCTTCCGACAAAATGCACGAAGCCGGATTCTACTATAAGCCTGGCCTTAACCTGGCTGAGGCCGCTGCTGGAAGCATGGAGACCGATGGGGTTTATAAGTATCAGGCCTGCTGGGAGTGGGAAGATGCCTTTGGCAACCTTCACAGATCTGAACCTTCAGCTACGGAAACCGTAACACTTACTGGATCAAACACAGGCGTGACTGTTACCGCTGATAGCTACTCGATGTCCGTTAAGGGGTGGATTAACGGTGGCCTTAACCTGGTTATCTACAGAACCCAGGATGCGGGAAACATATTCAACAGAGTCGCAACTATATCAAATCCTGATCTTGATGGCTCTGTGGTCGCAACTGCAATCATTAGTCATCACGATAAAGTTTCTGATGCAAATGCAGCAACAGGGTCATTTCTTTATACCGAAGGTGGTGAGGTTGCCAATGTGGCTCCACCGCCAGCAAGATATATTGCATCTCACCGAAATAGAATATTCGCAATCACTGAAGATAATAGAATTTGGTTTAGCAAGGAATATCAAAACAAGGTTGGTCTTGGATGGACAGAAGAGTTTCAGATCCCCATTGATGGCCTAGACCATGATAAGCCTACAGCTCTATGTAATGCCGGGTCTGACCTCATTATCTTCAGAGAAAGATCAACATGGTCTATTTCAGGCGAAGGTCCATCTAAGCTGGGCGTTGGAGAGTTCTATAAACCACGTCAAATAAGTGCGACCATTGGGGCCTTAAAGAGCACACCTACTCTCTACACTGATGATGGCATTTACTTTCAAAACATTCGTGGAATTTTTCGATTCAGCGAAGGTGGCTTTGAATACATTGGGGCGCCAGTTGAAGATCTCTTAGGAGCTTCTCGAGTCATTGCTATTCGCCACCATCAGGGCACTGAGACAATTCGCTTTGCACTCTCTGACAAGGTGCTCGTCTATAGCTATCGATACAATGCTTGGTCTAATTACACCTATAGCCTGGCTGTAGATGAAGATATTGTCGGGATGGAAAACCTCGATGATACGATTTATCTCGTAACCAACGACGATAAAATCCTCAAAGAAGATACGAGCTACAAGGTCGGCACCAACTACATTGTTCTCAAGATGAGAACAGGCTGGATATCATTCAATGAGATTCAGGGCTTTGGTAGGGCTTACCGCTTTGCCCTTCTAGGTGAGAGCCGGGACAAGCATGTCCTGACTGTGAAGGTCTATTACGACTATGACGATAGTGCCTCAGATGAGTATACCTTCACTACCAGCGAAGCCGCTGATGCCGTTCTCCAGTTTAGAGCTCACCTGTCTAAGCAGAAGTGCCAAGCTGTGAAGTTCGAAATTTACGATGCAGACAATAGCGCCTCCACTGGTGACGGATTTGCCATTGACCAGATTACGATTGAGGTTGGAACGAAGAAGGGTATCTTCCGAACTACCGACACTAAGACGATAGGAGAAGCCTGATGCCAATGAACTGGAATATCTGGGGAGGAAACTCCGCAAGC
>VTLG01003781.1_pt1 | contig 13130 bp, 12 predicted proteins | sample 4694571 | NCBI WGS metagenome assembly VTLG01 (sample SAMN12604809, study PRJNA352737) | marine metagenome | biome: ENVO:00000447; feature: ENVO:00000209|ENVO:00000569|ENVO:01000036; material: ENVO:00002151; isolation source: viral sequences binned using virsorter ... | reverse complement strand
TTTGTAGATCTTCTCCTGTCCCATACTTATGTTTGATATTATCCGCATAGGTCCATCCAGTTGAACCATCAATTGTGACTGCCATAATAAATTAGATAACTGTCCAAACAGAGCCAGATGGAACTGTAACTGTTGCTGATACTGTAACTGGCCCTGCACTCATCGCATTATAATTGGTTGTTATTGTATGGTTCGTTCCAATTGTTGCGGCTGTTTCAACAATACCGTTTGAGACTGTTGCGACTCCTGTAACCGTTGCTCCCGTTGATGTTGTCTCAAGCTTCTTAGAATTGTCGTAATAGAGTTCTACTCCTGCATCAGGATAAATAACCGCACCTACTTCATTACCAGTTCCCTTTGCATATAAATATGTATTACCAGTAAAGTTTTTTAGTATTGCATGAGAACCTGAATGATATAACTCTAAATCATTTCCTGTCCCGAAACGTGCTTTAACTCCATCGTTAAAATCAACTCCTGACGCACCACCAACAGCAGCAGGAACAGCTTGCCACGAACACGTTCCATCACCGTCTTCTCTTAAATACTTACTAGCTCCACTTTCGCCTGTAGATAAAATTGCAGTTCCTTCTGGAGTACCTGACACCGTTTGCCAAGTATTATCACCTCTTAAAAACTTAGTAGTTACAGAACTTCCTGATCCAAGTCTCGCAACATTGACAGTTCCAGAACTTAAGTTTGAAGCATTTAAAGTAGTTAAGCTTGCACCTGATCCACTAAATCCAGTTGAAGTTAATAAGCCAGTAGAAGGGTTATAGGTTAAACCTGTGTCTGTCTCAGCTCCTTGAGATCCTGTGGCACCATCAGCAAACAATGGATAAACAGTTTCATCAGTTGAATTGTTCGCTGTAACTGTAAATAAAGTCGCTAAGGCTGCTGTTCCTGAAGTGTCTTGAGTACCAGAAGCATTAACGCCAGGAAGAGTTATATTTGCTGTTCCGTCAAAACTAACTCCACCAATATCCCTAGCAGTTGCAAGTGCTGTAGATGCTGCCGCTAGAGCTACGGCTATATTTGCTGTTCCGTCAAAGCTTGTTCCTCCAATTGTCCTTGCTGTTGCTAATGCTGTTGCTGTAGCAGCATTTCCAGTACAAGAGCCAGAAGAACCAGAGGCGTTTCCAGTTACATTACCCGTTAAAGCACCAACAAAAGAGGTGGCGGTCAACGCTCCAGTATCAGAATTAAACGTTAAATTCGTGCCTGATTTTGGAGCAAGATTTCCTGTTGCAGCAGTCGTAAATAAAACATTGCAACTTGTATCTGAACTTTCATCTGCAACTGTTACTGCTGTCGCAACCGCAGAAGTTCCTGTGAAATTAGTAGCAGAAAGAACTTGAGTACCAGCAACCTTTAAAACTTTTCCTGACGCAAGATCAATATTTTCTGAACTTGTCCAAGCATCAGTTGAATCAACCCAATTCCAAGTCTTATCACCATCGGTTGAATCAATTGTTATTCCTGCACCATCTACAGCGGCATCATTACCATTACCTTTTGCAATCTCTATATTCTTATCCTTAACAGTAAGCGTAGTCGTATCAATCGTTGTGGTCGTTCCACTAACCGTAAGATTTGCACTTAATGTGACATTTTGAGAGCTATCGACAGAGATAGCAGCCGTTCCACCTGTACTTAATACAAGAGTATCCGAACCACCACTAATTCCTGAGTTTGTATCTGAGCTAAAACTAAATGCTGGAGCCGAGGCACTTCCATCTGGAGCTTTACCTAAAACATTTGCATAAGTAATCTTTTTATTAACTTCTATACCACTAGCGTCTACATCAAGAATCGCAAAGGTATCACCCGATGCTGGAGCCGTTAAGGCTGTAAATTCCGAGATTTTACGATTTGCCATTTATGTTTTGATGACGTACATCATTGCTATATTACGAGGTCGATTCTCACTACTGTTACCTGTTCCACCTCGGTTTGATTGACTAATCGAGGTACTAACCGAAATACCTGTTGTAGCAGTATTCGTATTATGTGTACCGCTAAAGCCTGTTCCTGATTCTTCTGGATTTCCATCATTACTATGCGAGTTTGTATAATTAATTGAGTGAAGGTGGCCAGGATCAGTAACACTAGAACTAGCAGAAACACTATGGTTGTGTTGCTGCATTTGAGAAGATTGACTCGATGCAATTGATCTTCCAGAGTCAGTTCCTTTACCATTATCAAAACCTCTTACAAATTCACCCCTTAAATCTGGAAGATTAAATGTTGAACTTCCATTCCCTGCACCATAAGCCGTTCCAATAACAGCAAATAAAGCAGAATAAGTTGTGCGGCTAACTGCTGCCCCGTTACATTCCAAATAATCAGATGGAACAGTTGCAACTGCTATACAAAATACTGCTCCTGAAGGAACACCTTGAACAGTTGAGAATGAAAGCGTACCCGATCCATTTGTCTGTAAAAACTGCCCATTCGAGCCATCGGTTGACGGAAGAGTAAACGTAAGATTTGAACTAACAGTCGCAGCAGCTTGTAACGCTACAAAATGACTACTATCTGAATCTGCAAGTCGTATATCTCCTTGAGCTTGAATCGTTAAACCATTACTATCAACAATTGCTCTTTCCGTTCCAGCAGTTGATAAACCAATCGTATTTGCTGCTTTTCTAAATAAACCCGTATCGGCATCTCCATCAAAAGCTATTGCCGGCGTACTAGCACCTGAAGCGTCATCAGCCAAGATAACGCCAGTCATCGTGCCGCCTGACCTAAGTAATAAACCTAAATTATCTTCTCCTACATCTCCAATTTCTCTAAAATTCGACCCATCATAAACTTTTAATTTGTCGTCACTAGATTTCCCGTAAAGCATGAACTTTACTGGATTACTAGGATCTGAACCGCCACTATTATTTGTTTTTATTGCATCAAGAATATTATTAATGTCAGCACGAACTACACTACCTGCGGCATTTTCAACTGTAAAATTCGTGACCTGTGACACTAAGCTTTTACGTTTTGATTCATTCTATACCCCTTTGCCGAATCCTACAGCTTGATAAGTGAAATTTCTGTCAAGAACTGTTGAACCATTTAAAAATTTAACTGTAAAACCTGTACCTGAAACACTTGTAATGGTGAAAAAGTCACCAGAAGCCATGTTTTGTGCAGTAATACCAATTGAAGGCAAATAAGCATTAGCCCCACCAAGAGAAGCAGTACCAACAAAAAACGGTGCTGAAAATGTAATTGCTTTTCCTCCAGCATTTGTTCCTGATGCAATGGTTGTCGTGCTTTGCTCTGTCCTAGAAGGCAATATTGCTGTGTAACCTAATTGCTGTACGTTGACATTTTGGTTTGTATTGGTTGTTAAAAGATTTGCTTTAAATTGAAATGCTCTTGCTTTAAATTCTCCATTAGCAAACACATTAAACGAACCATAACTTGAAGCATCAGTACTTGTTTTTACATAAACTTGACAATCAGTATCGTTAGCAGGATCTCCATCAAAATTAGGAATACTATCGAAATCCGTTACATCATCAATATCGCTACCAACTAAAACACCGATACTTTGAATATGTCTTTTTAATGTCAATGTAAAAACAGCACCTAAATCTAAAGTCTCTGCAAACTCATAAGTACCTGTTGAATTAGAAGCAGGATTTGTAAGCTGCAAGGCTCCTCCCGTATAAGTAACATTTGTTTTTGTACTGGTACAACTACCCGACCCAGAAGCAGAACAAAACGGTTGAGCAAGTAAATCTTCTCTTTTTGTTAAAACTGCTAGTTCTTGCCCTACATCTGGAAGATCAATAATAATGCTTGTTTCACCTAATGAAAAACGTCCTCCATCATCTTGAAATTTTAAAATATACTCACCTTCTAATGCTGGTACGACAGCCTCAGAAGTTGTTCCTGCTAGTGCATTGACGAGATCAACTGAACCTGCAAACGTACCAGATCCATCAGTCTTATTGGAATGCCTTACATAAACTCTTCCCCCATGTAATACGTCGGCATCGGTTGATTTATCCCATCTCAACCTCATCAGATGATCACCAACTGGCTCTGCTGTTAAATTCGCAACATTGGCTGGTAAGGCTGTTTTACCTTCTGCATTAAAAGTTGCATCTAAAGAAGTCGGAGAAGTTTCTAATAAAGCGTTGAAAGAAAATATTTTAAATTCGTAAGTTCCTTCTTCACTATTATCTATTTGAATATCAGGTCTAAAAACAACCTGACTTTCAAAATTACTATTAGCAAAACGGTATTGAACTAAATATTGATTGACACCAACAACAGGAATCCAAGTTGCAAACAACCTAGAAATTGCAACACCATTTCTTACAACAGTTTTTTCTTCAAAACTAACAGAAGTTGGTGGAGATGCAGGCTGATTTAAAATCGAAACACTTCTTGCAGGTAAAGCTAATCCTTCTTCAATATTTGCGTATTTATTAGGTTTATAAGATAAAGCCGTGATTTTATAATTAATACCATTTGCTTCTTCTACTGTTATCACTCTAAACTTTTGAGCTTCGATTGTGTCACTAAATAAAAACCATATTGAATTTACATTAGGAGCTTCAGATAACGCAGAATCTAAACTAATAACTCCATTAGTAATACTTAAAACATTTTTTGTTTCTACAGAATTATCAGGCATTTGAACACTACATTTTTGATTTGCTCCGCCAAATGTCGATAAATCTTGCGTATCATCAACTGTAATTGCAGTTGTAGTTGCAGTGTTTATACGTCCTGATCGTCTAACACCACTACGAACTGGGTCATTTATATCTATAACAGCACCAGGTCTAATTGTTACTCCAGCATCTACAGATGTAGTAAATGCAACAATCTCCGACTCATTTTGTTCCGCAAAAAGTATAGCTTTACCTAATCTTTTCGCTTGCCCCCTACTTGTGCAAGCAAACGCTCTAACATCTTTTTTGACTACTCCTAGCTTCGTCTTTGCCGCACTGTCTTCAACAATTTCATAATCTATTTCTCTTGAATCCATATTGTAATAACTAACAGCTACTACAGAATGTCTTGTTTTCAATGAAGACCCAGAATAAGAAAATCCTTCCTCAGTGATATTTGCAAGACTAAATAGAAAGCTTGCATCAGTTGGTTTGTCTTGTGCAATTGTTATTGTTCCTGCACTCCAAATTGGCATACATCTCATTACCCCACAAAGTTCTTCAATTACATTAAATGCCTCATTTGCAGATAAAATATTTACATTGCAGCTAAATCTTGCTTCAGTACCTCCAAAACCATCATCAACTAATGTATTTGCAAATTTAGAAGCATCAACAAAACTAAATAAATCTAAATTACTATCAGTAATATGATCTCCTAATCCGTATCTAGTCGTAGTAAGAAGATCAAGTAATACCATTGCAGGGCATGAACACCACTGCGCCGCAGCCATAGTGCCATTAAATATATAACCATCTGGATATATAATTCTTCCTGTAGCACTATCAACAGTAGGGGTGCCAGAACCAGAAGCTCCTGCACCTGGAATCCTTATTTTTACACCTCTTATTCTATATTTTCTATTTGGAATGTTACTTACTATTTTACTATCAAGAGTTAAAGCAGCATAAGCACTATTTGCATAAGCTTGATGGTCATCTATCAACTCCTGCATTGACAACACGTTAAAACTATTTTGCAAAGACGAACTTGTGCTATCAGCCGTTACACGGACAACTTTTATATCAACAGGAAAAGCACCATCAATCGTTACTCTGTAATCTTTTGAATATGAGTCACTGGTACGACCTGTAATCGTATCAGAAATGACATCAGAAAAACCACCAGAATTATATTGAATTTGTATTTTTAATTGAACACTAGCTCCTAACAAATCACCATTATCTTTTGCTTCTTGCAATTGTGGAAAGTTAATTGTCACTCGAACAGCATCAACAGTTGTTGTTGTTATTTGTTGAGTAACACCACCATTGGCAACAGTACAGGGTTTAGGGAAACCAGAAATAGGACTAGATGATTGCTCTATCCCTGGTATATATGTCTGATTAGATGTTCCAAAACGAGGAGTAAAAGTTACATCTTGATAGTTATAATCTGTTGTTTGAGGACTGGCTGAATTTGCTCCTGATTGAAGAATAGGAGTGTTATCTAAATAAACATCTTTTAACGCAGCATTATTGTATGCAGTTGTTCCTTGTGTTCTTCCCTCTTTTGATGCTGTTGCCCAACCTTCTATTTCACCTTCGCTAATTAAATCTTGAAGCGTTACAAATTGCCTACTATTTAAAGTATCAGGCGCGCGTGTTGGTTTAGGAGGAGATGAAGGTTTTCCACCACCAGATCCTCGTATTATTTTCGTCATGCTGTTACCTGATCAGTCGTTAAGTTCATACTAATAACTGTAGAGCCTGTAAATATTTCTCCATAAACAATTGGATGTGTTGTTCCTGCCCTAGAAGTATTTGGCGTTCCACCAAAGTCAAAAGAGATGCGTGGATCTTGATCATTTTCAAACTTTTCTGGTTTTGGAACAGGAAATAATAATTCCGCTACTCCACCTAAAACAAGAGCAATTCCAATATTTCCTGCTAACGCTGCTGCTGAAAAAGCAGTCGCACCACTGGCTGTAGTTAAAGTAGATCCAAAACCTAAAGCTCCTCCAGCACCAAAAGCTGCACCACCCGAAGCAATCGCAACACCAATTAAAGCTGCTCCTAATAATATTCTTCCTGTACTTCCTCCAGCTCCGGCAATAACAGGAACAATCTTAATTTCTTTTGCTACTGGGTAATGAATTTCTTCTTCTCCTATATCATTTCCATCCGTCAAAACTTGATAATTTCGTGTATTCATGTGCGCCTCTAATTGAGGCCAATTCATTAATAAAAACCTTATAGATTCTCCAACACTATTTACATGAGCATCTAATTCACTATGTCCTGTGATCTCTCTTAGATCACCATACAATTTAATTGTTTTCAACATAGCGATACCTCCCTCCCGTACATTTTAACAACCATTCAGAATATGGTTCCTGACAACTTAAACGATCTGCTAAATGATGTAAAACTTCCCCATTCAAAAAAATTGCAACATGGTTTAAACCTTTACCCATGATTGACATAAATAATAAATCACCATTTTCTAATTTCTCTTCTGGCTTTAACAAACGAAAACCTGTCACCTCTGCACAGTCTTCAAACATAGGATTTTCTAAAAACTCTTCAGGTGTTGCTGGTCGTTCCCAATCCATTAATTCAACTCCTTTTTCGTCTCGATACCAATCTCTCACTAAACTCCAACAATCAGTAACACCCCAACACCAAGGTCTTCCCTTTAATGCTGGTTTATATCCTGTTGGTTCGTAATATCCCCATTGTTCTGTTTTTGGATTAACAATATGCCAAGGTAATCCACCTGCTTCACAACTAATTCGATCAGCTTCACTTGCTATTGCTGGAGTTATTGGATGAGAATGAATTATACTAACTATTTGTCCTAAACTATCTGCTTTTACATAGTCTTCTGGATCTAAAATAAAACATTGCTGAGAATAAGTTGATAAATTATGACAAGGATAATAAACTTTTTTACCTTTAATATTTAACAATAAGCCAACAGATTCTTTAGGATCTTCTTCTTTTGCATGTTGTAATGCTTTAACTCTCCAACCCATTAAATAAACGTACCAATAGAAGGGAAAAGATCTCTAGTACACTGACGTTTTGGTAATCTTATCCCTGCTAAATCGCTAACACTTGCCAATTCAAAGGTAACAACATCTCTATTTTCAGCAACTTTTCTATCTACATAATAGATTTCTCTAGGAAATTCATTATTAGCAGCAGTAGCATTGCCCACAGTTTCTTGAGCAAACAAATCACTATCTTCTAAGGCAATGAAATCTGTTGAGTTTTCTTGAAGGAAAAGACCATTAGATGCAAAGTTTGCTGCATCTAAAAACTTAGCTAATGTTCTAATTCTTGTTACTTTTGCACCTGTTAAATCATTACCTGTCGTTATTAAATTAACTTCTAACATTACAGCACTAATCAAAGATAAAGCATTGCTAATTGTTATTTGTGGTCTAGGAAGTTGTCCTTTTTGAAAGGCAAAACCACTGGCTTCTACGGGGTATCTTAAATAAGTATTTCCTTGCCAAAGAACTTCTCTATTTAGATCTAAGTTACTTCCTGCATGAAACCGATATATCATGGTTGTTTGACTACCATGCAAAGTTGAATCTAATTCCAGCTCAAATAATTCAATAATTGCAGAAGGGTTAGTCTTCTGTAGATCACTAATAATTGGATCTAGACTCATGGTTCAAATACTTCCCTAAATGTTGCTGTGATAATCGCTCTATCTAAATATGGGATTGATTTATTCCATGAATCGCAAACGTATTTAGAAGATGAACTTTCACCATGAGGAGTCCAATCAAAACTTGCTTGATCTGAAGCTCTTGCATCTAAAAATGTTTCTATAGTGTCTGAATCTGTTTCAGTAACGTCAAATTTTAAAGAATAAATTTTTGGATTTGTATGTGCATCCAAGCCAAATAAAATTCGATGTTCATACCCATCAGCAAAACGAACTGTGCGTTGAACAGGTTTTGATCTTTTTTGAAATCCGTAAACTGGATCAATTGAAGGAAAAGTTGCCATTATGCTAGAAGTCCTCCAGGTCGTTGCTGATTCACAATTTCAGCTTGAATTGCTGCTCCTAAGATAGATCCTAATTCTTCTGCTTGTCCTGAATCACCTTCAACAGAGGAGCCAGAAGCATCTACGTTGACCACAATATTGCCAACACCTGCGCCAGAAGCTTCAACACCTAAACGACCATCTCTTCCTCTACGCAGGGGCATCACTGCCTCTTCACCTGCCTCACCCATCAGACCAATTCCCTTGGAAAATGGGAAGAATGTAGGTCTGTTGACTATGCCTCCCTTGGCAAAAGGAACGATACCGTTTTGCCCAACAACTAATCCTTTAGCTCCTTTTGGTAGTGACACACCAGCAGGAGTATTCAAAGCAGAACCAGGGCCAAGTCCTGAAAATTTTCTATCAGCAGCAAGAGATCCACCACCACCAAACAAATTACCTAGACCTTGAAACATACTTAACATCTGACTTCTTATAAATATTCTTGTTAGATCAGCAATGATAGAACGAGCAAAATCAGCAAAATTCATCTTTCCTGTCATTACAAAATTAACCAACGCATCTTCCATTTTTGTAAAAGCATTTTCCATCGTTTTTTGTATTTGTTCAGCAACATTACTAATACTCTTGAAATAAGAATCTGTTCCTGCTTTCATATTTGCCCAAATATCAATACTTTTTGCACCTAATCCTTCTGTACTTTCTTTTACATTCTTAATTGAATTATCTACAGAATTAATATCCTCAGCTACACCATTAAATATTTGCGATAGCAACTTCCAATCTTCTTTAGCTTGCTCTGCTGTATCTTTTAAACCTTTTCTAACTATTTCTAATGCTTTTCCAAAATTACCCATTGCTAATTCACCCGAAATCCTAACAAGATCCACCAAACTTCTTGTTAAAAATCTCACAGATGCAAATGTCGCAAAGGCAGCAGCACCAACTGTTTTCAGTGTTCCTGATAATAATAGAAGAGCCTCTTCTGAATCGCCAAGTTGATTAATCATTAAGGAGAATGATTCTTGAAATGCTGCACCAATAGGTGTAATAGTTTTACCAACTATATCTTTTAATTCACTCATAGCAGTCGCTAATCTATCTCCTGCTGCTTCTGGCCCTGCTGCTAGTATTTTTGCATTTTCACCATATTTTTCAAATAAGGTTTCTGAGAAATTCATAAAGTCATTCAAAGTTACCTGCCCTTGCTCTAACGCCTTGTCTAATTCAGCAGGAGTCTTACCCATCGACTCCGCAAAGATCGTGAACGCACCAGGCAATCTTTCACCGAGTTGTTGACGAAGTTCTTCAGCACTAACCTTTCCTTTACTGAATACCTGGGCAGTCGCAACCATCGCTGCCTTCATATCTTCTAGGCTTCCACCTGTACCTCTAATACCAGCAGCAATAGATCTAAATACTTCTTCTGCCTCTTCTACGCTATGTCCTGCACCTGTCACAGAAGCAGTTAAAGCTGTGAATTGCCTAACGATCACATCTTGAGGTATTGCTAATTCTTTACTTGTCTTTGACAAAAACTGTTGAGATTTATTGTATTTTTCTGTATCTCCAATAACGAGCCTTAATGCTTTTCGTTGTCTCGCCAACGCAGCAGAATATTCAGCCGTTGAACCAATAGCCTGACGAACCATCCCAACCTGAGCACCAATCGCACCACCTACTGCTGCACTAATTGGGCCGCCACCTGGCATTAATCCACCTATTGCCGCACCAATTGCACCTTCAGGACCACCAAATACTCCAGCACCAGCCACCGCGCCAGCAGTTCGAGCTAAACGACCCATGCCGCCTCCCTTGCGGCCTTCCATCTTCACTAATTGAGCATTCAATTGTTTTGCTCTTGCCGTTGCTACTTCAAATTCTTTACTTCCAAATTTGACACTTGCTGCTAACTCTTTCCAAGCATTTGCTAATGATCTTGTATTATTAATGCTTTTTCCACCTTCTCGCTGTTGTTTTTTTAGTCCTACTGAAAGCTGAGTAAAACTTAACCCTGCTTCTTTTGTACTAACAGTTAAACGTTTTAAAGACGAAGCAAGCTTAGGAAGCTTTTCAACACCTGGAGTGTTGACTAAAACTTGTAAATTAGTTACAGCAGAACCAGCCATTACTTCTTCTTATTCATACAGGACAAAGCTGCCATTTCCATGACTTGAATCCCCTCAAAGAGAACGACAGGATCTTTTACTTCATACAGTTTACATAAGTATTCGAGAGATGAATAATTTAATCCTGTCATCCCACTCATACTGACATTCCACTGTGTTGTAAGTCTTGTAAACATAATAACTATTTCCCAGTTCTTTTCCCATACTTCAAAATCACTATTAATCGTTTCTTGTTTTGCGGCTGCAATCTGTTCAGGTGTTGCACCAAAGGCTTCTAAAGAAGAAACACGATCATCTACAACACCACCTTCAACCCAATACTTCGCAGCCTCTTCTAGTTTTTTTCAGTACCCCCTGTAATCATCTTTCCATAAGCTTCGATTACAGCTTTCATCACAGTAAAATTATCTAATAAAGCTTTTTTATTCTCCTCATTAAAAGGAATTTCAGCACCTTCTTCATCTTGTATATTCCCCCAACCGATAAGGATCTCATCAGTTAAGGCTTCATCACCTTCATCAATTAATTTATTGAACTTGTCTCGACCAATCTCCTTAAAGACTGCCTCAAATTTATGCTCCTTAAATTTGCCACCATCAGAAGCTTTTTTGATAACAACAGGCCACTTAATTGAAGCAGTCTTTTTGAGGATAAAGGCCATAGACTTAGGTGTAAATTAAACTGATCTCATTATTACCAGCAGTGGTAGGAAGTGCCAAGTACGGTACGTTTAATGATCTAACTCCATTAGTGTCTCCATACGAAACACCAGTGATGTCTGTTTGATCAGCTTTTAACCTGACAATGTTTCCTGCTGATGCACCTAAAATAATGTCAGTTGCACCCGTAGACACAGCAACGGCCTTAGCAAAATAATCAGTCGTAGCAGTATCAAGTGCTTCTATGACCGCAGTTCCACCAGGAGCGCGATTAACAATTAAAGATTGCTTACTAGAAACAGTTTCCTTGTACACAACTTCGTTATTTAAAGCTAAATCGAAAGATTCGATTCTTTGAGAAGCTACACCATGAAAAGTTGCTGTAGTTATGTTGGTGTCATTTACTTCAAGACCTGCTGCCTGATTAGCAAGAGTCCAAGTTCCTGACATGTCAGTTGAATCAGGAGCATTGTAAATTCCTACAAATTGGAAATCAGCAGATGCGATTTGACCAGCTACCAAATTAAAAGTAACTGTTCCTCTTGCACCTGTAATCTTGTGTCTTGTTAGATCGTAGAAGCAATAAATTGTGCAGCTACTAAAAGAAGCAGAAACAGGAGCGTAAGTAACAGAAGTTGAACTGACAACTGTTTCACTTAGACCACAACTTTTGAGCAATGGGCCATAGCCAGGGGCCGTTCCTGCTGCGCCTGATCCAGATAATTCTGTAGAAAAACTTACACTAACTCTTTTGTTAGCTAAGACTGTTCCTCTTGTGCTATTACCTAAAAAGCCTTGCATTGCATCTGCTTGAATCGTATCGGATTCGATAGGTGTAATGTCAACGCTAGTCACCTGAATAGCATTAGATCCCCCTACAGGAGTGGGGTCTGTTCCTTCAGTGCTTTCGATCTTAGCTAGAAGCCAAGTCTTCCTTGTTAGTAGTGGCATCGTCTTCTGGGGTGGCGTTTTCTGGGATTAGTGTACTCTTCCCAGTTTTAGGGTCGAACAAATATGTTCCACCGGCACCAGGATTGGGGATTTCTTTTTCGATTTTAGCCATGATTTCACGCAGAAGTTAAATTAGTTCTACTTGTACGATACCTAATCAAGAAATCTTGACTAATTATCCCTAAAGGAATATCAGCTTCAACCAAAGAAAAGTCTGTACGATCTGGAGTTAAATCAAGCGCGTAACTATTAATTGTTTGATCTGCCATTAACTTTAAATGTACTGCTTGTGTATAAGTATCTGATACGTCATCAGGTAATGCTGCACGGACAATCGTGCTAATTCTTACACGCATTGTCCAATCTAATTTGTCGTAAAAGTTAGCATCTGTAGGCTGATCTGAAACAGGTTCAATGATGATCGCTGGTGTTTCCGAGCGAGCTAAAGGTTCAACGCGACTTCTATAAACAGTTGCACCAGAAATTGCATCTAAATTAGTTTTAAGACGGGCAAGGATTAATTCTCTTCGTGTATCAGCCATTAAACCTTGCTAAGTAATAGCTCAGAAAAAGTTGCATCATCAACAGGCAAATTTTCCCGAATTGTGTAATTAACTGAATCAACAGTAATTGCAGTACCACGGGCTGCGGAGGTTACATCAGAAGTTTTTGCTGTTAACAAATACTCCCGTGTAACCGCCATGCCTCCCGCTATAACATCTGCTGGCGAT
>VTLG01003064.1_pt1 | contig 13130 bp, 16 predicted proteins | sample 4694571 | NCBI WGS metagenome assembly VTLG01 (sample SAMN12604809, study PRJNA352737) | marine metagenome | biome: ENVO:00000447; feature: ENVO:00000209|ENVO:00000569|ENVO:01000036; material: ENVO:00002151; isolation source: viral sequences binned using virsorter ... | reverse complement strand
TCAGCAGTAGTCATCTTCTTGGTCGAACAGGGCGGAATCTTCTTAGAACCGTCTAAGTTCGAACCAGCAAATCTTTCTTTTTTCATAACCTTCTTTCTCAATTATGTCTAATTATACCATGTTCAACAGGATTTGTCAAGAACTATTTTAGGCCGCAACCGCATATATCGCAGCTTTGGTTTCATACAAATTGAACAGATTTCCAACCAATTCCCGTTTTCCAGTCTTGGGAAAATCAATAACCTTGGAATAGACACCCTTTTTGGCGTATACCGTAACATGCCGGTCTTTAGCGAGGGTATTCCAGATGTACCGACCACCGACAGACTGCGAGGAACCGGCCATCAGGGTGATTCCAAGGGTCTTCAGTACAAACCGATACAACTTGTTGGCGAGTTTCTTACCCTTATACCGTGAATCGACCTCCACCAGATCAACGTGCCAGGCACCATTTTTCTTACTTAAACCCAGATATGCAACAGACCGATGATGGAGCTCATCGGCTACGATCTTGAATTTCTTCCGATCATACACATTTACGGTCATTGACCGAGCAGAAGACTTTTCGCAGTGAATATCGTATCCCCACCGCCGACCTATCAGGTCGCCTTCTTTCTCTTCGTATCCAAGGTTAACACCCTTGCTCAATTCAATCCGTTCTACCATTTAAGAAACCTTAAACTCATCAACGACCGTCCAACCGGCCTCTTCAACCACCGCAACGGCGGCCTTCTTGGTCTTGAAACCAACGGTATTGGCAACGTATCCATCGCCCAAGACGATAAACCACTTCTTAGTGGCAAACCAATCGTCCTTAACTACTTTAGCTGTGTGCATCGATTTCTCTCTCTTTTCTGACTATACCTCAAGCTAACATATCCAATAGGATTTGTCAAGCGAAATCGTACCTTATAAGTCCTTGATTTCATTGAGAATCCAAACTTTTTTCTTCGATTTACCCACGGTAAACTCCGAAAATCCGTCTGGAATGGGTTTATTCCACCCCTGTTTCCGGGCGATTCCCACGCTGGGGAAGACCCCGGCCATATGCATGACATGGGCCATGATCCAATGATCCTCAATCATGATGTTCATGTCAGTACCACAGTCATCGAAACCCATCAGATCACGATCTCTGGAGCTGACTTTGGGGGATAAAAAGTTGAATTCGTTAGACAATTTCTGCCCCACCCTCAAACAACTCTGAACAACTGAAGACCTTTAACTCACCACAGACCTCAATCATGGCCTCAAGGTCCGTACCGAACTTACACCGTACAGACTCTATGAAACCAGTATTACCATCAGGTAACACGATAAACATCTTTTCAGATGCCCAGATCAATTCCATAAATTCTTTAATTGTCATAAAATCCTCTTATTTCTGACTATACCTTAGGCTACCACGCCAGATAGGAATTGTCAACAGGAAAATGCGTATTTTTGAATTTAATTTAGGAGTGTGACATTTTTACAACAGGTGGTGGTTTTTTGATAATTAATTTGAAAACATCATCACTTTCAAGCTCTAGTGAGATTACCTCATATCCATGCTCCCATATCGCTCTGGGAACATTTTCTAGGGGATCACCACCAGATAGTAGTATTTCTGCTACCTCGCCTGGTTTCATGCGTTCCATCAACAACTTTGCTCTCACAAAGGTCATTGGGCACACATACGGTGTAATGTCTAGATGATGGTCTATTTGCGTTGTCTTTTGGCGAGTTCTGATGCCATCCAGTTCTTTGCTCGTGTGTTCTTAACTTTCTTGCGAAGCAGGCCTTTTACTCGTCTCCATACTTGGTCAAAGACATCCTCACCAGCATCATTGTTATCGACTACGATAAATCCAGCCCGGAATATGTTGCTGAACTTACCTAAGTTGCCCTGTACATCCTTCCACGATTTAACCACAATCGGCTCTGCAACTGAACGTGGACGTTCTGCATTGCGTTTTAGTGCAACATCAAGAGAAGTGTTTACAAATATCATATATGTGTCATATCCGAGCTCATCAAGTTTCGCTTTTTGACGTAATATTTTATCTACCTCTCTACCTGTACCATCTATGATAAGTCCAAGACGGCCTTCAATAAAGTTTTTCTCCATCCTACCAGTTATATCTTTTGCTTTACCACGCACTACATCTCTAGGTTCTGTTTCTTCTGGAGGCATCTTTAGAGACAATCCAGCCTTATTCAGCATATGTTCAAATGCATCATCTGAATTGACTGACTTGAGTCCGCTTCCGCCGGTAGCCTTACCAGCAACATATGACTTGCCACTGCCAGGACCACCGGCGAGAAAGAACGCCTTAAATATATTGGGGTCGTACAGACCCTCCTGTAGTTCTTGAAATGTTTTCATTAAGTCGCCCTCTTAACTCTTGTTTTCTATATCCTACTGCTTCTATGATGTATTTATCATTCTCTGAAAGTGGTTCGTACTTGCGGGTTTGAGTTTGGAAATTCATTTTCTTGATTCTATTTTTGGTACTATTAGCCATTTTAGTTTCCCTTTTCATTTGTTTTTTGTTGGATATTGTACGAGAGTTTTTTTTGATTGCGAATCTCCTCTTAGTTAGGGCCCTTCGAGCCCGTATGTGTATTCTTCTATATCAGCTGCCGTTTCAGCTGATGGTTCAACAGGTCCGGCATCTTCCAATTGATCCTCTAAAGAATCTTTCACCAGTTGCAATTTCATTTGATGTTTTGGGTGCTCTGTATTAAAAAAATCATGTCTTATTTTTTTAATTAAAAATGGACCCTGATAAAATTTATCCAGAAGGTCATTACCAGCTGCTTTAACTGAAGCCATATATGGCAAATTAAGGTTTACTTTATCTCCAGCATTTATTAACGTATTTCCATGAACTGATATATTTACTTGAAGAGCATTTTCTAATTGTATCATTTGAGAATTTCTTCGTTGGAGCCATTTATGAGGATCATATGCCATGTAAGGATTTGTATTATTTTCTGTTGTATGTTGAGAGTCAACACCACCAGCGAGAGATGTCGGCATGAGAAATGTTCTTGCCGGAAAATCTGATACTCTTGATCCATCTTCATTAACAGTTATATGACTTACCAAAGGCCAGTCCATTTTTCCTTCGGTAACACCAGAAACGATATGAGATTCATTTTCCCAATTGTCATGATAATTGTATGTTTTAGTTTCATAATTCTTACTAATTATATCGTGAGTTATTAATTTTGACCCAAACATGCCAGTTCGATAAGAGACTAGACTATCATTGTTGGCAATTATTTCATAATTTAATATTGTCTGTAAATCTTTATAAACATCAACTTTTCCATTTTCTACATTAGTGCCTGGAACAAATGTAGTATACTCCATCTGTGCAACATTATTATAAAGACTTGCAAGAGTCCTGAAATTAAATCCTTTCAGGGTTTCATAAAATAGATAAGTAGGCTCTCCTTTATATTCAGAAACAGCTTGTTTCATTGCCATAACAATAATATCCATTGGTCTTACGTTAGGAGCAACAAACTTTTTTATTCCAGCAGTAGATTCTAGGTCTATTTTCTTTTTGGTGTTTAAATATTTTTTCTCTGTCAACATTTTTTTAACAATGTTAGACCAAGTATCTGTTAAACTTTGTGTAACTTTTAATCTTTGATTCTTAACTAATTCTTGACTAGCAAAACTCAATACAAATCCTTGAACTCCCCCAGATATTTTTTGCCGTTTAGATACAGAGTGAACAAGTAATGCGTTTTTAGAAAAGTCTATAGTTGTACTATTATCTTTATTAGCAAAAGGTGTTCTAATTTTAAGATGTAAATATTCTTGACCCAACAAAGGACCATGTGAAGATAAATTTGCAGAATCCATTATTGCGATTGTACCAGTTATAGCCATTGAGGATATATCTTCAAAAAGAGTTATTCCCATCAGTGATGTTTGAAGATCAACTTCTAAACCTGTTGTGGTAATAAGTCTTAAATCATCTATAATAAATTGTCCGGCATTTGTTAAACCTTCAGACATTACAGCATACTTTCTGCCATCAATTTTTCATATTCAGCAACAAATTTATGAATATAAATTGGATCAAGCAATCTAATTTGTCGTAGTTCATCTTGTAGGGCTTCTTCATATTCAAAATTGGTGATAGCAGTAGCACCACTATGATCAGTATTATCAGAACCAACATTAATCTTTATAGTGGTATCTCCTGATACTTGTGATATCTCATAATGGTGTGTTGCATCTTGATTGGTATATTTGTCATGCATGTATGAAAGGAATTGGTTGTTGTTCATAGGCCATTGATGATATCTATCTGTAATATTATTCATCAACAAAATAACCCAATGTAACTCTGAATCACCATATAACATATCAGCAAGAGCTTCGGGTGTTTCTCCTTCTTTAACATCATAAGTATCAAACATCATAACATTAGTTTTGACTTTTGATCGAACTGCAACTCGTTTTAACAAATTGGTTACGAGTTTAAATTCACCGTTGCCAACAGAGTCATAGGGTATAATAGGAAAATTTGCAAAATACATGATTAATATCCATCTCCAACGTAATCTTTGGTAATGAATTCCAGTTCATTAAAAGTTAAAGCCAGTTTAGTAGTTTGAGGTTGGCCATTCTCAAAAGCAACATATCTCTCAGCACCATAATCTATCTGAGCGGTAGCAAGAACACATTGTTTAATTTTATTAAGATGACTATTTTCTGCACCACGATACATATATCTTATATTGAAAAAATCAGGTATCTCCATTTCTCTTACACCATCAACACCACCCATTCCATTACTACCATAATTTGAAGACATATGATATTTAAATTTCTTAACAATTTGTTCAACTATATCTGCTTCTTGAGCGCTCTTTGGTATAAATGTAAAATTGAAAGAAAAGGATCGCCGAGAAATACCTTCAAACATTAATTCCATTCTTGGAGTAATAATACTTCCAGAATTGATTGCAAATATTGCTTCACCACCAGCTGGCATCATTGATTTTACCTCGTTGATGGCGCCGGATACTAAACCACCAAGACCAGTACCAACACCAGTCGCAATTCTATCCCCCATGCCACCTCCTGTATTCATGAAAGCTTGAATTCCAGCATTAACTGATTCTGCCATAACACCAATTTCCTGTTCATTCCACTTTGCACCATAACTAACTTGAACAGATGGAGGCATATAAAGTGCTATTACAGTATCCATCGCTGTGGTTGCAGCTTGTTTTACTTGAATTGAATTAGGTCCACTTTGTTTTTTACCTTTAAATGCAGCTTTACCTCTACTCCACATACCTCCGCCACCGCTGTCGGCCGGTGGATTAGGTGACACCGTCATATTTTTCTTTTTTGTATTAAGTTCTTTTTGTGCCTTATCCGCTTGACCAGTGACAGATTTTATAGCTTTCTGAGAAGCCAATTTTGATTTATCTTGTTGCATAATTTCAAATATAATATAATGACCCTGTTGTTCATCACTCTCTACATTTAATGGATATTGCAAACTGTCTGTTTTATTTCGGCCTGAAGTCTTGGCAGCAGGGCCCTTGCCAGGCGGTCGAGGTTTGACTCCACCCATACCAGTATCTGGTGTGAATGGTGTTAAGCGTTTAGTAGTAACACCAGAACCAGGAGACATGGGAGTCCATTTACCAGTACCGCCATGTAATTCTGCCATAAAAATATACTCCTATTTCAACGTATAAATATTATAACTATTTATAACATATGTCTTACAAAGGTCGATACATATCTAAGAACCCTAAAAAATACAGGGGCGATCCCCAAAGAATTATCTATCGTTCTTTATGGGAACGCAAGTTTATGGTATACTGTGATACCAATGATTCTGTCATTGAATGGGGAAGCGAAGAAATCATTATACCTTATTTATCTCCTTGGGATGGTAGAATCCACAGATATTTTCCAGATTTTTATATTAAGATAAAGCAACACGATGGGTCATTAAAGAAGTTTATCATAGAAGTTAAACCCAAGAAACAATGCTCTCCACCCACATCACAACCAAAAAGAAAAACCAAAAAGTGGTTCAACGAGGTCAAAACATGGGGTATCAATGAAGCTAAGTGGAAGTATGCAACAGAATGGTGTAATAACAATGATATGGAATTTAAGATTTTAACAGAAGATCATCTTAACATTACATATAAATAATAATATGGCAGTATCTAAATTTATACAAGCAGTCAAAGATGAGACTAGAGGGCGACCACGCTCTACTACTTGGTATAGAGACAAAATCAAAGAGTTTGGTAAGCCTGGAGCTCAGGATTTAATACGAGATGGAAAAAGAGATAGCAAACCTTTTTATGGTAAATTGAATATGTTCTTTTATGATCCCAAACACAAGAAGAAGCTTCCTTATTACGATACATTTCCTTTAGTACTTCCATTAGAAACATACAATGATGGATTTTTGGGAATAAATTTTCATTATCTTCCTATACCATTGCGTGTAAAACTTCTTGATGGATTGGTGGATTATACAAATTCAGAAGATTTTACAGCAACAACAACAAGAATGGTAGTAGATTATAGTAAACTAAAAAGCATTAAATTAATTCGACCTACTATACATAAATATTTATCAGGGTATACTAAGTCACAGTTTCGTAGAATTGATGCCGATGAGTGGACAATTGCGATATTGTTACCTGTACAAAGATTTAAGAAAGCTTCTGCATCAGAAGTGTGGAAAGAATCGAGGAGTATGATTTAATGGAACCAAGTTTTCCAGAACCAACAGCTGCTAATAATCTAGCGACGGCAATAGCTTCTCTTAGGGGTGAAAATAGTTATGCAGTACCAAATCGATTTGAGGTAATAATTACAGCCCCAATGCCCAATTATGCAGCGCAAAGAAAAGTTTCCTTGAGATGTGAATCTGTTTTACTTCCTGGCAGAAATTTAAATACTGGTACTGATGGAATGCCATACGGCCCAACAAGAGAAATTGTTGATGGTGTAATGTTTGCAGAAGATATAGCCATGACATTTGTGGCAAGTGGTGGATTGGATGAAAGGATATTTTTTGAGGAATGGCAAGAACTTGCATTTAACAAAAAAACTTGGAATGTTGGTTATTATGATAATTATGTAAGTACAATTGAAATCTATCTATTAAATAGACAAGATGAAAGACGATTTGGTATCAAACTTATAGAAGCATTTCCCAAAACAATTAATGGAACAGATTTAAATCAAGAAACAAGCAATGTAATAATAAAAACTTCTGTGAGTTTTTCTTTTAGATACTGGGAGTCTTTAGACCAACAAAAAAGTACAACTACTAGAGATGGCCAAGGACCGCAAACTGCATCAGAAAGAATATTTAGTGCTTTAGCAAAACCAACGGTACGAACAATGTTGTCAAATACACCGGCCTCAGTGAAATTGGGGGGAGGAAATGTAAGCTACGACTATACTCAACCTACCGACAACCAAAACTAATGATTTGACTAAATTATAAACAAAGGATGAATAATTATGGCATTACCTAAACTTAGTAATATAACTTACGAACTGAATCTTCCCTCTACGGGTACAAAACTAAAATTTAGACCTTTTCTTGTTAAAGAACAAAAGGCTCTAATGATTGCCCAAGAATCAGAAGATGATAAACAAATTGAAAATGCATTTGCTCAAATTATCAGTGATTGTACATTTGGAGAATTAAACGCTTATACAATACCTATGTTTGATGTTGAGTATGTTTTTTTACAAATGCGAGGAAAATCGGTAGGAGAAAAGGTACAGCTTAATTTGTTATGTCCTGATGATGAAAAGACAAGAGTGGATGTTGAAGTTGATTTAAAAAATGTTGGTGTACAGATGACAGAAGATCATACTAATATTGTTCAACTAACAGACAATATTTCTATTATTATGAAATATCCAACATTATCTGATATGTCAGGATTTGATGATAGAGGCCAAATTCAATCTATTTTTGAAATGATAAAACGGTGTGTTCATGAAATACATGATGGTGAAACAGTTTACAATAAAGTAGATATTTCAGAAAAAGATTTGGATGAATTTATTGATAGCATGACAACAGAAAATTTTGAAAATTTGAGTGCATTTTTTGAAACTATGCCTAAATTGCAACATGTGGTTGAAGTGAAAAATCCAAAGACAAAAAAGAAAAATGAAATTTTAATTGAGGGTTTGCAAAGTTTTTTCGTCTAGCCCTTTCTCATGATAATTTAGGGAACTATTATAAAACGAATTTTGGAATGATGCAACATCACAATTATAGTTTAACTGAATTAGAAGATATGATACCGTGGGAAAGGGAAATATATATTGGATTGTTAATGAACTTCTTAACTGAAGAAGAAGAAAAAATGAAAAAAGAGAGAGGCTCGGGATAATTTGATGGCTGAAGATACAGTTAAAGTAACAGAAACAACTAAGGAATATGAACTTTTAAAAACTGATCTTGTTCCTAGTGCGGGTGATGATGAGCCTACATGGTCTAATAAGATAGCGGGACAGTTGGATAAGTTTAGAGTAATACCTAGACTAATCATGCTAGCATACATCTATGCGTTCTACTCAGCAACAGTTTGGTTCATGTCATTGTCTGATCCCACTAATGCACAGGCCGCATTCATATCCACTATCGTAGGTGCAGGCGCTGCATTCTTTGGTTTGTATGTTGGTAAACCAGGCACATCATTGCCTAAGGGAAAGAAATAGGATAGTCTGATGGCTGATGATTTTAAAGATGTTGTAGACGAAATAAAGAAAACGAATAAAGCAGTTGATAAGCTTGCTAAAGCAACTGATCCAAAAGGTGCATCTGCTGCTGAAGATAAAAGAGATGAGGCAAATGCTGCAGCTCGATCTGAAGGTTATTTAAAAACAATTGCAGGCGCAGTAGGTGGAGGTGGACCTGGGAAGAGTGGCCCGGAAGATGAAAAATCCGGTGGAATGCTTACTGGTATAGCTGGTGCTTTGGGTCGAATGGGTAAAGGTATTGGTAAAGGTATTGGTGGATTTGTAAAAGGTATTGGCAGCGCTGCGTCAGGCGCTGGCCAATTTGCCTTTGTTATGGGAGCTGTTGGTGCTGGTATTGCTGCGTTTGTTGCTGCCTTAGGTGCTGGAGCCTGGGCAGTTGCGAAAATGATGCCAACTATTGCAGATGGATTAAAAAGTTTTGATGGTATAAATGGTAACAATCTAGGTCAAGTTGGTAAAGGAATGGGCCATCTTGGCGTTGGTCTTGCCTCAATGGGTGCTGGTGGTGCTATTGCGGGTGTAGGTAATTTAGTTGGTAGTATTGCTGATGGCATTGGTGGATTGTTTGGTGCAAAAAGTGGCCAAGAACAATTAATGGAAAAACTAAAGAAATTTAGTGAAGTAAAACTTAATGTAAAAAACATAAAAGATAATTCTGAAGCCATGGTAGCTTATGGTATAGCTATGACGGCTGGAGGTGCCGGAACAGCAATGGAAGCTGTAGGCAAATTTGCAGCAGGCACTCTAGGAAAAATCGGTGAAATGTTTGGTGCTGTACCAGTATTAGATGCTCTTAAAGACTTTGCTGCGGTGAAAATTGATAAAGCTATGGTAAAGAATAATGCTGAAGCTATGGCAGAATATACCAAAGCTATGGCATTGGGAGCTGCGGCGAAAGGTATGGAAGCGCTTGGTTCCTTAGGCAATTTCGTAACATCAGCAGCAGATGGACTTTCTAAGTTAATGGGCGGCGACAGCACTATAGATTCCCTCTTGATTGGTATGCAGAAAATGAGTTCTGCATCAGGTATTGATAAGAAAAAAATACAAGATGTTTCAGAAGCATTAGTTTCATACACTGGAGCAATGGCATTAGGTGCTGCAGCTCACACAGCGGGAGCATTGGGTTCTATAGGTAATTTAGTAACATCAGCAGCAGATGGACTTTCTAAGTTAATAGGTGGTAAAAGTACTCTAGGTTCCATGCTGAGTGGCATGAAAGAAATGAGTTCTGCATCAGGTATTGATAAACAGAAAATAGAAGATGTTGCAAATGCATTAATTTCATATACTGCAGCTATGGCAGAAGGTGCTAAAGGAACATGGTTTGGAGCTCTTGGGAGTGTTGGTAATTTAGTAACTGGTGCTGTCGATGGACTAACTAAATTGATGGGTGGTGAAGGTCAACTTGACTCCATGTTAACAAATCTAAAGAAAGTAAGTGCTGCCGAAGGTATTGATGGAACTAAAATAACTATGGTTGCAAAGGCCTTGATAGATTATACCGCAGCTATGGCAGAAGGTTCTAAAGGATCATGGTTTGGAGCAATTGGAAGTGTTGGTAGTTTAGTAACTGGTGCTGTTGATGGACTTACAAGTTTTATAACTGGCGGTAAAAAGAAATCTTCTCTTGATACCATGTTAGAAAGTCTAAAGAAAATAAGTGCTGCTACTGGTATTGATGGACCTAAAATAACTATGGTCGCAAAAGCACTAGTAGACTATGCTAAAGCAATGGCAGGCGGCGCAGCCGGTGAAGCTGGAAAAGCTGTCGGTTCCGTCGCTACTTTTGTAACTGGTGCTGTTGATGGTTTGAGTTCAATGTTATTAGGCGGTGAAAAGAAATCTTCTATAGACAGTATGTTAGAAGGCTTAAAGAAAATGTCGGCCGCCAAAGATATTGATGGTGCAGTAGTAGAGAGAAATGCAACAGCTATGGTACAATATGCCAAAGCAATGGCAGCTGGTGCTGGTGGGGAAGGTGGAAAAGCTGTTGGTGCTATTGCTGGATTTGCCGGTGGTGTAGTAAGTGGACTTAGTTCATTCTTTGGTATTGAAAAAGCAGACCCGCTTGGAGATTTGAAGAAATTTGCTGCAACTATCATATCAGAGAAAGAAGTAGCTCAAATAAAACTAAATGCAACAGGTATCACAGCATATGCAGAAGCAATGGTGAAAATGGGCACAATTCAAGTAGGAAAAAGTTTTGGTGATGCTTTATCTAATCTTTTCAGTGGTATCGGAAGTTTATTCGGTGGTGGTGAAAAAAGTCCAATAACCGCTTTACAGAATTTTGCTTCTGCAAATATTGATAGTGAAAAGATCAAAAAGGATATATCCACACTACTTAGTGTACTTCAAGACCCAAACGTAGATTTGAAAAAATCTTGGATATTTAGAAAAATATTAAAGAATATAGCTGCGGGACTAGAGAAATTTACTGCGCCTGGAGGTTTTACAAGTCTTCTTGCATCTGCTGGAAAATCGCTGTTAAAGTTTCTAACAGGAGATAAATCTCCTATAGAACAAGTTGAAATAATTGCAGGAAAATCTATTGAATTAAGAGAAGGTGCAGCTGCTATAGAAACAATTTCTGACGGTTTAGAAAAAATGGCTGCACTTAAATTTGATGGCAGCAATATCAATATTTCAGATTTTGCCGCAGATTTATTACAATCAGTTCCCCTCATTGAAGCTGCAATCATGGGTGGAAAAGTAGAAAAAGGTCTTTTAGAAAAAATGAAATTTTGGAGTGGTGATGATGACAAAGAATTTAAAGGTTTAGCAAGTGGTGAAATATCTTGGGGTAAAGCAGCAACTAATATAGAAATGATGAGAAAAGCCTTAGGTGGAGCAGCTGCAACCGAAATGGGCGGTAGTGGTGGTGGCAGATCAGCTAGATTCTCTAAAGTAAATAGAATGCAAGTTAACACTATTGTAGCACAAAGATTAATAAACAGAGCTATAGAAAAAGGCGCAACTGGTCAGGGTGGAAATAATGTCGTAACTGATGCATCAATTAAACAATCAACTGATGCTCGTTCGTACAACCAAACGATTACTTCAACAGAAATGTCTAATTCAAATCGAGTAGTTGCTGCATTAGCTTTTCCAAGCTAAAAAATCCCCTCTGATTTCTCAGAGAGGATTCTAGTAGATTAATGATTAACTAGCGTCAGCGAGTTTCTGAAAATAATCTAGAGTTTCTTCAGCGTCATCGTCAACTACTGATACCGTAGGAGCAGGCTCCTCAACAGTGTTAACAACAGGTGCTGCGACAGGTTCATTTTCCATCAGAGTTGTCACATTTCCTACCGTAGTAGTACCGGCAAGAACCATATTCAAACGAGTCTTCAACTCATCATATGACTTGAAGTTAGTTGAAGCAGTGAACTCATTAAGAGCATATTGCTTCTTCCATACCACCTCAATATCATCATCATTATCAAACAGGGGTGTTGAAGCTTCGAACTCTGACTTATCATAGTTCCAATAACCATCTACCTTACGAATCTTCAACTTGAAGTTCGCACCCGCCCAAAAATCAAAAGGATTAACGGGAGTCTCATCTTCAAACGCAGGCTGCATTGCCTCCATAATCTTGTCAAAGATTTTCTTACCATACCGAAAGAGGAATACTTTACCCTCATGCTCGGGATGACGAGAATCACTCACAACATAAATGTTAGAGTAATATTGCAACTTACGCTTCTGACGACGAGCAATTTCCTTATCAGACTCTACACCGGAATTCCAGTATGCAGAATTCATCTCTGATACAGGATCGTTGTTGCCGAGTGTGGTCAAAGAGTTCTCAATATACCACTGGCCAGTTGGGCCTTGAAATGCATGATTCCAGAGCTTTGCCCAGGGCATATCTTCACCGTCTACAGCAGGTAAAAAACGAATTACTGCATAACCATTACCTGACTTATCAAGTTCCGGCTTCCATAAACGCTCGTCCACATAGGACTTCTTTTCTTGGGTTTGGTTTTCGGACTGTGCTGCACCGAGCAGTTTATCCAAAGAACTAGATTTCTTCATTTGAGCTAATGACATCGTATATCTCCTTATGTTGATGTATATTTTCGTATGTTAATAATTGTATTATATACTGTTTTGTATGGAATGTCAAGTTCCATTCTTTATTTATATTGAGAAAATTCTGTAAGCTTTCTCAATATTAAGTTCATTACACAACTCATCTTTAGTTATATAATTCACATTTTTTTCATCAAACTTAACAGTAGAATCTACCAGATAAAATTCAGTTCCATATAAAGAATACTCTCTGAACACTGCTTTCATTTGATTGTACCAATTATCTTTACTAAAACCTTTTGCTGTA
>VTLG01015311.1_pt1 | contig 13131 bp, 24 predicted proteins | sample 4694571 | NCBI WGS metagenome assembly VTLG01 (sample SAMN12604809, study PRJNA352737) | marine metagenome | biome: ENVO:00000447; feature: ENVO:00000209|ENVO:00000569|ENVO:01000036; material: ENVO:00002151; isolation source: viral sequences binned using virsorter ... | reverse complement strand
TTAACAATTCTTTTTTTCGTCTTGACCGAAACCTTTATATAGACCCACCCATTTAGGGTAGGCTTACATGCTTTTGTAGGTTTCTGAGTTACTAAATACTTCCCACCATTCAGACTCAGCTTCTACTACTTCAGTTTTTGGAAGTCCTTTAAAATAAAGATGATTTCCAAAAATACTTTTCAAATTTACTTTTTGTTTTGTAACAAAAGAAACTTTGTAGAAACCTTTGTTATATTTTACTATACTACCTTTTTTGATGTCGGTTTTTTCCATAATTACCTATACGGCAGGAGTATATAAAGGTTGTGGTGGAATGGGCTGTGGCCGATAGTTAACCCATGACAAAAAAATTATTGAGCAGTTTTACACATGCTCAGGTGTCCGACTTTTTAATCTTGTCTTGCCTTCCTTATTCCTGCACAGGTAGAGCATAACTCATTTTCATCAAGGCTTGAGGCCATCTCTTCACAAACAATACAGATGTGTTTCCTTCTCCACTCCTGCTCTTCTATTGCGGTCTTTCCTTGGAAGAGTTCATCGACACTTATTCCGCACTTGATAAGGACGTCTATAGGGATACAGTAGTAGTCACCTATACCAGCCTTTCCCATGCTACCAAAGTAGCCTCTGCGGTTCTCTTTTACATCTAAGAACTCTCTGATTGGCTCTATGCTCATAGCGTTTACTTCTTCTTTTACCTTCTTCCAAAGGTCGGTCGTTTTGTTCATAATACCATATTAGGTAGGTCTATATAAAGCTTATGCCCCCCATAAGACGTAAAGGGGGTATGCCTTTTTGGGGCGAGGTACCTTGTCTATAAATTTTTTATATTTTCCTACGAAAGGTATATATAGCCATGTATATAGTAGTGTCACATGGTTTGGACAAAGGAGAAGGAGCGTCCTATGCGTTATTTGATAAGTGTGGGTCGTGACCGATTGCGAAAGAAGACATTGATGGACTTATGGGACATATGTGACCGTGAGGGTAGTTCGATGGCGGATGAGATATGGGATGCGTTGTTTACGCATGTTGAGCGTTATGGTGATGGTAAGCGGATGGCCGAGGGGCCGCAGCCTGATTTTAGCATGCCGGAGGAGGCGAATGTGTTTGATGATGTGGTAGCTAATGAGGCTTATGATGCGCAGGAGCGCGTAGTGGAGGAGATATTAGATGAAGAGAGTAGAGAGCCACGAGTTGTGGATAGCCGCAATTTGTTTGGACATAAGAGGTATGGATGAGCGGAAGGCCGAGCCAGTATACCGATAGTGACAAGCAGGAGGCGTTTGGATTATTTTTGAAGGGTTTTAGTTATTCGGAGATAGCTCGTGAGATGAATGACCGTTATGGGTATAACATACATTACCGAACTTTGCAGGATTGGAGTATGAAGCAGGGTTGGGGAGAGCAGCGCAAGGAGGTAGAGTTTGATTTGATAGAGCAGGTAAAGCGTAGTGCGGTTACGGACATGAAGGAGCGCATGGGTGAGGTAGAGATGGTACGCCAGCAATTTTTGGATAAGATACGAGCTGGTGAGACTGAGTTACGTGGTCATGAGTTTGCTAAGTTGACGGAGATGTTGAATCAGATGGGCAACATTCAGAAGGAGAAGGATGATTTGGTGGAGCATATTAACACGTGTATCAACAAGGCTTTGGAGGAGACTGAGTTGCCTCGGGCAAAGAAGCAGCATTTTTTGCGTAAGTACATAGCGTTATTGCGTGGAGATTTGGATGGCTGAGGTTAAGAAGCGTAATGGATTGAGTGATTCGTATATAGCGGGTAAGCGGAAGCACACGTTTACTAAGGAAGATTTGGAGCGTGAGGTGAAGTATATGGATATACGGGCATATTGTTTGAAGAAGATGAAGAATACTCAGGAGCATCGTGACAAGTATTGGCAGTTGACGGACGAGTTATTTCCGGTGTATATGCAGGGGATACATGATGCGTGTGAGGATTTCTTGGGATGGATGGAAGGGAGAATAGACCAAGATGAGTGAGGCAAACAGTTTAGATTTGTGGATAGTACAGTTGGATGATTTGATAAAGCATGCTTTGGCGATACGTGATGACAATGTTATGAAGTACAAGAAGAAGAACAGGGAGGCTTTTGAGATGGGAATTAACATGTTGGTATTATTGATGAAGGAGATGATAAAGGACATGGTAGCGGAGAAGGGCAATGGCTGAGGGTAGTTGGCGTTGTAAGGCTTGTGGGATGGTAACATCTGATGCAGATTACGAGAGGTATGGCGGATTTTGCAAGGAGTGTCGCAATGAGTGATTTTATTTTGAGTATATTTATTTCGGTAGGGATAGTTGGCATAGCTACGGGGATAGTGATATGGTTAACAGTCAGGAGGATACGTGAGGAAGCGGCACGCGGCAAGTAAGGTAGCGCACATGAGTATGTGTGGTCGTGATTTTACGGCGTTTGAGTATCAGAAAATGAAACAGAATAAGAAGGCGCACATAAATTGCAAGCATTGTTTGAGGTTATTACAATGAAGTGGCGGTTTAGTTGTTTTGTATGTGGTGAGCGATGGGAGGAGGAGCATCGGCATTTGGAGAAGGACCATTTTATATTTAGTGAAAAGAAGGAAGGTAGGCCTATGGTAGACTGTTATAGGTGTAAGATGGACATGATATATACACCTATAGTGGGGGATTTGGTTGGAAATCGTGCATAAGTATTTGGGAGAGTCCCAGTGGACTATGTGTGGTCGTTATGTTAAGGAAATCAAGGGAATGATGTATGTTAAGGCGAGTGATAAGGACCATGAGGTAACATGTAAGGCATGTAGGAGATATATAGATGAGTCAGGTACAGAAGAAGAGGAATGAGGTAAGTAGGTTACTAAGGACGAGCAATCGGAATCGGAATGCGTTTCGGTGGAGTACGAGTGAGACGGACGCACATATAGAGATGAAGTTTGCGATATGTCGTCAGTTGAAGGATTGGGGTCATGAGTTTTACACTGAGGCGATATTTGAGCCGAGTGGATTGCGTGCAGATGTTATAGATGCGGACACTGGTGTTATTTACGAGGTAGTAAATACGGAGGGTGTGGAGTCTTTGGCGAAGAAGAAGGGCATGTATCCGTTAGAAATCAGGGTAGTTAATGCGAATCAGAAGTTTTCGGAGGAGTTATTATTGTAAACAACAATTTTGAGAAGGATTTGGCGGATGGGCATAAAGGAGAGGAGGCGGTCCGTCATTTTTGTGAGACAGTTTTAGATTTGCGTTGGATTAGGTATAATGATGACAGTGCGTTTGACATTTTGCTTAGAGATGATGAGTATAATCTGATAACGTATGAGGTAAAGACAGATTTGTTTGAGAAGGATTGGGGAGAAGGAGGAACAGGTAATATGGCGATAGAGTACAAGTGTCGTGGTAAGAAGAGTGGAATAAGAAAGACTAAGGCGATGTATTTTGCATATTATATTCCTAATGTTCGGGACAAGCAACTTTGGGTCATAGAGGTGGAAGATTTGAAAAATTTGTTAAAAACCTGTGTTTCTAAGCGAGTAAGTGGTGGAGAGACGTATTATGACAGTGATGAGAAGGTAACTCGTTGTTTTTTGATAGACAGGTATCGGTACAAGAAGCATTTTGATGTATATAGTTGGGATGGCAGGGGTTGGTTGTCATCATTAGAATAATCAAGGACGGCAAAGTAATAGACGAATCTGATAATTTGCAACATATTTACGAAAAGTTGATAATTTTGGACAAAGAGACTAAATACATTCAGATAACTGTGGCAAAACACAAGTATGACTGATTCAAAATACATTTCGCAGGCGATAGCAGGTGCTTTGGAGATAATGAAGGAGCAGCCTTTGAGTTTGAATGAGTTTATAGATGAGGTGATGAGTGATTATATGGAGCAGGAGCCGGGAAAATATGTTCCGTTGGGTAACATGCATGAGGAGTGGCAGAAGAATTTTGAGCGTGGAGAATTTTCTGCAATAATTTGTGCGCGTGGTCACTTGAAGACGACATGGGGGTTGTGTGTGTTGGCATATTACATGCACAAGCAGCCAAATTTTCGGGCGTTGTATATTTCGGCGACGTTGGAGCAGGCTTGGGACAAGTTGGAGCAGTTTGAGGAGTTATGTAAGCGGTCTTGGCGGTTAAGTACTTATTTGGAGAAGCATGATGAGCGGAAGGTTACGATACGCAAGGGAGCAAAGCGATTTAATAATGGAAGTAGGGTTCATGGTGCCAGTATAGGAAAAGCACTTGAGGGTCCGCACGTTCATATGATTATTTTGGATGACGTTTTGCAGGAGTTTCCAAATTTGACGGATGAGAAGGTGATTCACTATGTTCAGCGTGTTGTGATGCCGATGCGATTGCCAGAGTCTAAGATGTTATTGGTAGGAACTCAAAAAAGAGTAAATGACATAACGGATTGGGTAAGTGAGAGTAAGGAGTGGAATGTTGTTAGGCATCCTGCGTTGTTGGAGGATGGAAGTCCGCGTTGGCCTGAGTATTGGAATCAGGAGCGTTTGGACAAGGAAAAAGAAACGATGGGAAGTCGGGCTTTTGAGTCTGAGTATATGTTAAATCCGTTGGACCCAGAGAGTGCTGTGATTCCGTATGAGGTGTTACAGCGATGTTTGGATGATAAATTGGATATGGGTCTTCCAGATTACACTGACGAAATAAGCGTCGTAATGGGCGTTGACTTGGCTGTGGGTATGAACACTCAGAATGATGAGACAAGCTACTGTATTGTGGCTTACAATAAGCGTACGGAGCATCGTAGACTTCTTTACAGTTGGACAGGCAAGGTAATGGCACAGGGAAGTGGTTGGTTGGAGACTCAGGTGTTGAAGATAAGGGAGTTGGCAAAAAGATTTAATCCCGATACAATAATGATAGAATCGAATGGGTATCAGAGACTTGTGGTTCATAGTGCGAGTGATTTGGCGGGCCTTCCGGTCGAAGGACACAACACGGGACGAGAAAAGCACTCCCATGATGTGGGGATACCGGGGTTGGCCTTGGAGTTTGAGAAAGAGAGATACCAGATTCCGTGGCACAAAGAAATAAGGGAAGCCAGTCGACCGGGACCGAGAAAATTGACAGATGGGTTGGCGCGGTTAGTATATGGTAAGAATGGAAGATTGGAGGGTCATACTCCAGATTCGGTAATGGCTTTATGGATGTGTGAGTTAGCTATTAAGAATTTGAATAAAAAGGGTTTAAGTTTTGCAAGTTGGGAATACGTATAGGAAAGTTTATATATATCATTTGCATACGAAGATTCCAACCAAACTATGAAGAAGAGAACTCGGTTGGAAATTTACGGAATAAGTGATGACACGAAGTCGCAGCTTAAAGAAATTGCTAAAGCTGAGAATGTACCGACGGGTGTCTTAGTAGAACCTGTTTTAAGGAGATATGTTCGGGAGTATCATGGCCGATAAGAAAACCAGATACAAGATTCCTAATGGGGTAAAGGAGGAGGCTCGTCAGGGTCGGACTTTACGAACTATGCATGGTTATGGTGGTGGTAAAGTTACAAAGTCTATTAACTACAAGTTAAGGGTTCAGAAGGATGTTGGATATAAGACGGCAGTAAGTATAGACACGTATTATAGAAGGCATGAGGATGTTGACCCTAAAGGTGAGAACTTTGATAACCGTAAACAGCCCAGTAAGGGATATATTATGTGGAAGATGATGGGTGGAAACTCTGGTCAGAGTTGGAGTAGGCGGTTGAAGAAAACTTTAGATGTGATACAAAAAAGAGAAAGGCTTAATAAGATAAACAGAACACTGGAGGCAATACATGGCATGGTACGATAGATTGCTTGGGCGCAAATCGGTAAGAACGGTCTCTGCTTTAGAGGAGATAATATCCAGAGACACGGCGCAGGTTTTGAAGGAAGCAAGGACGCCTGTTTATTCGGGTGTTGGGGCGATGGGTTCGTTTAAGGACTCGATATTACCTCCGGTTGACCAAAATTATTTAGAACAGTTGGCTGACAGGTATTCTCATCTCAGGACCGTAATCACTCGTATAGCGTCTCAATCCGTTGCTAAGGGGTGGGAATACCACGCTGTTGGTGATGCGGGGGACAAAGAGGAGAGGAAGCTTTTAGAGAGTTTATTGAGAGACCCGACAAGAGGAGATGCAGATATCTCTGGAATGGAATTGTTTAAAGCAATGATACGTCAGTTAGAGGTGTTTGATGATGTCTGGGTTAGTATTGTATATGATAGGATAGAGGGTAGTGAGGATAAGATAGTCAAGCAGCTTTGGGTAGAGGATGCAAAGCGCATGCGATTTCATGTAGATGAGTATGGTCGATTCAAGGATGATGTTTGGTTTGATACAGTTACCCGTGAGGTAGTAGACGGTAAAGATTCTAAGACGGAGGGAGATTTCCCTGCGGAGAAGATGGCTTATTTCTATGACCAAGGCACGGAGAAGGACAAGATTCCATTTGCTCGTGATGAGATAATTCATTTCAATAAATACAGTGCGAGTGCCAGATTATATGGTCAGTCGCCAATTATAGGTCTTTCCAAGAAAATCGAAACTGCTTTAGCCATTGAGAATTTCCAAAATAAGATTTATAGATTGGAAAGGCCGCCAAAAGGTTTCTTAGATATTCCGGGACATGATGAAGAGAGTTTGAATCGGCTTGGAGAATACATTGCAGAGGAGACGAGACGTAATCCGAATTTTGTTCCGATAATTAGCAGTCGTGGTGAGGGAGTATCGGCAGGGCAGGCTAAGTTTGTACCAGTGATGCCTAACATGGATGAGTTGATGGCTTTACCGTATATGGAGCGCATTAACAATGACATTAATGCAGCTTATGGTGTTATGCCGATTATAACAGGAAGTACGGCAGGAGTTGGTGGATTGAATGCTGAAGGAGAGCAAATTAATATTTTTGATAGAACTATTTTAGAAACGCAGAATTGTATTGAGATGGGTTTCTTTAAGCCATTGTTAAAGATAATGGGAATTAAGACTTGGAAGATTCGGTTTGCAGATATTAATGTAAAGAACGAGCAACAACATTTGGCAAATATGTTACAGAAGGCAAATATAATTACAGTATTAAATAAATTAGGAATTAAGGCAACATTGGATAAGGATGGAAATTTGAAGTTACCAGATGAGCCGACGGTTGTAATGCCAGAGGCAAAACCGGAAGTGGGGGCATTGAAGCCGTGAGTAATTGCAAGAAGTGTTTAGCAAGTGGAATGCGGGTTCATGTTTTGAGTTCTGGATTTTGTCAAGAGTGTCAGAGTGAGTTGGAGTGGAAGAACGCACCGCGCATTCATAAAGGGCAGATGGAGAAGAAGGCGAGGATGCAGTATTACGAGAGGGGCGAAGAGTATGTTAAGAAGAAGTGGAAAGAAAAATACGGGGATGCTTCAGTAGAGGAAGTTCAATCTTTTAGATAATGATAAAAGCTAAGTGGTCTACAAAAGGTGCTAAATCTATTATTAACCGATTTAGTCAGCAAGACCATTGGAGAGAGATATTTGACCAAGCGTGTGATGAACTTGGTGTAGATGGGATTGCAACGGACGAAGTGTATAACAATTTAAATCGAACAGGCGTTGGTAATGTAACAGGAGCATTAAGGGGTTCGATTGAGGTTCTTACTGATAAGAGTGGTGAGATTACAGTTAGCAGTAATCATCCTGCTGCAAAAGCGATTGAATACGGGAATTATTGGGGCCATGAAGATGTAGACCCTGAATCTTCAACAATTAAACAATACGCGCAATTGTATGGAATGAAGCCGTTTTTATTAGCAAGGGCAATTTCTCGTAATGGATTTTATACTGAAGGGCGATTTGTATTTACAAATGCAGCAAGCGCGACAAGGGATGCAATAGCAGACGTACTTCCAAAGGTTACGTATAGGGTTGCCGCAGAGCGTTCCGGAAAGTAATCTTTGTTTATATATACATATTTAATGTAAGGTTGTGGCAGACGCACCAGACACGAAGTGGAAGGTCTATCGACCAGATTGGTATAACGAGAGAATCTTAGAGACATTTATTAGTTCTCCTATCGTCGACAAACAGAATGATAAGATAGGTACTGACACGATTAAAGAGGCCATGGATTTCTATATGAAATACGGGGTTTATTCATACAAGCATGAGGAGATGCCAGTGGGGCTACCTCTTGCATATAAGGTTAAAGATGGTAAAGTAAAATTAAGGGTTGGAGTACACAACCGTCTTCCGATGCATGATAGAGTATGGGAAGAGATGAAGATTTACGGTGACAAGGGCGGTTCGTCTATAAGGGGCGAAGCTGAGAAGCAAGAGAAGGTCTGCGAGGGAGATGTCTGCCACAACAATATCTCCGCATTATCTCTTTGGTCCGTATCATGGGTTGGCAACAGGCCAGCTAACCCAGAAGCTACTGTTACAGAGGTGGCAGCAGCTAAGGAGGCACCAGAGCCAATAAAGGTGACAAAGCAAGTAACCTTAGATGAAGTCCAAGGAATGATAGACAATGCTTTGGAGAAGAAGTTAGGAAGGCGAGGAAGTCAGTGGTGTATATTACATCACAGGACGCCCGGAAAGATAGGAAAGCCAATTAAGGGAGCTTGTCATCCTACGCGCAGGCAGGCGGAAAGACAGCATGCTGCGATGAATGCCAGACGTTTTGGTAAGGCCCGCAAGAAGATAGATGAGATATTGTTTAAGATGCGCTTGGATAAAATCGACAAGCATATCTGGGACATAGCAGGAATCAAGAAGTGTGCGGTAAAGAAGGGCATAGAAGTTATCAAAGCACCTAAGAGGGGGCCATTGGGAGGAAGACGAGGTTCTTTACGTGGACGTAGAGGTAAAGGCCCAACTAAGACTGAGTTTGAGAATTGCAAGAACAACACCAGAAAGTTAAGAGGATATTACGGACAGAAAATAGCAAAGCCGGAGAATTTTTGTGGTAAGTTATGGTGGAAATATGCATCTATGAGGGCAGGAGCAAGAAAGCCAAATCCAGAGGCACCCGGAACTGGGGGGCAAACACCAGCTAATGTAAAAGACCCAGTAGGTTATGAGTTTAGAAGGGCAATGTTTTCTGCTAAAGGGCCAAACCTTAACAAAAATCCAAATTTAACTCCACAGAATATACGCAGGATATTGGGTGAAGGAAAGCGTAGAGGTCGCGGTCCAAGAACAGGACGAGGCGGCAGAACAAGATACAAGGTTTAGGTTTCCGGAAAGTATTAGTTGCTTATATACCCTTTTCGTGGTGTATATACATGTCAGAATGCACTTGTGGTGGCAATCATGCCAAATCTGTCGACGAGGAAATCGTCGAATCAGAGGACGTAGAATTAGCTGCCGGACTTGATGAGCCAGTTGAAGTTGGTAAGGAAGAGGCACTAATGAAAGACATGGAAGCCACACTTGCTAAACTCAAGGAGGTTCTTGCTTACTTAGAAGACATGGGCGAAGAAAAGGCCGAGTTGGATGATGAGGAAGAAGAGGAAGAACCAGAAGAAGACGAAGAAGAGGAAGAGGAAGAGAAAATGGAAGAAGAAAAAGCAGACACCATTGATGACCTTCACAAAGCCGTTACAACATTAAAGAAACACGGTATTGGTGTATATACAGGTAAGAAAGCAACACCAGCACCAAAAGTTGACACTCCTAAAGCAGAGACCATTGATTGGATGAACGTAGAAAAATCTTGGGACGAGCTTGCTGAAATAGTAGGGGAGGATTAAATATGGAATTTGAAGAATATATAAACGCCTATTACGGCGGAACGCTTGGTATCTCCAAGAGATACGGGATAGAGAAAGCAGCCATAACGGAATCTACTATGGCTGAAGGATTGAACACACTGTATGGGGCAAAAGTCTTTAGTCAGTTGAACACCAAATCAGAGGTATTCAAGCTATTGAAGAAAGAGGCATGGACCCAATCAGGTTGGAGAGTAATGACTGGACGTCACGCCCAGACCAATGGAATTGCAGAAGGGGCAGCATTGGGAACAACTGACCAGCCAGACCTTGTTGAAGTTAAAGCAAACATTGCAGAAGTAGTTACAGTATGGGAAGTAACAACCAAAGCCGAGCTTCTTTCAGAATCAGATGACGGACTTGGCAACCTTGCAGCGTTCTTGAGAAAAGAACATGCAGAGGCACACGCTTACTACATTGATGCAATGTTATTGTCTGATTCAGAAACACCTTCCACAGTATCTGGAGGGGCCAGTGATTTCGAGACTTTGGACAGAGTAACTATATCTCATGCAGCTAACGGTGCATTAAACGGTGCAGCAACAGATGCAGACATGTGGGACATAACAGACGATGGTGTTGACCGTTCAGCAAGCGCATGGTCTGATGCTTATGTATCACACAACAGTGGAACCGAGCGAGCTTTAACTTTAGCTATGTTAGATGCAGCAATATCAAACTCATTGGAGCAAGGAGTAAACTATTCTGATTTGATTATATTGACAGGATACGACACTTACCAAGATATCAAACAGTTGATGATGACGCCCGCAGCCACTTTTAACAACAACTGGAGCTACGATTTGGCACAAAGTGGAGGAAAGAACATGAATGGAGTCATGGGAGAAGCAGGACTTGCTTTCGATTCAAGAGTCGGTTCATACGATGGTATACCAATCTTCCTTTCACAGCATGTAATATCAGATGCAGATTCAGCATCAAGATTATACTTGTTAGATATGGCAAACTTGGCATTCAGAGTAGCAGCACCAACAACTTATGTGGACAGCACCAATATTGCAGTTACGCAAACATTGTCTAAGGACTTTGCATTCTTAACTGCTGGTAACTTAATCTGTTACAAGTTTAAGACACAAGGAAGCATCAGAGATATAGACGCTTAAGGTGATTGGAGGACTAATTAAATGGTCAAAATTACCTATATTGGGAAGCGTGGTTATCGGAGCCTTCGTAATAGGAAGGGCAACCTCTTCGGTTGGAACCAAGGAGAAACCATTGATGTTACAGATGAGAGCCTTCTTGAAAAGCTCAAAGGTTCAAAGAACTTTGTCGAGCAAAAGGAAATCGGCCCAAAAGGCGATGGCGGCGGGCTTAAGACTCACGTCAGACCTCCTAAGCGTCGGGGCCGACCTCCTAAACAAGCCAAAAAAGAAGAAGTAAAGTCTAAACCTAAGAAAGGATTAAAGAAGCCTAAGAAGAGGGCTGACTAATGGCAGATACAATAACAAAAAAGAGAATCAGTAACTCGTTAAAGACGATGCTTGTAGAAAACGATGCAGTTACTCTAAGTGGTTCTACATACGTTGTTCTTATAGATGCCGTAGAGGTAGAATCATATGATAGAGCTTCAATACAAGTCCTATCCAACGATGAGAACGGAGGGCTTACCTGTCAAGTATGGGGTTCTTTGTTTGATGGTCCAGAAGCAACACCAGTGACAAACAGTAAATGGGTACAAGTAGGAGACGACATAGTAGTAACAGCAAGTTCTGGTTCTTTAAAGGCAATTTCTACAACGGCATTAAGAAATCTTGCAGTAACAGTCAAGGCAACAGATGGCAGTTCAACGACTGCTATAACTGCTGGAGATTGTAAAGTATTCTTACAGGGGACCATTTAGTGGATGGCTTCTCCTATATACTCTAATATAGTCTCAGTAAGTGAGGTTGTCCCATGACGGACTATACATGGGATGGAGGTGGTGATGGAACCAGTTGGAACGATGCAGATAACTGGGGAGGTTCAGATTATCCCCGAACTAATAATGATAAAGCTACTATCAATACAGGTAGTGCAAGTATTAGTATGGATATTTCTGGTGGAAGTGGTGTTGTTGGTGAAGTTTCTTTAGGTAGTAGTTTTACTGGAACAGTTACTCAAGCTTATGGTTTTACAATAGATAATGCGGGTTCTGAGAATGGTGCTTTAGAAATAAATAATGTTAACGCAACTTGGAATTGTAATGGTTCTGCACTTACAGTAGATAGTCACATAAGTGGTAATGGAACACTTACCGTTGGAACATCAACAGTTACTTGCACGGGACAAACTACAGTTGGTATATTTAATATTACAACAGGCACATACAATTACTTTGATGATTTTAGACCAACGACAACTAACATTACAGACAATGCTACTATTAATCAAACTTCAACAGGGGGTCAATTAGGTGGTCGTATTATTATAACCGCTTCTAAGACACCTACATTCAATGCAATTGGAAGATTCCATAGCAGTTTTAGAATCGATAGTGGAGAACAAGGAAATTCTACTATAAATTTAGATTTAAGTGAACCTCAAACATCAGGTGGCCCAGCAAGAGATTTGTATTTTTATAACTTAGAGATTGATAGCCAAGGCACGGAAAATAACACATACACACTTCAAGGAGGATTATATTGCACTGGCACACTTACAATAACAGATGGTATAATAGATACAAAGTCAGGAGTTAGTCATGCAATCCAAGTAACAAAGCACCTTGATATAGGAGCAGGAGGAACATTGACAGGCAGGGGTTCTTCAATCTCTACTGGAACAATGACAATTAGAGATGGAGGAACACTTGCAAACAGTGGAACAATAACTGTAACTGGTGAAGATGTTGCTAATTCTCCATCGGGTGCAAATTGGTTATGGAGACAGCTTGAAGATGATGGCACAGGTTTTGCACCGACAGCAGGGACAGTCCATTTTAATCACGCAAGTAATTTAAATGGAAAACACTTGAATGAAAGCAAATTCTATAATCTTACATTAACAGCAGGAACAGGACATGATGTCGCTTGGACACCAAAGACAGCAAACACTTTAACGGTTAGTGGAGACCTTACCATTGTTGAAGGACAATTAAAAAGGAATGTTGAAGCAGATACTCTTGTAGTAACGGAAGACGTAAGTATAGAAAGTGGAGGTGTTCTTGGCGATAATGATGAAACTGGACCTAACACATTTGGAAGTCTTACAATAGCAAGTGGAGGAACTTACAAAGCAACAAGCGGAACTACTACTATTACTTCTATGACTTCTACAGGTTCAGGAGACCGTTCACTTTCTCTTGTTTCAGGCGGAACATTTACAAATAATAGTGGAACTGTTTTGTTTAATAGTGGTGCAGACCAAAGATTA
>VTLG01017035.1_pt1 | contig 13134 bp, 22 predicted proteins | sample 4694571 | NCBI WGS metagenome assembly VTLG01 (sample SAMN12604809, study PRJNA352737) | marine metagenome | biome: ENVO:00000447; feature: ENVO:00000209|ENVO:00000569|ENVO:01000036; material: ENVO:00002151; isolation source: viral sequences binned using virsorter ... | reverse complement strand
ATGTAGGTCTAGGTGTAGGTCTAGGTGTAGGTCTAGGTCTAGTTGTAGGAACAATATCACTTTGCCCACCTTGACCAGGCGTTTCTGTTTTTTGAGTTGATTGTGTTGCTCTTGTTCTTGCAAGTTCTTCTGCTTTCCTTGCAGCATCTATAGCTTCTTGTACTCCATCAGGAAGACCTCCTACTTGGGCTTTTACTCTGCCACCACCAGTATAATCCTGCCTTGATTTTAAGGCACGACTACGCTCTCTAGCTTGGTTTCGCCTTTTTAATGCTTTTAGAGCTTTTTTACTTTTAGCCATAACCTATGAACCTTTCTGTAATTTATACAGGCTTATTATTTTCTAAGTAAATTCCTGTATTAGGTGTAGGTGTATTGTCAGCTAAATAAATATCATTAGCTCCACCAGCTACTTTAGTAACTTCACCCTGTAAAATATCATTAGCTCCCCCTGATGTTGCAGCAGGATTAGTCAAATAGATGTTATTATTTCCACCTGATACTTTAGTATTCTCAGGAAGATAAATATCATTAACTCCACCTGATATATTAGGTGAAGGTTTGTGTTGTGTATCTGTAGGTTGTGCCATTGTACTGTTCCTTTTTAAATTAAAATAACATTGAGGCCCATGCTGCAGCCCCTGTTGTTCCAACTGTTGCTATAACTAACCATGCTAATTTTTCCCATCTTTCAGCATGATTAGAGGTAGCTATTTTAAGTTCTCTAAGCTCTACTATTGCTTCAGCCCATCGTTCTCCACATTCTTTTTCATGGGCTGCTATTTTTTTCAATGCTTCCAAGGCCAGTTCCAACCCTTTACTGGTATCACTTTCCATATATTATTTTCCATTCTTCCCATTCTTTGATGATGAGTAAGCCTGACTACCAAACCAAACACTAACAACACCTGCCACTGAAATATAATATATGCTACTCATTGAACCTAATATATCAGCTCCTTTATCTAATTCTAAGTAACTACTTACTAACACTAATGAGGGGTAAAGCAACATGCCCCATAAAGCAAACCAACACATGTTTCTTTGTGCATCTGCTTTTTCATTCTGTAGTTCTAAAGTTTGCAATCGCTCACTAGATGCTATTTCTTCATCACTAACTACACCATCTCCATCAGCATCATACTTGGCATACTCTGAATCTGGCTCTAATCGTTTAGCATTCAATTGTTCACTTCCTGTACTTTATCCATTTCTATGTAGTTATGGACATAATGATCTCTAATAAAACTTACTTTTATTCCTTTTTGTTCTAATGGTTTATGCCTTCTCATTAAAGGAGGAATTAAAGGAACAATATCTTTACCATGTCGATAGCATGTTACTGGTATGCCATCTAGTAACTTTAATCTCCCACATCTAGGAGCACCAAAAGTTACAATTTGCTCTGGTACTATTTCATCCCTTACCATTAAAGCTCCTACTATTAAAGCAATTGCTCCTCCAAGACTATGACCAGTTAAAATAATAGTATCTGGATCAATGTCTTTTTCCATACAGACTGATAAGCATTTAGGTAATAGTCTTCTAGCTGCTTTACCAAATCCTGCAGGAACCCATCCTAACTCTGGCATCCACCAGGGTACTATCCTTATATCTCTTAAAACATCTAGAGGTTCATCAGTACCTCTAAAAGCAAATACATTATCTCTTACTATTACTTCTATATTTGCTTCTTCAAAATCAATTTGACTATAGCTTTCAGCACATATTTGACTAAGATTTTCATGCAACATTTCTACGTCTAGCTATGCTCTTAAAGTTCTTCAGGACGCATAAGACGAATGCCTCGCTTGAACGCAGTTACACGATCAGCAGTAAAGATATTTTCAGAAACACAGGCTGTCATCACATTGTCAAAACGTGTGCTATTTACATTCACTTCTGAATCACGATGAGACATCAGCAATGCTGTATCAGCAATGATCTGTGTAGAGCTTCTGAACAATGCCAGCATCTCAGTTTCAGTGAGCATGTTTAAAAAGTCACTTGCAGGAAATATGGTGAGTCCGTTTTCATTCGTATTTACAGTTGTGTATCTCATTATAAAATCCCGTAGAAAACAGCTAATTCGTCCATAAAATTGTGAAAAACTTCGCGTTCAAACGTAGAACCTCCTGATGGAGTGCTATAAGTATATAATCCGAAAAAACGAATATTGCCAAGCCAATGGACTGCGTTAAAACTTGATCCAGCCGCTTGTATGACGAAAGGGTTGTCCTTCCCGAAGGGCTGGTAATAAGAGGCATTGCCTGTTGTCATATTGATTAAAGTACCAGTAAGTCTGGGGTCGCCGTAAGACGAGCCGAGCTGATAAACTGGCCCGCCTATAATATTGTTTGACGTGGGCCCTAATATATTGTCTGGGGCTGCTGTAGGCGAATACAAATTACTTGGCATAATGCCGTCAGTTGTTTCAGCCATTGTGTTCGCTGATATACTATTCACCGTACCACCAGATGTATTTATTTCTATACGGCAGCCATCAAACGGAGCAGAGTGGTCATCGTCATCCGTGTTTGCGTTATACACGTCATAGCGAAAATTACCCGTTCCATCCACATGACCAACGCGGTACATCTTCGGCCCAGATGAATGATGAAACTCTGGCCCTTCAAACGCGGTATTAGTAACTTGAAATGCAGCAGTTTCCAGAACCACACTGCCGTCTTTGTCAACACTCGTCATACGCAACGTATCTGGACTGGTGCCTGTATCACGTACTAACAGATAGAGCTTGTTATCTGAAGAATCCATATACGCACCTGCCCAATTCTCCCCATCACTCCACGCTTCAGCAACGGTGAGGCCGGTGCTATTCCAAACGCCTGATGTAACTTGCGTACCTTGTCCATTGTAATAAACAAAAGGATCAGCAGAATTTTGCCCTCCAAACTTAATAGAGCTGCCAGTAAGACTGTCGTTCTGAAATCCCTCAAAATATCTGGGGTTGCCTTGAGGGTCTATCTGTCCATAATAATAAGAAGGACTAATAGGGCGGGGCCAACTAGGCATTGCCCTGTTTTTACTTGTTACGATATTTGCAGATAATCCAGCCATTATTCGTCATGCCCCATCATTACCATGTTTACACTCGCTAACGTACTACGCCCAATTACATAGTCATTAGCCCCTGCTACAACTGGACTAAATGTTAAAGACTCATTTGGCCCTACCAGTGTAGACTCAAGAAGTTTTTGAGCAGCAGCAAAAGTAGCAGAGCTATCTCCAACCCCTAGTTGAACAAGGGCTGAGCCACTCCCTCTGTTAAGAATATGGACAGTATAAGTTCCACCACTTGAACCAGCTTGTCCTATATTTGCTGTTGTGTTTGCGCTTAAATCAACGCCTGCAATTTTGACTGCCATTATAATTGTCCCATATAGAAAGCTTTGCTTGTAGACATTCCTGTACTGTCTTCCCAACTCATTACACCAGAGCCGTTTGTTTGTAAGAATTGCCCAGAATCTCCATCACTAGATGGAAGTGTTAAAGTAATGTCTGCTGTAGACGCAGGACCAATCAATGTTACTTTATTTGTACCATTGTCTGAGTCCTCAAAGAACTCTAAAAAACCAGCACCAGTAGCACCGTTCTTTAACTGCGCTCCTGCGTTAATAACAGGAGTTGTCAGTGTTTTATTAGTTAAGGTGTCTGTTGTTGTTTTGCCGACTAAAGTGTCTGCTGAAGCAGGAAGTGTTATAGTTACGTCAGCCGTTGCAGCAGGACCAATAAGCGTTACTTTGTTTGTCCCGTTGTCTGAGTCTTCAAAGAACTCAAGATACCCTGCGCTGGTTGCGCCGTTCTTTAGCTGCGCCCCTGCATTTATAATAGGGGACGTAAACTCCGACCCCGGTGACGTGCCTGTCTGAGCCTGAACATAAGCTTTCACTGACTGCTGCGACGGTATACTTGTGGCACTGTCAGACGCCATGTTGTCTTCGTCTAAAAACGAAGTAACACCGTCCAGAATGTTTAACTCAGAAGCCGTTGACGTAACACCGTCCATGATGTTGAGTTCTGCTGTAGTAGCAGTAACTCCGTCCATAATGTTTAATTCAGCAGCCGTAGCTGTCACACCGTCAAGGATGTTAAGCTCTGCGGTAGTCGAAGTCACTCCGTCCAGTATATTTAGTTCTGCTGCTGTGGACGTAACGCCGTCCAGAATGTTTAGTTCAGCCGCTGTGGACGTAACCGCTGTCCCTGCAATAGACAAAGCTGACGGGTTAGAACCTATTTCAACTACTGTACCGCTAGAGTTTTCTGAGTACAGCCTTTTGTTAGTTAGGTCTAGTGCAGGTTCCCCTTGAACAAGGTCGCTGGCTGCTGGCGCACCCGAACCATTTTTTAATTTGATTGTAGTTGCCATGAACTAGAAGTCCCAGAGTAATAAAAAAAAAGAAAGAGGGGCCGTAAGACCCCCCTTGAATCCGTTACTCACCAATAGCGAGAACGAAACCAGCCTCAGGACGATAGACCTGAACACCGTACAGGCAGTCAGCCGTGAACAGAGTAGACAGGTATTCCTGTTTGTACTGGGTTTGAGAACGTACTGTCTGCTGTTCTGCAAGAACTACGGCGTCCTTGTGGAAAAGCAAAGCACCACGAGTGTCAACAGACGATGCGGTGTTGTCTCCAGCAGCTTCGATAGTTACGCAGTTGGAAGACACATAAACGTCAACGCCGTACAGGTTGCCGATAAGCCCGGACTGTACTGCTTGACCGCTGACAAAATCAGAGGACACGTAACGATCTATACCCATAATTGTCTTCCGAACAGAAGGCGGGATTATAAGTACACGTTCTTCCATAGGAACGTCGTTGTCGTCAAGTTTCTGAATCATGTCACGGAAAAACGCATCAGAAAAAACGTCAGCAGCGACAATAGTGTCGTCTGTGTACTGAGTCGTTGTTCCGCCGTCGTTGAAGAAACAGCCGGTATGCTGATAGTCAGTAGGAGCTACAGCAGCAGAAAAAACAACTGCGCCGCCATTACCAAAACCAGTTCCTGCGGAATGGAGGTCAGTGTCTACTCTCGTTGCGAGAGCATAACCAGCGTCTTCTGTGTAAAACTGACGGAGGCTGCTAAGAGCCTGAACTTCAACAATGTCTTCTACGAGTCGTGAATACTCGAAGTGACGGTTGATGTCCACAGTCAGTTCGCTTTCAGTGTTAGCGATGATTGTAACTGCCGTATCAGCAGCTTTAGCCGCAGCATCGCCTCTAGTGGGTTTAGGAATATGAAGCTTGTCTCCTTTTTTGCCTGTCATAGATATTTTCTTGACAAGCGGAGCCATCTTCAGATTCTTCTGATAAGCAGCAATAATTTCGTCCGACCAAATTTCGGGGACAAAAGTTGCCGCCTCTGTTAATGCAGTATTACCCGCTGCTCCGGGGTATGTGGCAGTAGCCATAAGTCAATTTCTCCAATAATGTTATTTGACTCGACCCTCCGCGTAAGCTGTCAGTATCTCTTCTGATAAAGCTTGATAACGTTCTGGGTCAGTTTTCATTAGTTTAATAATGTCGGCCCGACGATAGATTTTTCTACGGCTCTGCTCACCACTACCTTGTGCATTGCCTGTGTTAGCTGCCTTTATCTGCTGTTTACGCGCCTGTTTTTCAACTGACGCGGTTTGCTCTGCAACTGTCTTTCGTTCTTTCCAGAGTGAAAACAGTTCGTCAGCAGCTTCAGCATTAAAATTCTGGTCAGCTTCCGCAAACAACTGAGTCCTAATTTTAGAAGCTTTTATCCAGTCTACAAACTTTCCGTCTTGCAGGATGTTCTGCATGTCAGGGTGTTTGCTTTGAAGTGTCGCCAGTGAAGCTTGCTTCTTGTACTGGGTCGAATACTCCTGCGCTTCCTTTATCTTAGGATGATTCTCAATAGCACGATTAACAGCGGCTTGAGGATCAGTAAAATAATCTAATTCGTCTTCAGGCTCAACAGTGTTTTGTTGAGGTGCTGATTGTTGTGGTTGACTAGAAATGTAGTCGTCCACAACTTTGCGAAGCTCTCCCACTTCAGACGACTGACGCCCCAGCAGCTTTTCAGCTTCTTGGTGCATCTGTACGACTTCTTCCAGAGATTTATTCTGGTACTTCTCTGGTACTGCGGGTTCTTGTTCTTCTTGAGGTTGCTCAACTTCATCTGCAATCTGTTGAATCTCTGCTGCTTCGTCTTCGTTTTCTAAAGTAGTCTCTGCTTGTTCCTCTTCTTCAGGAGTAGGAGGCAAATCAACCATAGCTGCTCGTGACATAATTAAACTCCGTGAACTTAGTCATTGTGGAGATGAGTGTTCTTACCTGCTTGTTCGTGTTCTTTTAGCCACTTCAGGTGTCTTCCGGGGAAGTCCCCAGTAGACCCGTCCAGAATAAAAGCCGGGGCAGATACTATTTTTGTAGCAGTTTCACCGCAACCGCACCTACTGGTTGTGGCGGAACTTTTAACAAATCTTTCAAACACGTGTCCTTTAGGACAACAAAAATCATAAACTTTAAGCATTTTAAACTTCCGTGTCGTTTTCGTCCGGGGTTTCTGCCTGTTCTCTTGCTGCTTCAATAGTACCGTCTAGGTTTATGATAGCATTAAAGGCGGCAATTTGACCTTTGCGGAAGAAAAGCTCTTCTTCGTCTTTTATCGTAGTGACGTTAGAAAGTTGCTTTATATTGTTGGAAACTTCGTCTAAGAGTTGTTTGAAACCGTCGTGATTAAAGAGTTCGTTGTAGTTGTCAAAGTAGGTTTCAAGCTCAGGTGTCATAGTTTTCCTTAGTATTGTCTACAGTTTAACACATATTAAAACAAAAAGCAAGTCTTTTTTTAACTTTTTCTACTTCCTCTTTTCATTTTACGTGGAGAAGAATAGGACATAGCCTTTCTTTTATTCTTTTTCTTTGGCGGACGCCCTATGACGTTACCGTAAGTTCCTTTACCTTTTGGCATTTTAGATCACACTCCTCATTTAGTAGATTTGATAAGGGTCAAAATAAGATGGTTTTTCTCTAAACTTCTGTTGCTTACTTAATTCTTCTGCTGAAAATGCTAGCCCTATTACTCCTATTAGTCCGATGAAACATATAATGTCCAGTACCATCTATTTTAATTTTCCTCCTCTCGCGGTTAAGTTACCATTTTGTTTTGTCTGCCCAGTACGCAGCAGACATTTTTCCTTTCGCTATGTTTCTAGCGTGTCTTGCTTTAAAGCTTTTCCTTTTGTTTGTTGTTTTTCTACTCTCTCCTTTCTTATAAGATCCTGCCGTCTTCGCTCCTTGCTGGCCGAAACGGAGCGTTTTAATCTTGTCTCCCTCCTTCGCGACAACAACGTGTGACTTTGTAGCATGGTTAGGCGTCCTCTTTGGTTGATTAAACCTTTTTACTCCGGCTCTTGCTAGTCTTGGGTCTTGTTTTTTTCTTATCACTAGCCTTGCCCACCTGTGTTGCCGCCGCCGCCGCCGCCGAAGTTAACTCCTTGATCTGGAGTTCCAACGCTTCTAAGCGGTCCCATCGGGGTTTGAGGTTGTTCTCTATTATCGCTAGGAGTCTCGTCAGTTCTTGGTCTGTTAGCATCTTCTTTACTCTTGATTTCTCTTCGTTTCAGGAGAGTGTCAGCAACACGTATACGTCGCTCAAACTCTTTGTCTTCAGCGTCACCTTCGCGTAAGTTTCTGGTGACTGCATTTATAAGATCAATCTCTACTTCTCTTGGCACAGTGTCAGCCTCTACCGCCAGCTTAACTGCTCTGGCAGACGACTCTTTAGCCTGTGCGTTGAGTGCTGCCGTCTGTGACTGCTGGAACTCAATCTGAGACTGTTGTACAGCGGAGGCTGCTTCCTGTTCTTGAGGATTTGGTTCCAACGCTTGCTGCATTGCGCCAATAAGGTCTTCTCTGTTAGACAGATTCATGTTGTCTATGATAGACTGTACTAGCGTAGCGTACAACGGAGAGTCCTGTTGCATCGTCTGTAACAGTTGTACAAGCTGAGTTACTTCGTACTCTCTTGCTATGATACCTAACGTACTACTTGCGTTAAACTTGTAGTCAGCTACCGGATAGTTTTCAGGGTCGAACTGCATGTACCGATAAGCAGACTTCTTTACAAAAGGAATTAAAAAAGACTGCTGAAAGTTAATTAAAGTTCGTTTATGTCGTTTGATTATAGCACCAAGAGACATAGATATGCCAGCGGCAGTTGCTTCACCGTTGACAGAACCAGCAATTCCTGCCGAGTCAACAGCCCCTGTAGACTGCTGTACCATCTGCTGTAGTGCTGAAGCCTGAGCAAAAGTAATTTGACTTACTTGTCCGAAGTTAAACGGTTGCAGAACTTCACGCGGGTCGCCACTGGTTAGTATTATTTTACCGGGACGTACTTCTGGTTTAGCTCCTCTTGGGAGTCTGGTGGCGTCTATAGCCATCATGGGGTGTATCGTGAGACTCAGAGCGTCTATCCTAGCTCTTAATTCAGTGTCAAGAGCTTTCTGTGAGTTGTACCCTTTTTCACAAACACCACGTCCCCAGAACCTTCCCGGTACAACGTCCCAAGGAAAAGCTACTACAGGACGGTCTTGCATCATGAAAGGGTTAGCTTCAGCTTTTAAAAGAATACCACCGTTAGCAACAACGACAATAGCCTCAACGTACTTAGACTCCGTTGTTGTTTCTTCTTCTCCTTCTGTAAGGAGTGTTTCTGTTTCTTCTTCTTGGTCAGCGTCCTCGTCGTCCGTCTCTCCCAGAGCTTCTTCCAGAATAACACGGGGAACTAAACCGTAGTATTTAGTCAGGCGAACTTTGTCGTCGTTGTAAATCGTAAGGTCTTGGTCCGGCTCTAGGTCTGTGTCAGTTGCTGCTGGACCGACGTAGATGTCTCTGTACACACCTTGCTCCTGTAGCATCTCAACCTGATGAAGACTGACAAACTCATCAACAGCAACACCCATAGCGTCTTCTACGGAGGTTGCCACAGGGTCAATCAGGAAGTTCTGAGGAAGCACAGGTTTGAGTTTTACTTTAACCCTTTCTTGTATGTTGACGCCTACGGCCTGCAAGTCTCCACCCATTATAGGCTGAGTTGCCGGGACCATTTCTTTCATTTCTTCAATAACAATTTCACCGACACCTGTACCAAACACAGCGGAGTTAATAAGACACTCTGCTACTGCTTTACGGACTTTACAGTCTTCAAAGTCTTCTGTCAGCTTGTTACGCAAAAACATTACGTCCTGACGGTCTGTGTCTCCTACGTTGTCAGAAACGTCAAACCACTTGCCACGTCCAAAGGTTGCTTCTTCCAGTTCAGCAACGTTAGACTCAACTGCCTGTTGTAACGCAGGGGAAATAATACGAGAACGTTCAGAAGCTCTTTCGCTGTCTGCGGGGTCCCAGATGCCACGCCAGAGTCTGTAGTATTCGTCAAAACGACTAGAGTAATTAGACTCGTAGTGGTCGCGCCAGTCGTCACACTTCGTGATTACCCAGTCTTCAATAGACTCTTCTATCAACAAAGGGTCTTCTTCGTATATTTCACTCATATTAGTATCCTGCTACTACGTCAAGTATTTCGTTGTTGTCAATTTCAAAGTCATAGTCATAAGTTACGTTGGCAAGTTGATCTATGTAAGCCAAGGCGTCTACTAGGTCGTCATGAGTCAGCGGGTCTGGAAACTGAAACAACTGGTCTAAAAACCTAGCGTTCCACTCACCTTTGTTTAACGTTACAAAACCATTTTCAAAACGACCTTGTAAAGCCCACATAACCCTGTCTGTTTTTTTCTTGTTACCGTGAGTCAGTTCTTCGACTCTAAAGAACGTTCCGTGGCGTCTCTGTAAGTCAGTCAAAGGAGACATCACAGCCTGTTTTGCAATGCCTCTTTCGATACCTACACTCACTGGTCTGTAGTCCCTGACTGTCTGAAAAATCTTAGCCGCTGTTTCGTCAAGGCTCCACCTACCGTAAACAATGTTGTCAACGTACCAGCCGTTAGGATTGACCTTAACCACAGCAATAGCTGTTTCGTCCAGTTTAGTGTTTTTAGTTCTTTTCTTGTTGACTTCTTCAAAACCAGCTAAGTCAACCGCTATGTAGTAGTCACCTTCTTCTGCTTCAGGTTTGTCTTCAGAAACCTTTATCCACTCTTCTTTGAACATCTCTGAACCACGAGCTTCAAAGGAAGCCATGAATTCCTGACGAAAAGCGTAGCTTGACATAGACTTCTTTGCTACGTCTATTTCTTCAGGGTCCAGCAGCGGATTGTCGTAAGACGTAAAGTGCCACGTTCGGTACGTTTCGTCTGACCCTAACTCTCCGTACTTGTACAGCTCATAAAAATGATTACGTCCCATAGGTGTGCCGATAAACATTGCACAGCCTTTCTGGTCAGTCAGGGCTGGCCTTAGTATCTGCTCGAACACGTCAGGTTTCATGTCTGCGTATTCGTCCAGCACAAGGAACTTCAGGCTAACACCACGCATTGTTTCTGGCCTGTCAGCACCCTTTAGGCTGATTGTGGCTCCGTTAACCAACTTAATCTGTAGGTTGTTTATGTGGCTGCCTGAGATAACAGGGTGGCCTAATTCCAACAACGTCTGCCACATGATGTCTCTGGCCTGACCCTGTGTTGGTGCTACGTAAAACACATGGCCTTTGTCAGCCTGTAGTGCGTTTACAATGAGCATCCAAGCAGCCAGCCGGGACTTCCCTGTCCGTCTACCGGCAGCAACTATTTTAAACCTTGTGGGGTCTTCCCACACCTCCTGCTGCCACGGAAGTAACTGTATGTTTAATTCTGTGCTTGACACTCAGACGTATCTGTCAAGTCTATTTTTTGTTGTGAGCTGATTTTTTCTTTTTCTTTTTCTTCTTCCTCTGGTTCGATACTTGGATCTCCGTCCCAGTTCAGATCCATTTGAATTGCTAGGGTCTTTTTGTATTCTCTGGACTGGCTGGACACGCATTGGTCCCTCACGTTGTTGAGTTGATTTAGTACAACCATAGAACAGGCGTTTTGTTTTTGTCTCTCATGTCTACGTGTACAAAGTCTTTTGCTACACCTATACCCCTGAAACCTAGTTTTGTTGCTTCCTGTACAATGCAGTACCGTTGGTTGGCGTTCTTAACCACGACGTCTGCTGCTATTCCCTGCGCGTGTGTTCCGGGGACTTTTTTTGCAGCTTCAATGGGATGTAACGTCGGGTGTCTGTAGCCGGAAGAAATAATAAAAGTAAAACCACAGGCTAGTCTAAGTGCGTCCAGTTGTTCAAGAAAGTCTGGGTCCATGCGGTTTTCCCCTGTAACTTGGCAGTCAAATTCGTCCAAAGAAAAATACTTAAGGCTCACTAATTACTTCCCCTTCGATAACTTCGTTGCTTGAGTCTGAACCAATGTCTACAGCACCAACACCAGAAATGTTGATTTGTATTGCGTTTCTACCCCCGTCCTTCATTACTTCTCTTTCAAAGATGCCTACAGGCAACATGCGGTCCATAACGAGTTTCCAAGCAGCCGCTTGATTCTTATGGTCGTTGTCTAAAGCTGCGTCAAATATTGTCTCTAAGACCAGCCTAGACTTAGGTGAGGCCAGCATACGAGCTTTGTACTCGTTTATTATCGCAGCGTCACCTTTAGGTCTGCCGACTTTACCTTTGTTGCCGGGCTTAACAGCAGCTACTTCTGCTTTACGGGGTCTGCCACGGCCCCTTCTTTTAACTTCAGATTGGGTCATGTGAATTATCCATAATTATGACAATAGTATAACATAAGTCTTCATGAAAGTCAAGCTATTTATTGCCTATGGTTGGGGGTGGTGATTTCTTGTGTAAAAACAAGGGGTAACTTGTGAAAGACAGGGGTTTATTTTTGCTAATTTTGGCTTATTTTGTACGAGAGTAGCACCCCCACGCGACCGGACGCAGCCACCGGCCCCCCGGGCCTCTGTTTTCCGCACGTTATACCCAAGCCCCGAGCCTAGGCCAACACAGGCCAACACAGGCCAGCGCGACACAGGCAACACAGGCAACACGCCACAGGCAGACACAGGCAGCCCTAGGACAACATGAGTCAAATTCATGTTCCGCGCTGTTATCATGAGATTTACTCATGTTGCTCCGTCGTGATGCAGACACAGGCAGACACAGGCAGACACAGGCAGACACAAGACAGACACAAGACAAGTGCGAGGACTAAAGAAGCACCACCAAAGTGGTTATAAAAAGATATATGCTTATGACAAAATAGTATTTGACAGAAACACGACATCCGCTAAAATTACAGCCAACAACAACGGAGAACAACATCATGAAATTTTACGAAAGACTTAGCGCAGTATTAGTAACAACAGCAGGAGGTATACTTTTATCTTCGGTAGACTGGGCTGCAAGAGTAGCAGGAGACGGAACAACATCTGTCGGGGTACTCGGTTTAATATGTGTTATGATGGGAAGCATTTGGTTCGCGCTTTCAACGATAGACAACCAATAACAAACAACAACACAAGGAACAGCACCATGTACAACGAACTCTCTGACAAAATAGAATTCAACACTGGCAGGATGTACAGCGATCAAGGACAACGGATAATTGCCGAAGTTATAGCGAAAGAAGATTGTGACATCTTGCCGTTATTGACTGTTAAGTTTACTGATCTGGACCGAATGATTGAGGGAGTCGTAGAAGTATTTGAGTTAACGAAAGAAGAAATTATGCACCAATACGATAGTAATCAGTACACAAGCGCAGACGACCAATAACAACAAACAACAAACAACAACACAAGGAACAGCACCATGGACAGAACAGAAAAAGTAGAGATCGCACTCAGAAAAGCACTGCACGAAGACGACAACCACGTGATCCCTAACAGCACATACGAGGAACTCGGTCGCATCAACATGAGATGGCACGATACTCAACACGAGCTTTGGTCGCTCAAAATAAGCTGCCACGATACTCAACACGAGCTTGCCAAGGCGAACGAAGCTATCGAAAGCCTGAGAAGCACACTGAAACGCATCGAAGACGTCGCAAAAAATGAGATAGGCGAACGACGATGGCTCCGACTGAAATGTAGAAACTCTATAGCCTAACCGACGAGCTGCTGGGTGGTTCCCAGTCGAACCGCC
>VTLG01004833.1_pt1 | contig 13134 bp, 17 predicted proteins | sample 4694571 | NCBI WGS metagenome assembly VTLG01 (sample SAMN12604809, study PRJNA352737) | marine metagenome | biome: ENVO:00000447; feature: ENVO:00000209|ENVO:00000569|ENVO:01000036; material: ENVO:00002151; isolation source: viral sequences binned using virsorter ... | reverse complement strand
TCAGAATCATAGTCTCTGGGGTTCTCAGCCATTGCTTTTTGACGCGCTGCTCTAGCTTGTCTGGTGCCTTCTGCTACTCGACTTGCCTCACGTTGAGCATACTCATCAGGGAAATACTCTTGAATCATCTGCTCTTTCATATCAGTTAAAGCCTGTTGGACTTCTTCAGGAGTACGATAAGACCCCTTCCTTGCTTCTTCAAGATAACGTCGCACCACAGGATTCATGCCGGGGAAAGCTTTCTTTTCTCCCCTTTCAGCGAAAATATTTGCAGCTAAATCAATAAAAGGTTTAGAGCTTTTAAGGTTATTGTCCACCTGTGCCACCGCCACCGCCAAATGTCCCGCCTAGGTTTTTGTACATTTGAAGCCCGCCAGTTATAGCACTACCAATATTGGCTAAACGGCTAGGTTGTTGATATGCACCCAATCCAACTTGTTGCGTTCCAACACTAGTGCCGAACTGTGGCAAGAACTGAGACCCTTGGCCAAGAAGCTGCATGCCTCTCGACAGTCTCATGTAAGGCTCATCTGCCAATTGAGTTGCTGCAGTGTATCTAGCATCAAGTCCTGCTTGATCTATGCCTCGACCTACGCCACCCAATTGACCAAGTATGCCTATTTGCCTAGCCAACATATCTTGGCCTTGCCCGCCTAGCCCTGCAATGCCAGCCGCTGATGCGCGGGCTGCATCCGTGCCTGCGCCATAAGCCTGTAACGCCATCCCCATTTGGTCTCTTGTTAAACCGCCTAAACCAGCTGCAGCACCTGCCGTTCTACCCATCTGCTGGCCAAATATATCTGCCCCGAGTTGTTGTCCTGACAAGCCCAACCGAGCCATACTTTCTGCAACCCCTGCTTCTTGGCCAAGTAAGGACCCTATGCCTTGCTGGCCAGCTAGCCCCAGTTGGCCACCTTCAAGCGCCCCTCTTTGTGCAAGTTGTTCTGCACTAAGCCCCAACTGCCCAGCTTGGCCCGCAGCAGATATCCCTGTTTGTGCACCTGCTTGACCTAATGACCCAGTCAATTGAGCCGCTTGCTGCCTTCGCGCTTGCGCTTGCTCAAAAGCTTGTTGTGCTTGTTGTGCAGCCTGTTGAAATCCTTGCGATCGAAGTTCTGCTCCAGTCTTGGCTTGTTGTTGCAATACATTCCTACCGATTTCTGCTTCTTGTATTGCACCTCGAGAACCACCAAAAGCGCCCGCCCTTATTTGTTGAGCTCGAGCATCTGACTTCTGCTTTTCTCCCAACCTAGCAATCTCTGCTTGTTGAGCATCAATAACTTCTTGAGTGAACGGATCTTGGAATCGACTGATGTCTGATGGATCAAACGCTTCGCCTGTGCCTGCTAGTCCAGCGATTCCTTGTTCAGCAGCAGAACGCCCCATTCTTCCAGCAGCCCTTAAATCTCTGCCTGCCATGCCTACCTGTCTTCGCGCTCTTGCGGCTGCTTCTGCGGCACCTGCTTGAGCGCCCCCAACTTGGCCCGGAATACCTTCTGCTGCTGCGCCTATGCCCTCTGCAGCGCCACGCATTGTTTCTCTGGCTTCTGGATCTACAAACCTTTCACCCATGGCTGGGTCATAAGCTTGCATGCTTTGTTCGTACAGCTGTCTAGCTCTAGGATCTGCAAATAAACCCGCCGATGCTGGATCAAAACCCCGACCAGCTGCGCGATACATTTCTTGCGCTTCTGCTAACTGCTGCCCAAACCCACCTAAGCCACCTGCTAGGTTGCGAGCCTGTATCTCTAGCGGAGAAAGCCCAGCTATTTCTTTTTCAGGGACAGGAATGGGCCTATTAATTAACCCTTGAGGACCAAAATAAGCCTCCAGCATTCTTCTCGATGCGAGTTCAGCAGCAGGGTCCTGAAAGGTTCTAGTGAAACTTGGGGTAAGAGCAGTTTCTGATGTTCGATAAGTTTGCGTCTCACTCATGATGAAGACCTCCTCATCGCTTGTTCACCGGCACGTTGAAGGGCATACATCATTCTTGCCCCTTCTCTGCGCTGATCTTCTTTACTTTGATTTGCTCCACCAAGCTTGCCCATACCTCGGACAGCTTTGGCGTTTACAACAAACTCGCCATCAGAAAGCATAGCGGGTATGTCATCAGATGTTTCTGTACCTGGGCCAGATATGGGGCCATTCATTCTTTGAAAATCTTCTTCTGAAAAACCGCCATTAGCGAGAGTCATAATCCCACCGTATCTTGCTATTTGTACTTCGTTGGGATCGTTATACAAATTTTCATATCGTTCCTTTGCTCTTTCCCAAGCAGCCAAGTCTTCTGCGTATTCTGCTTTTTTTCTACGACGAGCTCCTCCTCCGTGCCCAGGACCCCAATAGATTGAGCCATCGCCTCTAACTTTTGATGCACCATAATCCCGTGGATCTGGCTTAGGTGATAGATCCGCAAAAGAACCTATCTCTGGCAACCCTTGGTCTTCTCTTGAAATCGCAACAATGTCATCTGCTTTTTCTTGCAGAAAAGGGCTAAGGCCAGAGGTTGGTGGCGGCTGCAATGCTCCAATACCTCCACCTATGGTCCCACTTACACCTGCGCCCCCACCTACGCTAGGCAGTGGTTGCCCCGGAGCCATTCCAAACATTGCTAATTGTTGACCGGGGGCTGAAGGGGTCTGGTAGTTAGCATATCTCTGATCTTGCATTCCCCCGTAGTCTACATTGAAGCCCCCTATACCACGGGGTAGAAATGTTCCAGCAGACTGTTGCATTTCACTTAGGCTCATTTCACCTAATGTTTTTGCGGGAGAGAAAGCTTGAGAGCGATCAATTTCGCGTAAGAAAGATACTCCAGCATCGTCAAGAGCCAGATCTAACTTTGACTTGGGAGGCGGCTTATTCTTCTTAGAACCACCAAGAAGGCTTAACCCAGACGTTATTACTGATGCCGCTGTTATTGGATCAACCATTTGCCCCCCTGCTAGACACTTTGCGTCCTTTCAGAAAAGAAGTTTGTTTTATTAGGTTAGCCATATAAGGCGAATCCTTTAGTATATTGAAATACGCTAGCATCTCCAACGCTTCCTAGCCTGCCTCAGCCTAGAATTAGGGTTCCTTGCCGCCTTTGGATACATCCTCATTTGCCCTGCAGATCTAGCGCAAAATGACTTGCGCCGTTTAGCGTCTTTGCTTCCCTTTTTAACTTTACCTGTTACTGCTGTTTTTAACTTGCTTCCAGGGTTAGCCCGCCGGTAAGACTTTACTCCAGCCCTTGTCATTCCAGCCCCAGCTTTTGTGGGCCGAAAGTTCTTCTTATTCCTTTTAGGCATAACGGGTCGTCTTCTGACCTTTCCGCCGTTATTAAACTCTTGTACAAATTTTTTAAACATCAGCTGTACTTAGTTACTTTTCTTCTGTCTGGCATCACTGCGCCACACCCTCGATGATTCTTGCTCATCAAGCCACCGTTTGCTTTTTTAACAAACGTCTTCACATTCGTAGGCTTGCCTCCAACCCCCTGCGCTTTTGATCTTTTCCTGCGAACTGCGCTCTTACGCTCACCCTCAGTCATTCTCTTCGCAACAGATCGAGGCACGCACTTTGGGTATTTCCTCCCAGATTTTGCAGCACGCTTACTGGCAGAGGCTTTCTTTCGACCACACTTTTGAAACTTGCCGTCCTTTTTGGGAGCGCCAATATCAACCCAGTCACCTTTCTTGCCCTTACCAAACCATTCTTTCAGGCTCATCAGGATATCCTGGTTCTTTTACGCTTATCCGACATGAGCATATTTTGACCTCGAGCTTCTATAAAACCGCCAGCCTTCTTGCCTTTAGGCTTTGGACCCCGAAAGTCTTTTCTTTTTACCCCAGAGGGATCTTTGATTTTTCCCGCACATATACGGCTTGCATACGCATTAGCGTAAGCAGAGGGGTAAACATCAAACTTCCTTTTAGCTGCAGCCTTTCCTCTAGCACACAATTTTGTTGAGGATTTTCGCTTAGGCGATTTAGCACGTCTTCTAATTTCTGCCATTAGCTAATACTCACAATGATAGAACCATTTGTAGCAACGCTTACTGTTCCAACGCTGCCTGTAGCACTCACCCCAGATGTCGAGGGCACAGATATATTTTGCCATACGCTTCCTAAATACACCTGAAGCACGCCTTCTGTCGTATTCCAGATTACTGTGCCTGCATTGAACTTTAGTTGGTCCCTTCTTTCTGAAGTGAATTGCGGGGTGTCATCAGGATCAAATGCGTCCAGACTAAGTTCCAGCAGGCGAATGGTCCTATTGAACGTAGATGGATCAACCACCTCGTTCATTGCAAAAGGAAGCCTGCCTTGTAGTAACTTGGTCATCGTCTTCCGTTGGGCCTGATGTCTAGGCGAGTGCCGCCAACCCTGAATCCTACCCCGAGCCTAACGCCATTGGTCGCATCATCATCAGACTCAAACCTTATTGCTGCTTGCCTTGCCCTAGCACGCATATCAATTTTCGTTGTGGTCGCTGTAAAGCTGCTAGTTTGATCAGTGGTCAACGAGCTCCCCGGGAAGTTCCTTTGCTTCAGCACCACATTTATCTGTTGTTCACTGCCACCTGATCCCGTGAACTTAACATCAGGAATCATTCGTTTAATAAATTGGAACTCCTCTCCTTCTCCAATATCAAAATCAGCAGACTCAATGAACACATTATCCATGGGCGAGCCATCGTCATCATTGCCCGTCTCATGTTGATAGAGGTATGGAACAGAACTCGCTTTTCCTGCAGCGCGAGGGAAAGCAACAATGCCCTCATCTAGCCATGCCGTTCTAGACAGTTGGCCAATGTTCCATGTCTGCTCCACGTAGTTGTAAGCGACAAACCTATCAATAGAAGTTGAATCCTCAGAACAATAGAACCAACCCACCTCATTAAATTTCTTATTGAGAAAAGCAAAGAATTGAAATGATTGTCCTTCATTGATGTCATCAAACACGTAAGAGTGCACGCTACAGGGTACTGAATTTACTGCCCCTGAATAACTGTAAAACCCTTTTTTAGACATCCAGAATATGCCTTGAGGCGTATTAATTGCAGCATTAGGACCTACCAAGCTAACCCCTTCGTTGATCAGGTTTAGTCCAAACGTGAGAGGAGGTCCAATAAACTGAAGACTGTATAGGGCAGTATCTGTCCATATTAATGTTTCTTGCCTTGCCCGAATCCCACCTATTATTTCTGACCCTGCAGAACACCGTAGAGATCCTGCTGTATTAGTGGACCTAGGCTCCCATTCGGCAGCATTTTCTTGGTCAGAAAAAGCAATCAACAATGGATCGATCGAACCAGTTCTAGCTGATCCTGCTGCATTAATCGGGTCTGCCCCAAGAATTAAAACGTGCCTGTCAACGTCAGAAACGATGACTTGGAGCCCCTTGGTGGGCGCAAGATTTGCTCCTGACAAAGCAGTAAGCGCAACTGACCTCGTTGTGAGACCGTCACTATTATCCCAATAATAGATGCTGCCACCCCTGGGGTTAGATATTAAATCTTCTCCAAAGTTGTCCATGGACCAAAGGCGCAATTGATTAGAGTCAGTGAGCGAAGTCGTTGAGCCCCATGATCCAGATCCCCAACTGCCAGTGCCCCAGCCCGTACCATCAACAAAGACATCAAGGCCAGAGTTTATTTGATATGCGCCTACAACAGAGCTTCCTCCATTACCGCTGTCACTGCTGTTCGCTGTGACGGTGTCACCAGATGTATCTTTGGCGACAACAGTATATGTGTTCACTGTTGGGACAGACTCAATTTGATACTCTTGGTTTAAGACAGAGGCAATAACATTACCGCCAAGTGATGCCGCTCCAGAAAAGGTAACAAAGTCTCCTTCAGCAGCGCCATGGCTTGAGTCCGTAACGGTCAAAGTACTAGAGCCATTAGTTGCTGCAAACGTAACATCTCCAGCACTGGTTGTTGACCTGATAGGTGTCACATCGTTATAGGTGGTGCCTTCTTGAATGTATAACTTAAACCTAGTCCCTAACCCTAGAAGCTTGGTTCCTTCTAGGTTAACCCACCCATGAAGCTTTCTACCTGTCCCCTCATAAGAAGATTGTATGTATTTTTGCCAGCCACCTATTTTTTCTGGAAACCCTTTGCGAAAGCGCACTAAGTTGCCATCAAACCACCCGCCTTCAGCGGTGTAGTCTGTTCCCTCCTTGTTGATCCCAGGAGTAAAAATAAACTTAGATAGTGGCATTACTGATACTCGCCTGTGCGGATCATTTCAGTGACTTCGACTGCTCTGTTTCCAACCTGCTGGCTCCATCGACTATCCATGAATTCATTGGCAGCAGCATCATATTGGCCGTGCGCCATCGCCTCTAGGGCGTTTACGAAACTACGCAGTCTGGTCAAGCCAAGATTAAAGGCAATATCAATCATCGCATCACGTCGGGCTTCATCAAGATCCGAAAACCAAGGGAAGCTTCTGCCTAACTCGTTTTGCACTCGTTCAATATCATTTATCAGAAGGAAATCTACTTCGTCTTTGGATAGACCTAAACCACCTTCGGATATGTTTCGACCAACGCCAATGGTTTCGTAACCTTCGCTACACATATAGACTTTGTAGCGAACGCCTTCATGTAACCTCAACATTTCGATCAGTTTACTCATTTCTCCCTCGACACATGATTGACCTTCTCATATGAGCGCATCGCTCCAAGTCCCAACATACCCATCATCACGGGCACTAGCAGCGTTGTGTCAACCTCTGGAACCTCGATCCAGATAGAGAGGACATTAGCAATGATCGTGTTGTATAGCAGCCCGAGCATACACACCCAACCTATGGCCGGTCGCCATCCAGCCACGAACAAACTCTTGTGAGCAGCCTCGACCTTGTTGATTTCCAACTGGCCTTTGAGTGCTTCGTGAGCATGTCGCTCCGACATCGTAGCGATCTCATGGGCTAGGGCATTCTTTTGGTCTTTGTCCTCGATGAATTTATCAAGCAACCCAGATACTGGCCCTATCAATGCGTTGACAATGCTCATTTGCTATTCCTATTTGACCAAGCTTGAGCGCCAAAGAATGCAGCTAGAATACCTGCTACGGATACAAAGTACACAGAGGCCATGTCCCCTAGGATTCCTGCTGCTTGTTCCAGTCCTACCCACGCTGAACAAACGACTAAACTGGGATACAGCAACATGCCCCAGAGGCTGAACCACGCCATTGTCTTTTGAGCATTGGCTCGCTCAAATTGAAGGCGCAAGCTCTGGAGTTCCTTGCTTGTCTCAAGCTCATCATCAGACACCACGCCATCGCCATCGGTGTCGTAGTCCGCATAATCCGAATCTGGTTCTAATTTTTTTGCGTTCATAATTTCAAATATACGTAAATTACGGCCATCACTAAACACCAGGTGACGAAGGCGATAAATGTATAGGTCGCAAATTCTTTTAGTTGTTTTTTCCGCTTGGCCTTAGCTTGTTTTAACTCCCTTACAGCACGCTCGTGAGCAACCTTGCTGTCTTCAATCCTTTTAATAATCTCGTTGTATTGGTGCGCTTGCCCCGACATCAACATCGCGTCTTTCAACTGCTGATGAAATGTTTCTGCTTGCCTCTTGGCAATTTGCACTTGCATAGATTCTTTTACGGATAAAACACCTGCTTTGCTCTTCTCTACCTCCTGAATTTTCTGTTGGACATCATCATACTGCCCCAACAGATTAGCCAAACTACCCGCATTTGCACCTGACTCTCTGATCGTTGCAAGCGTCTCATTTAACGATTTGAGCGTCGTAAGCACGCCCGTGACAACCGCGATTGATTCACCAAATCCGAACATACTTACTTCCAGATCAGAGGTGTGTCGGATGCAACTTTTCGAGGCTCGCACCACGCAGTAATTTCTACCTGACTTTTTCTATTTTTGTATGGCTCTGCTACCTCTCTAGCGTAATCGTTACAGATCTTGACGGATGCAAATAGCGGCTCATCGCCTCGGTTGACGATAAGCACACCATCGATCATCACCATCAATGCAAATGCGAGTGTCATACATAGACATCATGGGTGCTTTGTGACAATCCAATGTTGCTGACCTTCAATTGAGAGCCTTGCAACTCATACAGCGTAGATTCTTGCACCTCGGTAACGCGCTTGACTGGCTTGCCACTAGATGCTGAAACTAGTTCTTCAATTTTTTGATTTGCCACCTGCTTCCATGCAACAGCAGGAGGCTGAGACACGGGATCAATAGTCGCCATATGTCACTCCATAAATCGTAGTGCTTGGGGAACTAACACGGTAAAAAACAATGCAATGTAAATGCCCCACAACATATGTTCAATTTTGTCGAAGCGTTTAGAGCCACGTTCCAGACTGTTCTCGATAGCCTTGTAGCGCAAAACGCACTCTCGTTCATGCGCTCTAATTTCCGTTAACGCCTCTTGGCCTGAATCACTCATCTTTATTGCCTTCCTTCTCAACAGGAAAACAGTTTATGTTGGCGGCGACTGTTCTCCGTTCACCATCTCCCTGGAATGGATAGACCATGTGTTGCATCCACGATGGGAACATATAGAGTCGCCCTACCTGTGGCCTAACCACAACATTCTGCGTTGGCTTCAAACGCTCTCGATCCCATGTGCTGCTCTGTCCGTAATTGAAACAAAGACAACCATCACTTTCTCCAGAGGCGCCATACAAGTCGTATTCTTGCGATCCCGGTCGCGGCCCCTGCAAGATTTGAGGCGGCACCCTTGTCCAGGTCGTACAGCTTATCCCCATCACCGTTTTGGTCCCGTGGTCATGGATTGGGTTGTAATCACCTTCGTAGCTATGAACTGACCACAACTCATCCATCTCAACATTTCTGTTGCCATCCAACACCTGACCAGATTGCGACATGAACTGGTTGATGTATGCCACGCCCATGTCACACAAGAACTTAGAAAACGGTGCCAGCCTTGAATCCTCGTGGTCCATGACTAGCTGTTCGCCTCGCTTAATCTGCCCGACAAGCGTATGCGCTGCACTGACTTTTTCTTTCTGCGTGACTAGCTCATCAAGATAGTCGTTACACGCCTCAACAAACTCAGCCGGGATGTCCAACTCCATCAGATACACTGACGGAAGAGGATGCATCTGAAACTGAATCTCAGCCATTGATGGCTTCGACAGTGGCTTCTTCGCTTTCCTCTACAGACTCTTCTTCAGTCTCAGCTATCTGAGCATCAGCCTGCACTTTGATCTTCATCATTAGAGGCCATGTTCCAGACTTGCTAGGCAGGTCGCCAAGGATCGCCAAGATTGCGTTGATCTCGTTCTCTTCAAGATTGATGTTCATAATGGTCCTATGCGCTATATGCTTTTGCGGCTGCTATTGCAGAATTGATTGCGGTGAAATCTTCACTGCCCCAATCTTTGAGGGCAACGCCAAACTCCAAGTAACCAGCACTACGCATGACCTTTTCCTTTTTTTCTTCGTTAGTCATGTCGTTGTAGTAGTCATTGTTTGCATCTAGAACACTAGTGATGACGTTTGCGCCACCCAGCATCGCTGCATACATCTGCGCCTTTTCTTCATCGGTTCTAACTTCATCTGACATTAATATGCCTCCTACGATTCTAGCGCGGTAATTCGCGCAGTGAGTGATTGAATAATTGCATCTTGTTCTTGCATGGCCTTAACAAGGATGGGAACAAATTTTTCGTACTTTAGGCCGTACTGTTTGCCGTCCTCCGACAAATCGCTGACTAAATTGGTCTTGTCTGACATCTTGTGTCCAGCCGCTTCTTCCAAAGCAATTACAGATTGCGCTTTGAAGCCAATGTCCATCCAGTCTTCTTTGTGAGTGCCGTCCGGTGTTTGGTCGTTAAGATTGTAATTTTCATCCGTCTTGTCACCGTACTTAGAACGCTTGTCCCAGTAGTAAGTTACTGGCTCTAACGCTTTCACAAAGTCGAGACCAAAAGACAAAGCCTCAAAATCTGTTTTATCGCGTTCATCGGAAGCTACTGTCAACGCCACTTGTATGTGGGCATTTGCAATTGCGTCATCACCCAACACCATCGTGTTACTCGCGGTTGTAATATTGCCACCGGGAGACCCTGTTCTTCCTGCATCGTGCCCCAAAAGTAAGTTGTTAGCACCGCTGGTAAGGGCATGTCCAGCAGCGTATCCCACCGCTGTGTTATCATTGCCTGTAAGAGTGCTGTTGCCACCAGCAGATGTGCCAACTAATGTATTTTGATCGCCTGTTGTGTGGTTTTCTCCAGCATACGCCCCAAGGAATGTGTTGTTAATGCCAGTAGTATTAGCAGCGCCCGCTTGATAACCAACCGCCGCGTTGTTGCTGTTGGTCGCGGTCGTAAAGTTTTGGGCACTAAGGGCAGCATACCCTAGTGCAGTTGAGCGACTTCCCAAAGTATCAGCATCTAAAGCGGCGTATCCAAAAACCGTATTGCGGTCAGCATCGGTCAGCTTGTTTCCTGCTAGACCGCCCATTATGGTATTCAGAGTCCCAGTCGTCATATCCCCGCCACTGTCATAGCCCACAGCGGTGTTGTAACTACTTGTTGCAGTCGTCATGTTTTGCATAGCGAGAGAAAAATAACCAATCGCTACATTGCGGCTTCCTAACGTGTCTGTGGTGTAAGCCTGTGACCCCACCGCTACGTTGTAATCCGCATCTGTAAGGGCATCACCAGCATTGTTACCTACGAGGACGTTTCTAACACCTGTCGTTATTTGGTGTCCTGCTGTGCTACCTACGGCAGTATTATTGCTAATAGAGCCACCGGTAAAATTTTGATTTTTTAAAGCTTGATAACCGACAGCAGTTGAATTTTTGCCCGTAGTTTCTACGCTTAAAGTTGACATACCTAATGCTACGTTGTAGTAGCCGGTGGTTATTGCTTGACCGGAAAGGCCACCGATGAGGGTATTCTGAATGGCAGTCGTAGTATCACCAGCAGCTCCATATCCAACAGCGACGTTGTAGCCATCAGTTGCAGTGGTGAAGTTTTGTAAGGCAAGCGTACCATACCCCACAGCAACTGAGCGACTTCCCAAAGTATCCGTACTTAAAGCAGCATACCCAACGGCTACGTTGTAATCAGAATCTGTAAGGGCATCACCTGCCGCACCGCCCAAGAGGGTATTCTGCTGGCCAGTGGTAATGCTTTGACCAGTACCAAACCCAATAGCAACGTTGTAATTAGCTACTGCGGTTGAAAAATTTTGATTAACGAGAGCCTGATACCCTATCGCTACGGCTGCGGTTCCTTGGGTATCTGAACTTAAAGCGCCGTACCCATTTGCAACATTATAATTTCCAGTGGTTAAGGCATCCCCAGCAAACGTGCCTATGAAATTGTTTCGAACGCCTGACGTAACATCGTTACCAGCGGCGTAGCCAATGGCTATATTACCAACGGTTGTTGATGTCGCATTAGTTTGATTTTGAAGAGCGCCATAGCCTATCGCTACGCTTACATTTCCCTCAACCTCTGCACTTAAAGCATCCGCGCCTAACGCTACGTTGTAGTCGCCGCCATTGATGGCATCACCAGCTTGCGGACCCACGAGTACGTTATATCTGCCGGTAGTTATTTCTTTACCGGCATAGTACCCCACAGCAACATTGTTACTAGCTAACGATGTCGTAAAGTTTTGATTTTGGAGTGCGTAGGCACCTATTGCAACTGATGCTGTGCCCAACGTATCTGTAGTTAAAGCATAATATCCAAATGCTGCGTTGCTGCTAGAAGCAGTAAGAGCGTTACCAGCAAGCGACCCAACGAGGGTGTTAGCAAGCCCAGTTGTGACATTACCACCCGAGCCATAACCCATAGCGACGTTGTAGCTATTAGTTGCAGTAGTGTAGTTTTGAGTGGCAAGGCTGCTATAACCGACAGCGGTTGATCTTGATCCCAAAGTATCAGTGCCTAGAGCGGACATGCCCACGGCTACGTTAGCATCTGCATCTGTGAGGGCATCACCTGCAAGACCGCCAACGATAGTGTTGTTAATTCCTGTTGTTACAGCACCGCCAGCACTAGTGCCCACACCTACATTGTAGCCATTAGTTGCCGTCGTAAAATTTTGAACACCCAGCGCCGCATACCCCACAGCAGTTCCGCGACTTCCCATTGTGTCTGAACCCAAGGCGCTATACCCGATGGCTACATTATTGTCAGCATCAGTAAGAACATCTCCCGCAAGACTGCCAATGAGGGTGTTGAGAGTACCAGTGCTAATATCGTGACCAGCCTGATATCCAACCGCTACGTTGTAACTATTTGTTGCTGTCGTGAAATTTTGAGCATTGAGCGTGGAGTACCCCAGCGCGGTTGATCGACTACCCAAAGTATCAGCACTTAAAGCATCTTTACCTATCGCTACATTATAATCTGCATCTGTAAGCGCATCACCCGCAAGTCCCCCGATGAGGATATTCTCAATCCCCGTAGTGATGTCGTTACCAGCAACGTGTCCAATGGCAATATTGTGAGGATTTGTTGCAGTCGTGAAATTCTGCGCTGCGAGGGTGTCTGCACCAATTGCAATTGAACGGCTACCTTGGGTATCTCCTCTTAAAGCGCCATAACCCAACGCTATATTGTAATCAGCGTCAGTAAGTGAATCACCAGCGAGACTTCCAATGAGGTTGTTATATTGCCCCGTCGAGATTGATAAGCCAGCGTTGTACCCAACAGCTACGTTATAACTGTCTGTGGCAGTCGTAAAATTCTGAGCATGAAGAGCAGCGTAACCCACGGCAGTTGAACGACTTCCTAGAACGTCATCGTTTAGTGCCGTTGATCCTACCGCTACGTTAAAATCTGTATCAGTAAGTTTTGCGCCTGTTCCACTACCGAAAAGACTATTATGCTGCCCCGTAGTGATGTCGTTACCAGACGCATAGCCCACTGCTACGTTGTGAACGGTTGTGTTCGTTGTAAAATTTTGAGCTTGAAGAGTGCCGTACCCTACCGCCACGCTGTAATTTCCCTCAGTATCTGCGGTTAAAGCGTTGTACCCCACTGCTGTATTGCCGTGAGCATCTACTAAAGCGTCAGCCGCTTGGGAACCCAAAATACTGTTCTGTATACCTGTTGTGATACTTCCACCAGCACCCCTACCCACAGCAGTATTGTTTGC
>VTLG01014261.1_pt1 | contig 13135 bp, 8 predicted proteins | sample 4694571 | NCBI WGS metagenome assembly VTLG01 (sample SAMN12604809, study PRJNA352737) | marine metagenome | biome: ENVO:00000447; feature: ENVO:00000209|ENVO:00000569|ENVO:01000036; material: ENVO:00002151; isolation source: viral sequences binned using virsorter ... | reverse complement strand
AGCCCCGCTTTCAAGAACACGAGAGTTAGTGAGAGCAGTATTAGCGTCATTCTCTGCTTCTTGAGTAACGTATAGATTTTGTGTATAGTTGTCATTGAGATCACTAGATCGGATTGCTGAACCTGGGTAGAAGGTTGCAGCTAACTCTGCACTAGCAGTATCTCTATAAATCTTTATCGCTTTACCAGTAGCCGGAGCTGTACCAAAACGAATTGTTGTTGCATTATGTAATGTGTAATGAGTTGTAAGTGATTGAACCACTTCATCGACACTAACTTTAATGTCGGAACTATTTAAATATGGAAATGTAAAGGCATAATCAACGGTGGAATTGTTGCCAGTATATGAATTTGAAGTTGTAGCCATAATGCTTATTTACGCATTTGTTGTAAGTTTCTTAAGCGTTCGCTAGATTTACCAGCTTCACCGAATTTACCTTTTTGTAATAAATGATTTCTATGCTTAGATTCACGTCCGATTGTCGTGAATTGCTCATTATAAGCTTCTAATGCGTGCCATGCCCCATCAAATACTCTATCATGTATTCGATCTAATTCTTTGTATAGAATCATATTTCTAATAGGGAATGCATTAGTACCTTTTAATCCTCGTGCTTTTTTAAATTCCTCAAGTTTTTTACCCCAGAACCCATCTCCTTCAGTCATTAGTTTTTGAATCTGACCTTTTAAATTACCGTTTTTAGCAATCCAATTATTCATGAATTGTCTATCTTCTGGAGATAGAGGTTGGTTAGTATATTTATTTCTTCTTATTCTTTGTATTCCATCCCATCCTGTAGACATTAACCACTGTCTCCAAGGCTCTGTACTTCCATTTGATTTAAAGAAAGGTAACACAGAATTGAAAGCTGCAGTAAGAGGTTCATGATATCTAATAGGCTTACCTGTATAAATATCAAGCATATCCTCTAACTCATTACCAAATATAAATTTATTACTATTCTTTAAATAAGCAAAGAAATCATTCTCTACATCCTTTAATTGAGGAGTTATAGCATTATTGAGAATGGTTCTCATTCCCTTATATGGCACTAACATATCAGTTTGCTGAGCAAAGAATCTAGTCCATGCACCAGCATCACCAGAGACAAGTCCTACAAGAGGTTCAAACCCACTAACAAATGTATCATTAGTGATGTTCATTCCTATAGAATGTGCTACTTTTCTGAAGAAGTCTTCTGTTATAGGCTGATCTGCACGGTTAGCTTGATATACAATGTCAGCAGTAAGACCCATTAAAGAGTCAAACGGTGCGAAACCTTTATAACTTCTCCATTCACCTGTAATAGGGTTCTTAATAGAGTTAGGCTGCCAACCCATAGATAGCATTCTACGCCGTTCTGCAGCGTCTTGAGGACCATTACCAGTAAGGTTACCTTCTAATGCCCATAAACCGACACCCATAACTACAGTACTACCCATAATCTGTCTGCCTATATACTCAGACTTAAGTGTTTGGAATGCTAAATCAGCATCTTGTGCTGCATCAATACCATGCTCTGCTAATACTGCTAGTTTCTGGCTCTTTGTTTTAGCACCTAAAGCTCTACGTGCCCTAGTCATAGCAGGGCCTAGATTACTTACTGGGTTAAATGACCATCCAAGTTCTAAAGCATTGACTCCAGTTCTAGGGAATAGGAATAAACCTCTAGCAGCTGGTACATGATCTAAGAACCTTTCAAACTGTTGCACAGTAGAGTTATCTAAGTTTAAAGCTATCTCCCTAGAAGCGTGCTTAGCAGCTTCATCAGTTAATAAACCTGTATTATCAAATGCATTATCATATAACTTACGTTGTAAATCATTAAATCTTTCTAAGTCAGGAGTTCCTTTTGTAGCTGTGAATAGCTCATCATATGCTCTAGCACGTGCCATGCCACTAGCCATAAAGGAGTTAGTGAAGCCGTCAATAGCATATAAAGCATTGGTACCAAATTTAACGAATGGTTGTTTATTCCACCAGGTTAAACCTCTAGCCATATTCCACATTGCTACCTTACCATGTTCACCATCCTGTCTCCATATATCTGCCATACCTTCTAAAGTTTCTAGCTTATTCATCTGAGCTAGACGCATATCAGAACGACCACGCATCATAGCTTCTTCAGGGAATTGCTTAGCTAGATTCCATTCATCTCGCATTACTTTTAAAGCACGCTTAACGTTTTCAGATATACCACCGAATGTATAACTAGCACGTTTAAGTGCAGCTGCATCTCCTTGCATCACAGCACCAGCAAATATAGAAGCTGGTTTAATAGCAGTCATCATAGAGTTACCAACAGCAGCACGTATAGGAGATAGTCCACTTAGTATGCTATTAATCCTAGCACCATGTAAACCTCTAACTATCATACTAGGTACTTCAGGATCTTGATCTAAGAAACCCTTTTTAATGAGACCTATATTCTTCTCTGCATATTTATGTAGTTTATCTAATTGATCTACATTACCATTAGTAGCAGCAAATGCTTCTTTTAAAGGATGGAAATATCTAGGATCTTCCTTAGCTATGGCTAATAGCTCTTCCTCAAACTTTGCATTAGTATTTTTAATTCTCTTTAAATAACCATCAAACTCATCAGTCTGTTTATTCATCCAAGCTACAGCAGCTTGTACATTACCAGACCTTTTAATCTGTTTATACTCACCAGCTTTACTAGTAATATATCTATTAGCTTTAAGCTCAGAGTCGAGTAAGTTTAGTTTTTTAAACATCATCTCGAACTGTCTAGATGTATCTACATTATCACCAAGTAACTTAGCTGCAGTAGCAGCATCTGTTACATTATCAGCAAAGTTCTGTGCAAGCATAGCAGATGCACGTCTTTGGTTAGGATCAAATAAAGTATCATAAGCTCTATCAAAAGCTCTAGATATTTCTTGTACAGTTTCAGGAGGAAAATGTTGTCTATTATAAGATGTTATTTTCATGTCATCTACAATGACTTGAAACTCTTTGAAACTTATATCACTACCGTATAAAGCTTGAGTTAGGTTATCTACACCTCTATTCATTTCTTCTGCAGTGATTCTAACAGGCGTTTTACCATGTGCAACAGCTGCATCAAATTGAGGTGTTATAGAATCAAATAATTCATCTAAGTGCTGGGCTCTAGTATTACCATCTAATGCTTTAGCAAAGCTTTTATGAAAAGGTTCAGGAGCTACAGCAGCTGCTCTTCCATTATAAGTACCTATATTATGCTGCATCTGTGCATGATGCAGTTTAGCTTCTAATGGATCAGCGTCTATATTCTGAACTGCTTTACTAACTGAATCATCACCTAAATCATTTACAAAAGCATTATAATTCTCACCACTTGGATCCTTCTTAATAGCATCTACCATCTCATCATAGTGAGCTTGATCTCTAGCAACTCTTGCAGGATCTACAGCAGCTGATAAAGGCTCATCATATTGAGATAAACTAGTACGCTTAGCATTAATAAGCTCATCTGCTCCAGCATCACGTGGGAATAATTTAGCCTTTTTACCTAACATGAAGGCAGCGCCTAGTAGCTCAACACCACCAGCTAAACCTGCTGATTCATAGACATTCTTCTTCCAACGTACATCAGGATCATCACCAGGACGTGTAGCCCAAGGAAGGCCCCATCCTAACCAGTTGTTAAGTGTAGCTGCCATGTTGTCATCTGTCTTTGAGTGAGATGATATCATAGCTACACCAGTATCAACACCAGTATAAGCAGCAATAGAACCTACTACATGTGCATATTTAGGTAAGGTGATAGCTCTAGTAGCAACCGCTGCCTTTGCACCACCAACTAACCAACTACCTCCAACAATACTAGGTAGTATTACTGAGGAAGCATCTCTTAATAACTTCTGAGCTGGATTAGTAGAACGTGGTGAATTAGCGTCCCACCAATCATCAACAGGCTTTAACCAAGGTACAAGACCTATAGCATCAGATGCAAAGTCACCTACACCTAAAGCTGCTGTATCTAATCCCCATTTAATTTGACCTACTACTGGTACTTTATGAGTCCAGTTAGAGAAAGTATTCTCAGGGTCTTCATCTACTACCTGTGCTGATGCTTCTGGATTCTCTTCATCATCAGGTGTAGCCTCATCAACAGCATCATTAATAAGCTTTTTCTCAGCATCTTCCTGTGCTTGATGATAAGGATCTAATTCGTATTCTTTTTCATCAGGCTGCTGCATAATTTAGTTCCTCATCGAATCTTCCAATACTTTTTAAGTATGCTAATGCTGTGCTATTAACTAATCTAGGTGAATGGTAGGATAGTTTACCTAATTCATTCTTACCTGAATTCTGTTGTACATCATTTAGAATTAATTGATCTTTATCATCTTCAGGTACACCAGTCCAGCCACCTGATCTATACAAAGCTTCGAATAATCTATCTTGTGTATCAGGTGTAAACTTCTGATCATAGGACATCTCACCAGCTTCTACAGCTGCTTTGATTTGATCATAAGACAAACCATATGCACCTGCTGTTTCTATATGACCATTCTCTTGTAGTATCATTATCTCTCTAACAGTTGCTATAGTCAGTGGATGGTTTAAAGTATCTTGACTAGTAACACCTGGACCAACAGAGTTATAATCACCACCATAAGGTTTCTTAGCTATACTACTTACTTTATCTGTTATAGATCCAATATAAGGAGGTGCATTACCATCAAGTGTATACTTCTTATTAACATCAACAGGGCTATAAGTATCTAATAAGAACTGCTGTCTTGGTGTAATAGGCCTTTCTAAAGCTTCAACCTTTTTAATATACCATTTAGGATATGGTTGTATATCACTAGATCCTTTCTCTTTAATCTCCTCTTTTCTATAGTATTCTAGCTGAGCCATTTCAGCTGATAATGAAGAGATTTTATTTTTAGTTAAAGATGATACAAGTTTAGCTTGCTCTAATGGATCTTGATTATAACCTTTATTTAATTTAGCTGATTTTTCTACTAAATACTTTTTATCAATATAAGGTTTACTATAAATTAAACCTTGATTAGAATTCAATTCATTGCTTATCTGTTGCCTAGGTATACTTATATAGTCACCAGGCTTCATAGGTTCAACTACACCAGCTTTAAACTCATAACCGTCTGTTGTCCATACCTTCTCAAAGCCTCCTCTCTGATTTTTTATATCATCTGTTATAGCCTTCTTAGCATATTCATAAGCTTGAGCATGGTTTTTACCATCTTCTATAGCAGTTCTGTAATAAACAGAAGCCTGTTGATAAGCTAGTATTTCAGTATCTTGTCTACTTGCTTGGCTGGACCATTGATTACTTTTAGGTATGATATACTCTAATTCTTCTTCAATTCTATTTTTTAATCTCTCAGCATATCCACCTTTACCTTGGGTAGGTAGTTTAGCATTATGTTTCCTAGCCTCTGCTTTAGCTAAAGCTGTTACTTCTTTACTTAGATTCAGCTGCTCAATTTCATCATCAGTTACTGTTTGCCCTAATCTCTGACGTTCTCTAAGTATACCTATACCTGCTTCATCATTTTCTATACCTTGACCTTGTGCCATTCTAGCGGCTAGGTAATTATATGTTTGAGTGTATCTGCTACTTTTAGCAGTATTCATGAACCTTCCTATAACTTCTAGGTTAGGTTCTCCTTCAGAAAACATTTCTATCATATCAGATTTCATTTTCTGATCTGCATTTCTATGTCTGTTTTCTCCTAATGCAGCTGCTTTATATTCAGCAGCTACTTGAGAAACACCAGCTTGTTCTATTTGATGCCATTCACGCTTAAAATATTCACCCCATTTAACAGGTTTCTTTTGTCCTCTTACATTAACTTCTAAAGTCTCTAAACCTTTAACCTGATCCCAAGTTAGAGTTCCATCTTTTAAACCTTGAGATACAGCATTAACTACACGACTACGAGCTGATACTAATCGTTCACGTGGGGCATCTTCTCCACCAGCATAGTGGTATATAGTACTCACTATACCCATAGCTCCAGATTGTCCTACATTAGTTTCACTGAACCTTCCTATCTGATGTTGTAAAGTTTCTAACTCATCATGATGCTCTGCTTTCCTAGCATCTTTAATCTCTTGAGTCTGCTTATTTTTAATTATAGATACATCTGCTTGGTCTGCTATTTTCCATGCACCAGATGTGTCCCATACTTTAGCAGAGGGGTAGCTCTCTCCGTAATTCTCTCTAAATTGTTGTCTTAATAATCTAAGTACTTCAGGTATTTGCTCTGCATTAGCATTACCTATATTAGTCTTTTGACCACCAATATCAACATCTGTATTCCAGTTCTGTGCATAGAAACTAGGTAGCTGTTGGGCTAAGCGCTGTGCTGTTAATTCAGCTACCCTTAATTTCTGATAACCACCTCCAGATCTTATCCTTTGAAGTACATCTTTAGGTACTCCATTAAGACCCATCTCAGCTAGAGCCCCTTCTAGCTTAGTCTGATGGTTCCATATATGGTTATCAATTGCACGTATCTGATCCCATTTCTTCTTACCTATACCATAAAGATCATAGGTATCTCTAGCAAAGGCATCGATGTTTTTCTTATTTTCTGCATCGATTTTTTTAATAAGCTTTACTCCAGAAGGAACCATAGAAATGATATCCTTCCAAGCTTGTTGCTTATTCTCATACTTTACTTTTTCATTATTGATAGCAGTTTCGTAATTCTTCCATCTTGCTTTCGCAAGCATGTCACGGTAACTTTGCCTTAGCTTGAAGTTACTTTCACGATTCTGCTCTTCTAATGCATTGTTCTCTTTTAGAGCTGATACCAGTCTACCAACCTGTTTATTATTCCATTCTATGTCATCCTTCATATGGCCTAGAGCTACTAGGCCTTGCTGACGGATTTTACCAGAAGGATCAGGTATATTTACTGGATCAAAGCCTCTTTGTTGGGCGAACCCTTTGTATAGAGTCATTGTTTATTTAGTAAGTTTTTCAAATGCTACGTCCAGCTTACTGTAATCAACGTAGTAGAAGCCTTCTTTTTCTAGTTTACCTACTGCCTTTTTAAGACCCATCTGTAATAGATCTTGTGCAGAAGTACCTTTATATGTTGGCCCATGTTTGCCGTCATGTCTATACTTAAATGTATAAACAGGTATACCTTTCTTAGATGTACCTACTCTATTAATATCATACTTTAAACGATCATCAGAAAGTGCGCTAAGGAACCCAGCTATTGGACTAGGCCCATAAGATACAGCACCTTTAATAGGTTTAACTTTCTGCATAGCATCCCAAGATGGAGGTTCTTTAGGCGCAAGTAATTGAGGTTTAGGTTTCTCAATTGGTGGTGTTTTAGCAGGTGGTAGTACAGGACTAGGTGCTAGTCTATCATCAGCTGCCATATTAGCACTCCACTCTTTTAATAGTGTTTGCTGGTTATCAGCACTTAATTGATTATCAGCACTCTTAAGACTTTCTTGTAATTGTTTTTGTCCAAAACCAGTTTTCTTACCAAGCTGTACAACATCATTAGCCACTTTTGTATAACTAATAGCAGCTTTATCTTTCATTGCTGAAAGGTTATTAGCTACTTGTTCCATACCTAATTCATAATTAGCACCTTCTCTTGTAATCATATCAGCTAACATATGTTCAGCTCTACCTTGCTGAGCTAGTACTGACTGCAAGTTCTTCCTAGCACTACGACCAGTCTGACCGCTAGCCATTATAGCACCTTGCTTAGATATAGATTGAAGTGCAGCATCTTGTTTTTTAAAAACTGCTTCAGCTTTTTTAGAATCTAACATTGATGTTAATTCACTAGCTTTCATACCAGCTTCTTTAGTAGCATTACGTATGTTTGAAGCTATTTCTAACTTCTGTACTGCAGCTGTCTCCTTACCAAAATCTAGACCCATTAATAATTCTTCATTCTTGAAGTCTAGTTCTGTTACTCTTTCATTGTACTTCCTTGTATTATCAGCAGTAGCAATTTGTTGAGCATACTTATTATACTCTATCTGTTCATCACGAGCTTTGACACTAGCATTATAAGCTTCGACTTGATTGGAATAATCGAAGACTCTCATAGCCTCCTTATCCCAGTACTCATTCATAGCCTGCTGGTTTTCAGTAACTCTTATCTGTTCATTATTATGTACTGAAACAGCCCAAGCGTCTTTTTTATATGCGTGATTTATCCACGCCTGATCGTGATCCCACTCAAATCTTTTATTATCATACTTAAATTGCTTTTCTACCTGCTTTTTATTACTAGACCTTTTACCCATATTAAGCTCCTTTTTGAATAGTTTTTGTTATAACTGAATACTCATTATCCCACTTTAGTTTTCTAGCAAGTCCTTTTCTACACCAAGCTTCTAGGTAATCACAACCACAATTTAAAGCATACTCTTCTATGATAGGTAAGGACTTAAGCCATGGCGTTAATCCATAACCAGACTTAGAGCTAATGGTTACAATACTTAGACATTTTTTTCTTGGTAATTTCTTTACTTCTGTAACTAAAGCATAATCAATATTATTATTTTTAGTACCTAACCATAGGGACATCTCTCTGTTTAAAAGGTATTCAAGAATATCTTCTACAGAATATTCCCCGTCTGAATGAGCTAAAGCTTTCTCTATTAAAGGTTTAACTTCAATCCAAACATATGGTATTGTATTAGGATGAATGAGTTCAGTTTTAATGGTCAAGTTCTTCTGTAGTATCTAGGTGAATAGGTACCCTCCCAGGCCATAGAAGTTAAAGCAACAGGGAAAGGGGAGTCACTAAAGACTCTTAAAGTATAGTTATCTGTACGTTGATGTATAGGTACAGTAAATAAGGATTGTGTATCTAGTGGTACATCATCTCCTAAATAATAATTTGCATCTTGTGTAGGCATCAGTGTATACCACTGTTCTACATATATCTCAATGCTATCAGCAGGGGTTGTAACATTAGCTGATGTAGTAGCTCCAGCAGGAGCTGTACCGAAAGTTACTGTTACTCTATCTTCAAGAGTAGAATGATCAGCTATTGTATAGTCAGTTACCTTTGTCTGTATAGCACCGTTCTTTTTAACAATTACATCATTTATATCTTTGACTTCAAAGTCTGGTGAAAAAGCAGTAGTACTGCCATTACCTACAAAGGATTGTGTATTAACTTGTATCCCTTTTCTTTTAAGCTTAAAGCCTACAACACTAGACTGAGATATAGAGAACTTCATTCTAGCTATAGTAAGGTTAGCTGTATAATCAGACATCTTACCGTCAGGTGATTTCTGGAAATATAATTTTGGTAACTCTACATCATAGTTATACTTATAACCTACGAATACATTTGCTGCTTGTCCAGATAGATCTTTGTTTGGTACTTTGAAATATGTCCCATCGCCATCTGAAGCACGTGTTGGTGTTATTGTAAAACCAGACTCAGTAGTACCAGAAAAGTTAGAAGTAGCATTACCAGAAATAATAATAACAGGACTTAATGAGGTTACATCTTCAAAAGGTATATAACATTTTGAAAAGTCATTAGTAGAATCATACACAACCTTCTTCTCAGAACCACCTGTAAGTCCATTAGTAGCTGCTGTATAGAAGTCCATATGAGGGTTAACCTGTTGGCCTGTGCTAGTTACTATGATCTCCTCTTCAGGTGTCTGAGTCATAGTAGCACTGACTAAATTATATCTAGCATCACTACCTGTACCAGTTTTTACAATAGAGTACATAGTATCTGAATCTACATTCACATAATGAACATTACCAGGTACTTGCCAATTAAACCAAGCTTGTACTACATCACGTTCTCCATCACTATAAGTACGATAGAAATATATCTTATCAGATGTATTACCATACATAGCTATAAAGCTGTTCTGAGGACTAGCTGTTATAGCTTTTATAGTAGCTGGTACAAATTCAGATACAGCTCTAGCTACATCAACTACTTTAGGAGGTTGTCCTATACCTTGTGGTTGGAAACCGAACACTCTAGTAAAACCTGCTGTAGCATGTGTCTTACTTACAAAATTAATAACAGAACCTGAATCCACTGGATCTATATCTGTTTCCATTCTATAGTTAGAAAGACCTCGTATCAACGCTGTACTAGGAGTCAAGTTACCGTCAGCAGAGAACATAATGAACTGCTGATTCTGACTGAATAATAGTAGACCACCTGCTGAAGGTACAATACCATGTAGTGTAGCAGGTTTAATACTTGAACAACTTATATCTATAGGATCAGCATCAGTAGATGTCTGAGCTGTAGTCATGTAGAAATTAAAGAAATCCCCAGCTCTACTCATAGACACATTGTCTTCTGTTAAGAATCCTAATCTGTTGTTATAGTAGAAAGCTTGTTGTATAGTAGTACCGTTAAATGATGGGTGTTCGTTAGTAACCTCATCACCAACTGTTCTATCTATATAATCAATAGCTTCAAACTTAAATGAGTTTTTACCTAAATTATATAACTTATGAGGCATAGTAGAGTTAGTAAGGCCAGGTGATACGCCAAAACCTACAGTCTCTTCCCATACACCAGGTCCAGATACACTGTTAGTAGCAATAAACTTAGCATAATAAGTATCAAAACCCCCACCTGTATTAAGTATCTTTGCTACACGAAGATGCTTAGCTTCAGCTGATAATTCTGTTATACCATCTACAGTGTCTTGATAAGAAGTAAGTGAATTACCATTCCTACCTCCACTGACTTCCATAGTAAATGTAGCATCAGCTTCTATCTCAATACTATTACCAATAACCCATGAATCAACACCAGCTATACCTTCGATACCTCCAGCATGACTAGTCGAGTTATTACTTGCATCTACTTTATTAGCTGTTATTGCACCACAAGTGTTTGTAACTGATCCAGATTCTAAGCTGTGTAATATATCACTAGCTTTTAAGAAGTTAGTTGTAGCAGCATCATTAGCTGCTGTGTCACCAGCTTTAGTATCTAATGTAATTGTATAAGTATCAGTACCTTTTTTTATTATTACTTTATATGCTGAGCTATATTCTACAAGATGTATTCTTACAGTACCTTTAGTGTTTGCAGTATGAGCTGTAGCAGTATCAACAGCTACCACCTTTGTCTTGTTGGTAACAATAGAGGTATCCCTAATAGTTAAGAAATCATAATCAGCAGCGTTGACTGCATTGAGGTAATCCCTAGCACCAGTACCATAAGCTACTGTACATTCAGCATAAGTATGAGCATTCCATACATATATCTGACCATAAGGACTGCTGGATGCTCCTGCTATACACCCTATATATCTTTCATCTGAATCACGATTATAATAAAACCACTTAGCATTATCTAATACTGTAGTACTAAGTGCAGTAGAGCTTGCAGTTAACTCTGAAATGAATTTAAATCCAGGTCTTTTAGTAAGGCCGAATGTTGGATCTGGGTAGGTGTTTAAAGCTTGTTTTACTTGTCCTGGTAACTTCTTATCATCAGGTTGGTTGGATACACCACCCAAGAAGTTAGGTATTGTTTGTGTTACACTTGCCATTAGCGATACAATGCTTGATAGGGCTTGTAAGAATCATATACTTTCTCTCCACGTTTGTGACCAAAGAACGTATAATCACCTTGATTACATTCATACTCCATAGCCTTAGCTCTATTATCTAACTCTCTCTGTTGCAGCATACGATACTGTTGCGGGTCTCCTACTATACGACTAGATACAATAGTTGCAGTCTTTGCTACAATATAGTCTTGAATAGGTCTAGGTAAATCTACCCAATCAAAGAACCATACTATATCACAACGTACAGTATCCCATCCAGTAAGCGTAGTCCAATCATAAGTATGGTTTATCTTTTCATATAACTTACCACTTCTTCTTACAGCTTCATATGAATTATCTTTCTCATCATGTAAATCTATTTGTAATATATTATTTGCTATTACAATCTCACCATTTGCATCTGGTGTCATCGGATAATACTCTTCAGTATTAAACGTCCAGCCTTCAGCCTGTACTTCACGCGACACATTTAATAATGTATCATATGCAATCGCAACGTCTGGGTTGGTTTGATCTAACGTGTTCACAGGTGCCTGACCAACAGACGCCAGTATTTCATTTACAGCTGGTAATTCTTGAGCAGCGTTTGTGGTAGGGAAAGCCATAATTAATTTATGTTAATAAAAAAAAGGGAGCCGAAGCTCCCCATGTTATGCGGCGCGGTTTGCGTCGCCTGATGCCTCATTGATAGCAGGGCTATCGCATTCCTGTCCAGCGTATGGAGTTCGGAAGCAGAGGGTTTCTGAATATACTTCAGATGCAGCGGTTGTACCGCTCTTTGTTTTAGACACTGAATGTCTGATAGCAGAGCCTTTTAGGTTAGCTGTAGCGTGAGTCGCATACTTATTACCAGCTGCGAGAGTACCAGTTACAGTAGCCAAAGGCAACATAATTTTATCAGAGTCAGCAGTGATACCAGCTGCTAGGGGTCCAGATGTACCGTTACCTTCATTAGGTGTGGCATCTGTATTACCCTGAGCTAGTACGCTAAGATTCGTCATTTAGTTACCTCAGTTTTCGTATTCTAAACTTGTAACATATCCAACAACTGCAGTGTTAGTACCTGAGTCACCAGTAGCGATAGTGACTTTATCACCGATGCGATAGCCATCGCCATCAGCAGCGGCTGCAGCATCAACTGCAATAGCTGAACATTTGTTACTTGCAATGGTGAGATCAACCTTGAGGTTAGAACCCCCACCATCTGTTGTAGTTGCTTTATTGTCAACAGTACCATCAGTACCTCCACCAGTTCCATCGTCACCAGTGGCAGTACCAACAGCAATTGTTGCAACAGAACCACCTGCTCGTCCCCATTCTACAGGGGGCTGGTTAAAATAAGTCTCAGATGTGAGACCTCTAATACCAGTAATCGGATGTGCTCTTGGCATATTACCTCCCCTTAAGCGGTTTGGATCTCGATTGCAGCAGCAGGGTTTAGAGTACCAGCACCCATTGCTAGACGACCAACGATCAGGTCGCCCTGATACATAGTCTTAATGTCAGCTCCGGTTGTCTGTACTTGAGGACCAATTGCTTCAACCACACCTGCAGCATCCTTCTGATAGATGAGTCCAGCGTGAGC
>VTLG01012526.1_pt1 | contig 13136 bp, 10 predicted proteins | sample 4694571 | NCBI WGS metagenome assembly VTLG01 (sample SAMN12604809, study PRJNA352737) | marine metagenome | biome: ENVO:00000447; feature: ENVO:00000209|ENVO:00000569|ENVO:01000036; material: ENVO:00002151; isolation source: viral sequences binned using virsorter ... | reverse complement strand
TCTTCTTTTTGCTTCCTTTTTCTCTCGTTTAGTTTTTCCTGTTCTTGAGCAAGTTCTAACTGCTCTTCGGCCGCAGTTACCATATCGGCATTATTTTGCTTTTCTAGGGTACTTAGATTAGATGACTCCGTCTCTTTTACTTTCCTTGCTATCGCAAGCATATCTTCTGCTTTATTAATTGCTTTGGAACCTGCTAGTCTTTTTTGCGCTATATTATGTAATTTTCCTTCTAAAGTAACCCCTAGTACAGTATTTTGAATCGATTTTTTTTCTAGTACCATCCTTTTCCGGGTAAGCGCTAATTGCTCACTTCTTAACTTTATAAATACCTTCGCTCTTTTCTTTCTCGTCTCCAATATTGCATCTGCCTCATTTTCCAGTTCAATATTTTTAGCATGTTTTCTTTCCAGCTCTAATTCGGCGGCATCCATCTCTGTTTTATCAAGTTGTTGAACGGGGTCGGTTCTGATACCCTTCCCCAGCCCTCTCCAACCGGCAGCACCACCCCACAAATTAAAACCACCTTTACGAATTTCTGCCTTTTCTTCTTCATCTGCTTGCGCCCAATGTAGCTTCATTGCCTCAGAATGTGTTCCTTTCAAACCAGCTAACATTCTTTTGTCTATTTTTCCCTGCTCTACCTCATATTTCTTTGCGTCATCCAAGGCAATTTTAGACACCCCTATCTTTTCCTCTTTTGCTGTCCTATCCATCTCCAAACCAGCAATAGCAGCTTTTTCATCTGTTAAAAACTGGTCTAAAGGATTAGATTTTACTAAACTTTTAGTTAAAGAAGTAAAAGATGCGTTAGCCTTACTTAAAAGCTCAGGTAAATTCGAAATTGTACTACCGACCTCTACGTAGCCCTCAGCTATCCCCTTTAATGACTTTTTCAGCTCCTCCTGAATTGGTAATCCAAAATGCATGGCATGATGCAGTCTGCTGAATTCAGGATTTATTTTAGTTAGTTGCCACAGTACGGGGTTAAGCTTATCGTACAAGTTTTTGAACTTCTCACTAGTCTTATCTTCCATCGCCGCCATCTCATTCAAGTCATCTACCAGACCGGGTATATCGGCGCTTTGCATTACCTGCCCAATATTTGTAGCATCCATAGATCCTGTAGTAAAATTCTTGCGAGCATGAGCAGCCCTCTCCATTTCCGCCCCTAAATCTTTATATTTTTCACTCAACTCATCTAATGTTTCTCCCGCTTTCTTCGCTTCCTCACTCTGAGGATGCAGCCAGTCCCAGCCCTGTTTCCCGAGCTGAGCCATCATAACTATAATGCCTATCCACCCCGCCATTGACATTGCCTTTTGCATAGCAGCAGCACCAGCCTGTGTTAGAGCTACCATGCTACCCATCATAGTAGCCCAGCTTGCTCTTACTGAAGCCGACATGATCTTAGCACCAATACTAATCTGCTTCCACTTCCTAAGTACAAACTGGGTATGAGTTTCTGCCATTTGTGTACGTTTATTATACGACATTTGAGCCATACGAACTTCGTCAGCTGTGTACCCTTTAAAAATACCTCGCTGCACCTGGGTATGCTTGATTAAGTCTTCTTGAGCTAATTTTAACCCTTTTTTTGCTGCTGCTCTTGCTTGAGGGGAGCCTGCTCCGCCACTCACATAGCCTACTCCACCTTTGTCTGTTTTCTTCTTCTGCGCTTCCGCTGTCTTTTTGTTTGCGGCAGCGAGTTTCGTTTCATTATCAGTAAGTTGCTCAAGAGCTTTTGATTGCTCCATTGACTTATCCAGATAAATAGCAGCCTCATGTTGATGATCCATGAATAATTTGTTTTGCTTCTCTCTCCATGTATCTAAATTAGGTATGATTGCTTTTACTATAGGTATGGCAAATAAAGCCAAGCTAGCAGTGAGTGCCAGAGTATTTTTACTTAGAAACTGAAGGATAGGGCCTAGTAGATTGATTATGCCGGTTTTAAAAGTGTTAAATAAATCATCAAAAGATTTGGTGAATTGAGCAAGAGCTGCTGCATCCTTAGTCATCATAGCCTCGATAGCACCAAATTTACGAGTTCCTTGTTCTAACACTTCATTTGCAACCGCTTGACTTCTTTGAAAAGCGGTTAAACTATTAACATTTACTCCTATACTATCTGCATACTTTGCTGTAGCCGTCTCAAGTCTTAGTATAATACCTAGTTCATCAAGTAGTTCTGGTTCTGCTTTTGTTACACCCCGTACAAGACGATTAAATGAGTCTGTTAAATCTCTACCCAATGCAAAGGAAGCATGTTTTGCTACCGTACCTAATTTCTCTAGTTGACCTGCGGAAAGACCTGCGGCAGTTCCAATAGCAGCCGCTTTTGCAGCATCTGAGTAGTTTATTTGAGCATCAGTTGCTGCAATAATACTACTTGTAATAGTTTTATAGGCAGTACCTGTAACGGCGCCTAACGCTTCCTGCCCTGCTATTAAATTTCGTATGTTACTTGCACTTTGTAAAAACTGGAAAGCAGCAGATACGGCAAAGACTTGAGCTGCAAGAGTAGCGTAAACTGCAACAAGGCCACCCATCCCTTGTTGCATTTTTGAGAATTCTTTAGTTTGGTTTCCCGACATTTTTGCCGTTCCACGCATGTTCCTGTCTAGATTTTTGTTAGACCTAGATAACTTATCGGTACCTTTTGCTCCTTTGTCTGCGGCATTAGCAGATTTATCAAGCTCGACACCAAGCTTTTTAGCATCTACAGCTACTCGCTTAGTAGTGCCATCATCATCAACTATTATATCGATATATACTTGGTTCTTCTTAGCCATTAGCCTCTTACATTATGGGTATACGTTTTACCCCCTTGCTGCGATTTACGTTCTTCTTGTTTACGCTTTTCTTCAGCTTTATCCATTCTATACTTTACTAATACATACTCATACAGCTTCATAAAAAATAATACTGTTTTAGGGTCCTCTACTTCATATACTTCAAATAAATGTTGACAGCTAGACCACTCCTTGCCCATATAGTTACCTGACATACCGTCCCAATTATCTGATAAAAATGAGAACATAAAAAATGCCACTTGGACTTCCTCAGGAAATTCCGAAGAGTCGAGCGGCATTTTAGCGGGATCAGGCTCTTGTCCCATTTGTTCACATATTTTTAGATATTTATCTAAATCTATGCTACCTTGTTCTTGAACGTACCTTTCAAGTAGTTTTTGTATTTCAACTACTTGTTTTTGGTAAAATTTTCAAGGTCACCTACTGTTTCAGTTACCCAAGTATCGAAATCTGTTGCATTCTTCATCAACAATTCCGAATTATCCGGAGTAAACGGCAAAGTGTCTTCTGGATCAAGGCCAGTGATATCCACTAATAGAAGCTCTTCTAAGTATGAGTATTTTAAGCCTTTCCACCCTTTTATAACTGCTTTACAGTATTCTACAATAAATTTATCGTCATCCAATTCTTCAATTGGTTGATGATTTTTCTTATCCCATCTAGTACCAAGGCACCTTTTTCTTAGTTTTACAAGCTCTTCACGTGCTAAATAACATAAATCAACAGTCATTCCCTCAAATCGGGGATACTCTATTGTAACTGTCTTGCTCGGAGTCATTAGACTCTTTAATGAAACTTGTGGTTTAGTACTTGTTGTTTTTGACTCTGGCATGGGTTAATATATCCTTGGTTAAAAGTTAAATTATACTGTATAAGACAATAAATGTCAAGAAGTATTTTTAAGATGGTGAAAGCAAAGGGGGCCGAAGCCCCTTAAGCTTTAGTAAGTAGCGGGAGGCCTATACTCCAAACTAGTTATTTCATTGGCGGCTCCAAAGTCTGTAGGAAGCGCGGTGAAGTTGGTTTCGAGAGAAATCACATCCTCAACAGAGTGAGACGGGACTTCAATGTGAGCAGTTGGGAAAGTAATTTTCAATGCGGGGTCAGTAGTGTTAGCTGTAGCAGCCGTACCACCAACGTGCATGTCAACTTTAAACTTGTTCACAACTTTAGCCATTGCACCTGTACCTACCAGGTCATTAAAGAACTGTCTAGAAGTACCATTACTACTGTCAGTATCTTCAAGAGTTAAATAACAAGTTGCAGTACCCGTAGCAGTTCGTGTGCCTGTTACGTGTTCAAGCGGCTTATTAATTGCTCCCAATTCTTCCGGTACAAGATAGCTAATATTATTTCCAATATTAAAACTACCACCGGTCATTGTCAGGCTATACTTACCGTTTGCAACTACACCTGTATTAGCATTATAAGTACCAGTATAAGTAGCACTATGCAAGCCCGTAGCATTTCCTAGGTTTATAGCTTCAGCGTAACTATCAAACAAAGCAAATTCTGTGGTAGCATTTGTAGTCCCTAAATAAGTACCTGTCTGGTCACCTACACGAACATATAAATGAGTACTATTAGGAACCACATTTCCTGTACAACCAGTAATATATACTTGATCTCCTGAAGCAAATCCATGTGCATCAGAGGTAGTAAATACTTTATTAGTATTATCTACAGCTGAAATAGTAGCATACGCTCCTGGGAAAGTACCTGTTACTTTATCTGCAGCGTCAGCAGTTTCAATAGTTACACCAGTAAGCCGGTTACGAATAAAGTTCTCAGTACTAGTAATAGCTTCATCAATAGCCTGCGTTGTAGTAGCAGTAGATGAGCCCACATTAGTAGCTATATGAACAGCCCTTGAATTACCTGTATCAATAATGAGGTCTCCCACTACAAGGTTACCGCCACCAACTCTACCACCAGATACGGTAGCAGTATGCGTACTTGATACTCCTAATTTCTCTGAATTATCTTGGATTTCTTTCGCGAAACCTGTCCAATTAAGAGTTGCAATACCGTCAACATCAAAGTCAATACTTACTTCATTAACAATAGCTTCTGGCATTCTATAAAGCAAGGGATTAGACGTTGCTGTATCAATTAAGAAGTATAAAACAAATGAGTGCAAAGCTGACCTATTAGATTCAGTTATAACGATAGTACTTTTTACAGTATCTGGGGTAATAACATCTGACTCACTTCCTGATACCGGCTGTACGTTTCGTACAAATTTATTAGCATCGTACTTATCTGCGCCAAACATAGAAGCCCACAAAACCTCTTCTACCGCGTGAACTTCGAGTGTAGTACCCGGCTCTGCGCCCTTAACGCCATCGGCAGCCGTTCCAAGAGCTGTTTGTCCAACTGACGCGAACGGACGTGCATAGGTACTAAACGACCATTCGGCGGGTGCAAGAGAGTCAGTAAACATACGACGACCTCGTCTACTTACACCTGCGCTACTTTCCATTTCTGACAGCGCGATCTCTGACGTGTTTGTTGCTTGTGAGAAACTATATCCGTCCAATACAGGAATCTCCCACAAAGATCCTCCTCCTCGTGTCGCATCAGCCTCAGTGTTTGTAGTCGTATCTCTAAACTGTACAAACATACGAGTATCACGGCTGAAATATAATTGTTGTGCCATAGTTTATCTCCCTATGATCTTGAAAAGACTGAATCGTGAACGTTTGTTCTTGTCAGTATTTTCTTAGTAACGAACCTCTATCAGGATTTCTCCAACTCCAAGAGGGTCTAGTACACCTTCATCAGTATCAATACTGAGAATAGTAATTTGATGGGTATGCTGCTCTAACCCATTTCTATCAAGATAGAGTAGCTTACTGTTTTCTTCGAGAACGGTCTCTGCATCCTCTAATAGCTCATCTAACGCAGAAACTGAATCCTCTTGGTTTACATAACAACGTACTGTTACATTTAAAAACCTATCTTTGTACCCACCAGTTTGATACTGTCGTGTTTCTGATCCTGCATTTAAATGAATTGCAGGAAATTCTTCCACTTCGTCCCAAAACTTTAGCCTAGGACTAGTTTCTGCGACGGCTTGATAGTATAAACCGCTGCCATCTATCTTTGCTAATCTATCCGCAAGGGCTTTGGTTATCCCCGATCTACGAGATGTGTACAATCTATCTTTAGGCACTACATTCTCCTAGTATAAAATCTTCCTATTGCCAGTTCTGCTGCTACTTCACGTATCGACCTATCGATTAGTTTTCTTGGGTCTCTCTGAGAGGTTGCCCAGGGTGCTGCCCCTGTTCCTACTTCAAATACTTGATAAGGGTTTTTCTCATAAATATATCCAAAACTAGGGTGTCCTTGAGCTGTTATATTTACGTCTTGTAACTTAACACTGCTTGCGAATGCGCCTGTTCTATTTACTAGCCCAGGTGCTCCCATATTCTTTCTGACGGTTTGAGGCAACCTTTTATTAATCATGGCCATGTAACTAAAGGGGCTATTAGAACGTGTTTTCTTGATTTGCTTATGCTTCTTTATATACAAACTTACATCTGGCCCGGTGTCTGTTATAACATTATAAGTCTCTTTCTCTTTTCTAGTTCTTTTATTTTGGCCCCGCCCTCTTTCGTCTATTTTTTTAGTTTTCGTACCTTTACTTTTTACAAACTTTCCAGTGGAAAGGTTGTACATAACTACCTGGGCTATTGCATCTGCTGGTAGCGTAGAAGTTTCATTTCCAATTAATGCAACATCCTCCTGAAAAATCTTAAGATTATCTGCTTCCTTTTGGGCTAGAGATTGATTGTCTCCGGCAGCCTGCTCTGTCATAACAGCATGGTATGTTTTACTAAAATTACCAGCTGAGTCAATTATTTGGTGATGGTCGAGCGTAAGATCCATCGCATTTTCGTACTTAAGCACAGCGGCCTTCAGTTCGGGTACAGGTACTCCTCTAGCCTCCGCCTCATTAATTATTAATTTTGCTTGAGATACTGCTGCACTCGAGCTAGCAAGACCTACTTGGTCTTTTCCTTCCCCCTCTGCGTGCCCTACCTGGGAGCCAAGTATATTATCGCGAGTTAGCTTGGTTCTATCGTCTGCGCTAGTCTCAAATTCGTTATTATACTTTTCAAGTATAATATTAAGTTCTTTTGCTTTTCCTGTCCAATTAGCGGATTCCTTGGTGCCCTTCTCAACTAAAGCTCTATAATTAGGTACTACATAAACCAGCATACCTCCGGAGACTTTTCTTTGATCTGCCCTTCTTCTCCTTAAAGCCTCCCAGGCCCCAATGTCCTGCACTCGTATAGCGGCAAGAAAAGGAATATGCAACTTCTCCTTGACAGCTTTACCATAGTCCCTTGTAATCTTCATTGCTAAGCCTGGCGACCTCTCTTCCATATCCGGCCAAATACCTAGTATTATCTTCTCAAAACGTTTTACAGGTAGTCTATATATTTGGCCCCCTGTTACACGTTGGTGTCTGAATCTTAGTTTTTTACCCCCACCAACTTTACCTTTCTTCTCCCAAATCTGAAGTACGTCATTAGTTGTTTTTTTAAGGCCAGCATTACTCATTAAAAGTTCTTATATAAGTCTAAGACTCGCTTAATGTGATCTGGGAAAGATACATTGTCTCGTTGTGTAGAGCTGCCTTGGTTCTGTAAGCTAGCTCCTGCTATAGATTGTCGTAACTTATGTTCATCTTTTAAATAGTATGTAACTAAGTCCAATACTGCTAGTTTCAAATCTCCGGGTATTGCACTATACCCTGCTGTATATACTACCTTTACTGTTTCTATTCCTACGGGCCAATTCCTGTAGCCCGAAGTTGTAGTTCTATAGACACAGTCAGTTTCTGTACTCAATGCATACTCTTGTGCTGCAGTAGTAAGAGTAGTATAAGCACCCCCATAAGACTGGGCTTCTTGTACACTTACTATAGCATTTACCGGGCTCTCAGTTAATTCAACAACATGAGTCCCCCAATCAATGGTAAAAGTTTCAGTTTTGTTACTAGAATAATAGTCTACAAAACTATTTCCGCAATAAGTTTTTATTAATTGGCTTACTGAAGGTATTAATACATTCAGGCGAGCATCATCCTTAGGCTGAGTTATTGCCTGTGCCGTTTTATACTCTTGTAATGTTATTAAATCAGCCATAAGTCAACTAGTAAAAACTTGGGGGAGGAGAACCTCCCCCAGTTTCTATGATTACCGAGATAATCAGTAATATCAATTACTGATATTCGATTCGTACTGCAGGCTCATTGTTAGTTACGCCAGCAACCAGCTCGTTAAATCCGAGTGATTGTGCGGCTACAACGGCCGTACGCTGACCAGCTACTTCGTAGTCAGTTTCTATGCTAACACCCTTCAGTCGGGGGATGACATAGTTGTTTACGTTGACTGCAAGAGCAGCGGAACCTGTGAAAGCGCCAGCTTCCTTAGTACCTTGAGCCAGTGCATCAGTAGCAACTACGGGTGAGCCGTAAATGCTTCCAACAGCACCAATCAGTTTCATTGCTACAGCATTACCAACTTCTGATACATCAGAGAAGGCTGCGTCAGCAATTAAGTTGTAGTACTGGTCAATACCAACGACGTAAGCTACATCATTAGGATTAACACCATACTTGCCCATTTCTGATCGAATTGAAAGCAAGTTAGCACCTGTAATCGCATCAGATCCACCAGATGCATCAGGGTCAGTTACAACCGCACTGTCTGCTGCCAGAAAAGACCCAGCACCGTCAGTACCAGCTCCACCTACAAGACCCACAAAGCTTGCGTTACCATTCATGATGGCATAGTCAATAGCTTTTGCGTGAGCACGTGCGATAGCAGAAGTAATTATCCCTAGAACGCTGATAACAACTTGTTCGTCGGTATCGTTGCTGATAAAGGTACCAGAAACCAGTCTAAATGCCTGGAGCAATACGCGATTAACGTTATAGTTATTATCGCTTGCACCTGCTTCTTCCAACAGGTTAGCAGTGGTCTCAAGACCAGTTGCGTTCCAGTTTGCATTCTCAGTATCGGGCGCGATCGGCAATACGGTGGCACCTGAAGCTACTGCGATTTCTCGGAAGAGAGGAGCAACTTTCTGCTCAAGACGTACTTCTTCTTCAAAAGCTTGAGAAACGCTTACGTCTATGCCAGCTGCAGTAGTAGCATCATACGTTACGCCTGCTTTTTGGAGAATTTCTTGAGCGAACTTGGTATTCCAACCTTTACGAGTGATCTTACCAAGAATTTCAGCTCCGAGTAAATCTTTGCCCCACTTAGTTAGGTCACCACGCTCACGGCCTTCAAAAGTACGCTTTGATTCACGCATCTTTTCAATTTCGTCAGCTTTTTCTTTAAGATCAGCTTCATGTTGCTTAAGGACAGTGTCCAGTTCAGCATCTTTTTCAGCAATCTTTGCTTCAACGTCTTTAACTAGACGTTCTGCACCTGACTCTACGGCGGATGCAACAGCAGTTTTGACTTCTGCCTCTTGCTGAGCTTTCGCTTCAGCATCTTGAGAAGCTTTAATCTCAGCTTCTATTTTTACTGCTTCCTCAGCAGCTTTTTGCTCGGCTTGCTTCATTGCAATTTTAGCAGCAGTTTCCTCAGCTACTTTTTTAGCAAAAGCTTCCAAGTCAACGGGTTGTTGTGTCTCTTCAGACATCGTTATCTCCTTTTGGACTTGCGCCCCGTCACTATTAGTGAAAGTTTTTTTGAAATCTTCATACTCTGTTTCAGAGTCGAAAGACTTCGCCAGTGAAAAAGTAGCTGTTTGATTACAAGGTACAGATACTACCGATACCTCAAACAACTCAGCGTCCTTTATTCTTAATCCGTCGGTTTCCTCTAAATAATCAGCGTCCTTGACTCGGAAACCAACTGAAAAGGCCCCAAGAACACCGTCTTTAACTAACTCTACTACATCTTTGGCGGCCTTACTTATCTTGCCCTCCAGCTCTAGTCCGTTTGAAGTCGCTTTCAATGCTGTAGCTCTTCCAATTGGTCTATTGTAGTCATGATTAAAAAGAATTATGGGATTCTTTTCAAAATTTTTCAACCCACCTTTAGTCCATGCATCAGATGAAATTGAATCGCCCGCGCGATCAAACTCACTTGTGCTTGCCATACCTCGGATTTTAACACTTCCATCCTCGTCAGTATGGGACTTAAAAGTAGAGGTGAGATTAAATATCTTCTCCATAAGCCCCTCTTATTCCGCCTTAGCGGTCTTTGCCTGTAATTCTGCAAGCGGATCGACCGCTATAGGCTTTTTATCAGTTAAACCCCTCATAAGCTCAGGGCAAAAAGATTTGGTAAAAGCAACCATAACAGACCATGAAGTAAAGATTTTTTTAACTGTTGAAACCTTTATCAACGGGGGCCTACTAGGATCACTTGAAAATTCTTGTGGAGTAACTAAATACCCCTTTTCAGCAAAATACATTGCCATAGTAACTGCTAGAGTTTTCTTTTGTTTTGATGAACCTGCCATTTATTCTTCCTCTTCTTCGACAGGGCGTCCGCCCTCGTCTGGGTTTGCTGCACTTCCAGCTATGTTTGCCGGTACTCTTACATCGTCTTGTCCGGTTACAGACTCAAATCCTAATTGCTCTCTGGCTTCGTTTACAGTTATAATTCCACCATTTACTAATGAAGTATAATACTGAGATTGATCTCGTAGTTCAGGCTGTAAAGCCGGAATATCTGTAATATCTTCCTTTATATTAAATCCAAAGAACCTTTCAAAAGCAAAATTAATTTTTCGTACTATTGGTAAAATTGTTTCTAAGTAGTACAGTCTTAAATTTGGACGTATATTTGCGTTATTTCCTGAGTCTAAAAGAATTGGGGGCACCCCTAGAGCTTTAAGTATGATTTTCTCGTTTTCAGCGATGGAACTTTGGAAGTCCAAATCCTTAAAGTTCACATTTGAAATTTGGTCTATCTCTATGCCACCATCCAGAACTAGAGGCCGTCTGCCTCCTGCTTCTGGCTTATATCTTACACCCCAAGATTGAATCATTCTCTCTTTAATCTTTTCGGATAAAGTATTAGGACTTTTTAAAACTAATCCTGGTACTGCACCATTCTTAAAGAAGTTATCTTGAAACTTTCTCATCGAAGCCATTAATTGCATTGTTCGTAATGCGGGGCTTAAACGGGGAACTCCTCTATAGATAGAAAAGAATGAGTTCTCTTTAACATGAATTATCTCATCAGGGCTATAGTCTATAGCGCCCGAAAATTCATACCTTTCTACATAAGTTGATTTACTAGAATGGATTGTTACCTTACTTGAAGGTAAGTGATATATGTGTACCCCATCAAAGTAAATAAAAATATTACCGTCTAAAATAAAATCTGTTATTAAGTTCCTTTTAAACGTATTTATATCTTGAAATAAATTAGGTTCATAATTTAAAAGAGTATCAACTTTTACCCTTTTAAAGCCTTTAGTAACGCCTGTAAATTTTACTGACCCTTGTATAATCGCTGGGATTTCCGCAGCATCGTCTACAATCATATTTACAGCACGGTTGACAATTTCTAATTCTTCATACTGCCTTTCATAGCTAACTATAGGTTCTCTGGTGCCCTCAGAAGAACCCCCCATAAGAATCTGGGAAGGGTTGTCTTTTTCTTCTATTTGCCCCCCAAAAAATCTATCATACCATGCCATTATGCTTTTCTCTTTGAATCTCGACCCAGCGCATTTGTTTCTTTGCTGTTCCTAAGCCTGGGTCTCTTCCATATACTTTATGCAGCTGCATGTGGTGTGTATGACACAGAGTAGCAGTATGATCATAAAGTTCAGCTTTATGTTCTTCTATAAAATCATCCCGAAGTGCTTGTATATATTCTGGATTAAATTTATTCTTTCTTAACCATTGCCTCAGTAGCGGAGCTAGTGAGTAAAAATGGTGAAAGTCCAATGCTTCTGTTGAGTCGCAAATTTCACAAGCCGAACCTTTCTTATACTTAGATTTTGCCTTGTCTCTAACATACTTTACAACATCACGTTTCAACTGAGGCATCTTGCTTCGATTCCCTTATTTTTATCTAAAGAATTATATCGAGTTTGAGCTACTATGTCAATAACTATTTTTAAGTAGGTATCTTAAAAACTCGTTGCAGTAGTCTCAAACGAATATAAGGCATACCTGATTGCATCTGCCATATGCGATGCTTGATTGTGTCGCGGCTTTTCCCGCATAAGATTAGGATTCGGGTCCCATTGATACTGGTCTAATGAGGCTATTACTTCTGTACACGTCTGTTCAACAAGTAGTTTTTTATTCTCTACTATTGTAGCCACATGTGCTATTCCATCAAGTACAGACTTCTTCGCATTCATAGTAGAAATATCATAGTTCTGTGCAAAGTCAAAGCGGGTTTGTTGAGCTGCGGAGTCAATATAAATCCAGTCAATATCCCACTTTTCAACCATTGCTTGAATTTTCCTTGCATGAGTTTCTGTAGTCTGCTCTGCATCTAAATACTCTTCTACTAAGTAAAACTTTTCGTCATCCCAGTCATATGCAATTACACAAAATGCTGTAGGGTCTCTATAACCTACGTCTAGTCCCGCGAACACATCCATTTTAGAAGTATCTAATTCGCTGAAATTAGCTAAGCAGTTTTCCCTATCAAAGTTCCAGATCTGCCCTTCATAGATATTGAAGTCAGCTTCGTACTCTTGTCTAAATTCAGCCTCTGAGGTAGATTTTCTAGCTTCCGCAATATCGCTTTCAGACATCCTAGGATTTTCTTTATAACCCGCTCTAATCGATGCCCATTCTGAGTATTCATCTGAAAAACCTCTGTACCAAAACTCTGCGAACCAGTTATTCTTCCCTCGCGGGGTTGATATAAATAAAGCCTTTGATGCGTCTTTATCTAAAGTAGGTCGCAGTGCTACGTTAAAAGCATCCCGCCCATCAGCCAAAGCTGCTTCATCAAAAATAATGAGGTCATAAGACCGACCCACACAAGAGTCAACCTGATTAACGCTTCCCATTCGTATTGTGGATCCATTCGATAACTCTATTACTTTATCTTTTGCATTGTCTTTCGCGACCTCCAAATCAAAATGTTTTATTAGAGTTCGCTGCAAATCGAAAGAGATCTGGGACAAGGCGTAGTTGGGAGACATTATGAGTATGTTTGAGTTGGGAACTAAAGATACTAGTTGCCCTATTATATTTGCGATGTAGGTTTTACCCTGTCTTCTCGAAACCGCCGCACACACAAAACGGTATTTCGGATTATTAATCGCGTTTATGATGGCCACTTGCGATTCAAGTGGAGTTACGCCGAG
>VTLG01010071.1_pt1 | contig 13138 bp, 7 predicted proteins | sample 4694571 | NCBI WGS metagenome assembly VTLG01 (sample SAMN12604809, study PRJNA352737) | marine metagenome | biome: ENVO:00000447; feature: ENVO:00000209|ENVO:00000569|ENVO:01000036; material: ENVO:00002151; isolation source: viral sequences binned using virsorter ... | reverse complement strand
TTTTTGTTGATGCATTTACAAATCGTGATGGAATGTTTCCAGGACTTTCTACAGTAGAATTAAATCCATTTGCAAATGAAATACAAGCACCTGTAACTAGAAATTCACTTACACCTCTTTTAGCTCCCGATAGATCAATTATTAGTTCTGAAATTGATACTTTTGAAAATTATCTGTTATTTGATAGTAATGTTCAAAAAACTGGAAAAGCAATAACTTTAGCATATGAAGAAGTTGATTGGATAGATCAAATATATGCTACCGAAGGTAGTGAAGTTAATGTTAACCCATATGAACTTCCATCTTATACTGGAAGTCTTGAATTAAATCCAGAAATGGATACATGGAATAGAACTATTCAATTGGAGGATAATTTCAGTCAGCAAACTGGAGGAAATAATGTTCATAATATGAATTTGGATTTATCTCTTACTGGTAATTTAAATCTTACTGGTTCAAAAGATGTTCATACAGAGACTCATATTACAACATGGGATAGAAGTATTGTAGCAGGAGTTTTTACTGAGTCTGAAATCGATACTATGTCTGGTACACTATCAATGTCTGATAGTGCAAGTGATAGTATTACTATTTCCAATACAGATACTTTTAGTCAAAATGTTCTTGTTTCATCTGCTAATGATAGTTTTATGAGATCAAGAAATACTGAATTTAGATCTTCAGGATTTCCAGATTATACTCAATGTTATTTGTTTCTTGATGGTGAGAAGGTTGATTATATTCCAAAGATGTTGGAAATAACTAATACAAAAAATGGTACATCTTATGGTGCTAATGGAGATTTTGAGATAGGTGAGGAAGTTCATGGTATTGATGATGATGGTAATATTTTAATTAAATTTAGATTATGTACTCCAAATCATAAATCTGGTGGGTATAATAATCCATCAGAAGCTTATCCATATGATCCATATTCTTCAGGAACTATTCCTTTCCCAGAGTCTTATAACCAATCATCTAGAATTTTAAATGTTGATACTCGTGCTTTATCTGAAGAAGCCCAAGGATTATATTCTGGATATGTAACCAAAGGCATGAAGTTAATAGGACAAAATAGTGGTTCTGAAGCATATGTAAAAGATTTACGTTTAATTACTGATGGATTTGGGGATCTGATAGGATCATTCTTTATAAAGGATCCAAATACAGTACCAGCCCCTTCAATTAGAATTAATACAGGAAGTAAAAGTGTTAGAATTACTACAAGTGAAAGTAATGAACAAGTTGAGGCAGGAGAGGATGCAGATGTTGTTTTTGCACAAGCACGATATTCAGCAAATGGATCTTTACAGCAATGGCAAAATGAAATAACAGAAACTACATCTACTGATACTATTAATCTTAGTTCTACCGCTACTGCTAATATTACTGGAAATTCTGATTTTACTACAAATCATATAGAAACTTTGACAGTAGACTATGTAGATCCAGTAGCTCAAACTTTTGTTGTTGGTGGACAAGTAGATTCACCATCAGCTGTTAATCAAGCTAATGAGGACTATAATGGTGCATTTATAACTTCAGTGGGTGTATTTTTCCATTCTATTGATACTGTATCAGAATCAGTTATTGAGTGCCAAATAAGAGAAACTACAGGTGATGCTAGACCTTCTAGAGTAAAGATTGGTAATAGTGTGGTATTAAGACCAACTAAACTTGCTGGAGATGGTCAAACTCTTGTAAATTTGATTGAAGCAGATCCAGTTTCTGCAAGTAAAGAAACCAAATTTACATTCCCAGAACCAATATTTTTAGAAGCAGGAAAATCATATGCTGTTGTACTTTTAGCCCCAAAAAGTGTTAATTATAAGGTATGGACTGGAATTCATGGTAGAAATGCTGTTAATGCACAATCTATTCCAGGTGCTGGTAGTGGAGCATCATTACAATATACAACACAGTTTGGTACTGGAGCATTGTTTAAATCACAAAATGGTGCTTTATGGACTGAAGATCAAACACAAGATCTCACCTTTAAATTGTATAAAGCACGATTTAAACCTTCTGGAGGAACTGTAACATTTTATAACCCAGATTTGGATATTAGTAATAATTATCCAAGAAAATTAAATAATAATTCGATAAAAACATTACCAAAAACTGGATCTATTGGAATAACAACTATTTCTGATACTGATGCAACAGAAGTTAGTCTTACATTTTTAACTTCAATGCTAACTCCTGGAAGAAAAATATGTGGTTCTTATGATTCAAGTACTGCTGTTATTTCTGGAGTTGGATGTTCTGTTACTAATAGTAAGAAAATTGAATCGGGATCTAATTATATTGTTGATAGTAATGTTGATACCTTTACAGTTACTGGTAATGGTAGTGGATTACAATTAAGTATTGCTGGTGTTGATGGTTCTGGTGCTATTACTTCATATAATATAATTGATTTTAGAAGAGGTAATGGGTATCAAATAGGAGATGTTATAGGTATTGCAACTAATACTGTTGGAACTGAAGGTGGACAAGGTAAAGGAGCGAGATTTACTATAACAGATATTGGTGGTATTGATACTTTGTATTTAACTGACATTCAAGGTGATAATAATGCATTCACTGGTGGTGCATCTGTTCCTTTAAAATTCTTTGATAATGATAATAATATTGTTTCTTTAGCAAATACAACAATAAGAGTTAACAATATTAATGAAGGTGGTATTAATATGGGTAATTATTTTAAAGTAAATCATTTCAATCATGGAATGTATTCTGATGTTAATAAAGTTTCTATATCAAATGTAGAATCTGATGTTCCATCTGCAGTTTTAACTGCAAATTTAAGTAAAAATGAAATGAATACCATTAGTATTGGAAATACTTCTGATTTTATGAATTTTGAAGGTCTTAATGTTGGTCCAGTTGCAGGAGTTGCTAATACTGGATATGTGAAAATTGGAACTGAAATAATTGGATATAAAGAAGTTGGAGATGGTTTCTTAACTATTGCAGATGCTCCAAATGGGAGAGGTGTTGATGGTACTGTTACAAGTGCACATGAAAATAAATCCAAAGTAAGTAAATATGAAATTAGTCAAGTTTCTTTAAGAAGAATTAATACAGTTCATACTATTAGTTCTGTGGAAAATGATTTAGATAATTATTCTATTCAATTTGATAGAACATCAAATGGTACTAATAGAAATTCTGATGTTAATTTACTTCCACAATTATCATTCTCTGATAATAAATTTGTAGGTGGAGATGGTATTATTGCAACTGAAAATATATTATACGATGCTATAGTTCCATATGTTGAAAGTTTTAAACCAGTAGGACTTGATGGAGGAAAAACTGATATTACTGCTAGAATTAGAACTACAACTGGAACTAGTGTTGGTGGTAATGAAGTTTCATATAATGATAATGGATATGAACAAGTAGAATTAAATAAATACAATTCTTTAGATAATGTAAGAATTGTTGCTAATAAAATTAATGAAAATGAATATTTAACTAGTTTACCTAGAAAGAAATCTTTCACCTTATCATTATCATTAGAAACTACTAACGAGAATATATCTCCTATAATCTCTTTAAAAGGAGGTACTGCTATGGAATATATAAGTAGTAGATTGAATAATCCTATTTCCAGTGAAAATTATTCCACTAGTGAAAAGGTCAAATCTATATTAGATGATCCACATACTGCTGTGTATGTTTCTCAACCAATTACATTATCTAAACCAGCAACATCATTAAAAGTCTTATTTTCTGCTTATAGGCATTTTTCTTCTGATTTTAGGGTACTGTATAGTTTGGTAAGAGTCGATTCTAGTGAAGTTCAACAAGCATTTGAATTATTCCCTGGATATAAAAATTTGAATGATATTGATGACGATGGATTTGGTGATGTCGTTATTGATCCTTCAAATAATGATGGTAGACCAGATTCTATTGTTTCTGCTAGTGCAAATAATCAATATAGAGAATATCAGTATACTGCAGATAATCTTGATTTGTTTATTGGATATACTATTAAAATTGTGATGTCAGGAACTGATCAGTCCAAATCACCAAGAATAAAAGAATTTAGAACAGTTGCTGTACGATGATTAAAGTTAAAGATTATCCAAATTTATATCGTGATGAAAAAACAGGTGCAATTATAAATAATGATTTTGCTGGATATGATCAATATCTTAAATCATTACACCTTAGAAAGGTGCAAAAAAGAGAAATTGATCAAATAAAGGATGATATCAATGAAATTAAAGATGCTTTAAAAGAATTAACTAAAAAACTAGTCTAAATAATAATTAGGAATTATTATAAAAATAAATGGCAGCTGCATATGTTTCAAATCTCACAATTAATGCCGGAGCCACTTTTAGTCAAACTTTTAATTTAGCTAATACAAGTGATGGCTCACCATTAAACCTAAATTCCTATACAGTAAAGTCTCAGTTAAGAAAACATCCTGCTAGTTCAACATGGTACGATTTTGTTGCAACTATTGATGATTCTTCTCAAGGAAAGTTTACTTTAACTATGGAATCATCAACTACCAGTATTTTAGATCCTGGTAGGTATCTTTATGATGTTTTAATAACAGCTTCAGGCACACAGGAAGTAACGAGAGTGGTTGAAGGTAATGTTTTAGTTCGGGGTGGGATTACAGAGTAATGGCAGATATTTCGGTTAGAGTTGGTCAAACAAATGCAATAAAGGTTTTATCTTCATCAACTCGTTCCTTAGAGAATATTCCACGTAATGTGGTAGGAGGTATTGCTTCTGTTTCATCATTATATGTTAGTGGACTATCAACTTTTGTTGGTGTTTCTACATTTCATGAGCAAGTATATAACGATAAATCTTTTCATGGTCTATCTTTTGAGGGTATAAGTGGTATTACAACTGTTGGATCAATAAGTGGAATTACTACAGTTAAAAATGATTTATATGTTGGTGGAAATTTAAATATTTCAAGTGATGTAAATGTTAGTACTGTAGTTGGTGCAAATTCAAAATTTACAGGAATTTCCACTTCATCTAAATTTACTACGGGATCATGGTTGGGTGGTGTAGAGCAATATGATGGAATTACATTATCATCGGGAACTAGTGATGAAACTGGATCTGCTACTATTTCTGGTCCAAATATACTTTATCTAGATCCTAAAGATATTTCTGGTGAAGTTGGATTAGTTCATATTAAAGGTAATTTACGTGTAATAGGAACTACCTTTACTCAAAGCAATCAAATTATTAGTATAGGTGATTTTAGAATAGGAATTGCAAGTGCTATTGCATCTGATGCTAATCTTAATGGTGCAGGAATTGGAATAGGTTCTACCAGTATTCAAAAAACTTTTCTTTTTGATGATTCTACTGATACTTTACAATCTAGTATAGGTATTGGAATATCTGATGGAGCTGCTTTTAAAGCAGGATCAAATTTACTTCTAAATAAAACTACTCTTGGTCCAACTGTTGTTGGATCTTCATTGACAACTGTTGGAACTCTTACTGAATTAGTTGTTAGTGGTATATTAACCGCGGGCACAATCGATGGAGGATCATTCTAATGGCAATACCAACTAGTCGTACTACTTTTAAAGATTATTGTAAGAGAAAACTTGGATATCCAGTTCTGGAAATTAATGTTGATGATGATCAAATTGATGATTTGATAGATGATGCACTTCAGATATTTTATGAACGACATTTTGATGGTGTTGAGAGAATGTATCTCAAACACAAATTAACTCAAGATGAGATTGATAGGGGATCAGCTTCAGGAACAGAAGGAGTTGGTATTGTAACTACTACGGTAACATCAACTACTAATGAAATTATTGGAACCAATACCACCAATTGGGTTGAAACTTCTAATTATCTTGAAGTTCCAGATTCAGTAATAGGTGTAAATAAGATATTTAAATTTGATAGTAGTTCAATATCTGGTGGAATGTTTAGTATAAAATATCAATTGTTTCTAAACGATCTTTATTATTTTAATTCTGTTGAATTAATGCAATATGCAATGACAAAATCATATCTTGAGGATATTGATCATTTACTTACTACCGACAAACAAATAAGATTTAATAAAAGACAAGATAGATTATATTTAGATATTGATTGGAAATCAGAAGTTGCTGGTAATTTTTTAGTTCTTGATTGTTATAGACAAGTAGATCCTAGTAACTTTGGTGGTGTTTGGAATGATAGTTTTTTAAAACCATATGCAACTGCTCTAATAAAAAAACAATGGGGTCAAAATTTAATAAAATTTAAAGGTGTAAAATTACCTGGTGGATTGGAATTGAATGGTAGAGAAATATATGAAGATGCACAAAGGGATCTTGAAGAAATTAAATCGAAAATGTCATTAGAATATGAAGTACCACCTCTTGATTTAATAGGATAATATTATGGCATTAAATCCCTTTTTTCTACAAGGATCCGAGAGTGAACAAAGACTTGTTCAAGATTTAATTAATGAACAGTTACAAATTTTTGGTGTAGAGGTAATGTATTTACCCAGAAAGATTGTATCTAAGGATAATATTTTTACTGAAATTGAATCATCAAAATTTGATAATACTTTTGCGATAGAGGCATATGTGAATACCTATGAAGGGTATACTGGTGCTGGTGATGTTATGACTAAATTTGGAATGAGTTTAAAGGATGAATTAACAGTAACAATATCAAAAGAAAGATTTGAAGATTTTATATCTCCATTTTTAGAAGGTTTACCTGATAGTGAAGTTGAAGTTACAAGTAGACCTCGTGAAGGGGATTTGATTTATTTCCCATTAGGACAAAGACTTTTTGAAATTAAATTTGTAGAGCATGAAAAACCCTTTTATCAATTAGGTAAAACATATGTTTATGAATTACAATGTGAATTATTTGAACTTGAAGATGAAGTTGGTGGTTGGGATCAATTAAGTACTACTACTGAAGCAATTGATGATGTATTGGTTGAGCAGGGTTATGTTACCTCTCTAAAATTAATTTCTATTGGTTCAACTGCAACAGTTTCTGTATCTACTGCAACTGGATATATTAGAAATATTGTTTTAAATAATGATGGTTATGATTATATTAAAGAACCAACAGTTGCAATTAGTACTGCACCAGTTGGGGGAACAAATGCAAGTGCTGTAGCAATAACAACTTCTGTTAATGGTATATATTCTGTAAAAGAAATTTTACTAACAAATGCTGGTGCTGGATATACCATTGCTCCAACGGTATCTATTATAAGTGCTAGTTCTGGGGAAACTTCTTATGGAGTTGGTGCTGCTGCTACTGCAACATTAGTTAAAGATTCAGCTGGTATAAGAAATGTTAGTATTGCATCAAGTGGTAGTGGTTATCCAACAAATACAAATATTATATTCCAATCTCCATCTTCTGGTGTTGGTACTGCTATTGGTAGAGCTATTGTTAATACTTCAGGATTTGTTACTTCTATTCTTATGGTAGATTCTGGTATAGGATATGATAATACTACTGCATTTGCTACTGTTACTACACCACCAACAATAAGTGGTATTGGAACTTATACTTTTAATGAAATTGTGACAGGATCCAAGTCTGGTGCAAAAGGTAGAGTTAAGAGTTGGGATAGTGTTAGTAATGTATTAAAACTTGGAGCTACTAGTGGTACCTTTATTGCTGGTGATGTTGCTATAGGATCTACTTCTGAGGGAACATCATTTACCCCAATAATTGTTAATAGAACTGGTGATATGCTTGCTTATGCATCTACTATAACAGGAATTAATACAACAGGTATTTCTATAGGACAAGAAGTTCAAAATGTAGGAGTATTAACAGCACTTACCAATGTTACAGGAATAACAACTAATGAAGTTGGTGATACATTATATGTAACTGTTTATCTTTCTAAGTCGGGAATTAATACAGAGAGTGTACTTGAGGGTAAATTTGAATTTGGTACCAGATCTACTGCTCCTGTTGCACAATATACTGTAGATTATATTGAGTCTGCAGAATATGCTGATAAATATGATAAAGGTGATGAAATCGAAACAGAAGCTGATAAGATTTTAGACTTCACTGAATCAAATCCATTTGGTACATACTAATGTTAGGAACTTATTACTATCACGAAATTGTTAGAAAAACTATTATATCTTTTGGTACTCTATTCAATCAAATTCATATTAGACATGATGATGCTGCAGGAAATACATATAGTGAACTTAAAGTACCACTAGCATATGGACCTGCACAAAAATTTCTTGCTAGATTGGAACAGCAAGCAGATTTGAATAAGGCAGTTCAAACAACATTACCAAGGATGTCTTTTGAAATGAATAATATTTCTTACGATCCTTCTCGTAAAACTGGAGTTACTCAAACATTTAAAGCAGTTGATAGTAGAGATAGTAAATTAAAGAAAGTTTTTATGCCTGTTCCATATAATATGGGATTTGAACTTAATATTTTAACTAAATTAAATGATGATGCATTACAGATTGTAGAGCAAATATTACCTTATTTTCAACCATCATTTAATTTAACTGTGGATTTGGTAAAATCTATAGGAGAAAAGAGAGATATACCAATTGTTTTGGATAGTATTAATTTTCAAGATGATTATGAAGGTGATTTTTCTACAAGAAGAGCTTTAATATATACTTTAACCTTTACAGCAAAAACATATTTATTTGGACCTATTGCCGAATCTTCTGAGGGTCTTATCAAGAAAGTTCAAGTTGATTATTATCCTGATACTAATACCAAAACAGCAAAACGTGTTCAGAGATATACTGTAACACCAAATCCAGTAGATGCTGGTCCTGATGATGATTTTGGATTTAGTGAGACATCATCATTCTTCTCAGATGGTAAATCATATAGTCCAACACAAGGAAAGGATATTTAAATTATGTCTAGTTATGATCCTATAGATGAAGCACTAAATACCACTAGTGCTATTGAAGTGAGTACTACACCAGAAAATGGTTGTGTTACTAGAAAAGATAGTATAAAAAATATTTCAGATGATATAGATAAAGATTATGATTATACTCGTGCTAATTTATACTCATTAATTGAAAAGGGACAAGAATCTCTTAATGGTATAATGGAACTTGCAGGTGAAAGTGCAAGTCCAAGAGCATATGAAGTCGCAGGACAGATTATTAAATCTGTTGCTGATACTACTGATAAATTAATGGAACTTCAGAAGAAAGTTAAAGAAATTGATGAAGATAAAGGGAAACCAACACAAGTTACCAATAATGCTTTGTTTGTTGGGTCTACATCAGAACTTTCAAAGATACTTAAAAATGGTCATCTAAATAATAACACAGAGAATGATTAGAATTAGAATTAAATAATGACACTCAAAAATCCGTCAGATTTCTTCGAAGAAGGAAAAAAAGAAAGTATAGTTGAGAAATTGGTTGAAAGACCTGAATTGAAGTCTTTTTCTGACGCTTTTAATGTATATAAAGAAAATATATCCAAATTTGATAATTTATCAGAGACATTAAAGAATATAGAGAATATTCAATCTGATATTAAAGATTTTATCAAGAAAGAAGATCTTGATAATGCAACAATTTCATATGCTTTTTTACTTGAAGAAACTGTTTCTAAATTAAAAGATGATGTAAAGGGTATTAATGAAAAGCATCTTATTAAGATTAGGTCTAATGTTAGTAGTCTTGCAGAGAAAATTAATAATTTTGTTGAGGTAGAAGCACCAAAGTATAAGAAATCTATTTTAGAATCTGAGATAAAATCATCAGATAGATATGAAAAATTTAAAAATGATACTGATATAGTTCTTGAAGATATTGCAAAATATATTACTAATAATGAAGAAAAAACAGAAGAAAATATAACCTCTTTAAATGAAACCTTAGATAAAGTTGTTGAGGATTTAGAGAAAAAAATAAATCTTATTTCTGATAATAAAGATACAATATTTCAAAATTTAAGTAAAAAAATTACTGAAGTTAAAAACTTAAAGAAATCTATTAATAAAGATTTAAAAGTTTATGAAGATCATAAAAATAATGTAGAGGATAAAATTTCCGATTTAGAAGTTGAAATTGTTAGAAGTAAATCAAATTTAAAAGAAAATTTAAAAAAACAGAATGAAGAATTTGTAAAAGTACAAAAAAATGTAAAAACAAATTTTAACAGTATTAGAAAAGAATTTAAAACTGTAGTTGATAAATTAAATTTAGATAATTTAGAAGAAAAAAACAACGAACTTTCAAAAAAAGTTAGATATCTTGAAGAAGTATTTGCAAAATTTAATGAAAAAGAATTTTTAAGTGAAGGTCTTCTTAATATACCACCAGAGACTAAGAATTCAGATCCATTAACACCACTTGATAAAGATTTTGTTACATTAGATCAACTTCAAGATCATTATAGATTATTTTTAAATCGTATTCAACAACAATTAGCCACATTTGGTGGTGGTGGAGAAACTCAATTAAAGTATCTTGATGATGTTGTTGGTATTGCTACTAATCCAGCAGCTTATGATGGTGGTTATTTAAGATATGTACATAGTCTAAAGAAATTTGCATTCTCATCACCTTCTGATGGAGATACATGGATACAGGGTGTTGATGGTCCATACACAATGGGAAGAGTTGGTATTGGAACCAGCTTAATTCAATCTGGTGATTATCCTGGTAATGCATTGGTTGTTGATGGAAATGCAAGATTTACTGGAATTGTTTCTATTGGTACTTCTTCAATAACTTTAGATGCATCTACTGGTTCAATTGCTGCAGGGGATGTTGAAGTCGTAAGTGCTGGTGGTGGTGCTAAATTTGTAGGTGTTATAACAGCAGGTGGTGCTAATTTTACTGGTGATGTTTCAATTGGTGGTACATTAACATATGAAGATGTAAAGAATGTAGATTCAATTGGTATTATAACAGCAAATAAAGATGTAAGAGTTGGTAGAAACTTTAATGTAACTGGGTTATCTACATTTACAGGAATAACAACTTTTTCAGATGATGTTTATGTTGGTGGGAATATTAATGTAGTTGGTGATATTGTATATGATGAGGTAAGTGGTAGAAATTTAAATGTTAGTGGTGTTTCAACAGTAAATAATTTAATTGTTAGTGGAATTGCTTCATTCACTTCATCTTCTCATACCAAACTTCCATCAGGAACCACTGCACAAAGACCTGCAAGTGCTGTTGTTGGTGATTTTAGGTATAACACCACAACTAATCAATTCGAAGGTTATAAGGGATCTAGTCCAGCATGGGGTGGTATTGGTGGTGGATCTCCTGGTGGTGCTAATACTCAAATTCAGTTTAATGATAGTGGTTCATTTGAAGGTGATGCAAATTTAACATTTGATGGATCTAAATTGGCAGTTGGTGTTGACTTAGATGTAGATGGACATACTGAACTTGATGATGTAAATGTATCAGGTGTAGCAACTATTGGTAATGTAACTGTAGGTGGAGCAACAACAGATTTAATTGTTGAGGGTAACGCTAGAGTCACAGGTATTCTTTCAGTTGGAACTGGAACTGTTATAATAGATGAGACAACTGTAAAAACAGGAACATCAAACTTACATAGTGTTGGTATTGAGATTGCTGGTATTAATGTTCTAGGTGCAGATACTCCAATTGGTACAGGTGCTACAATCTATAATTCAGGTGCAGCGATTTTTACTGGTATCGTAACTGCTACTACATTTAGTGGTTCTGGTACAAGTTTAACTTCTATTCCTAATAGTGCATTAGATAACTCCACAGTTTCATTTGGTGGAATCGAATTAGCATTAGGTGCTGCTGATGCAAATCCAGCCTTTAATTTAACAGATGCTACTAACTACCCATATACATCTTTAACAGGTATTGTAACTCATATAGTTGGTGATACGACACCTCAGTTAGGTGGAAATTTGGATGGTAATAGTAAGGATATTTACGGTGTAGGTGTTTTAACTGCTACTTCTGTTTATGGTACACTCCAGACTGCTGCTCAACCTAATATCACTTCAGTTGGAACACTAACTGGATTAGATGTCAATGGGCATAGTGAACTTGATAATATAAATGTATCAGGTGTTTCTACATTCTCTAATGAGATTGATATAGCTTCTAATAGAGCAATAAATTTTGGATCTGGTACTGAGGGTAGAATTAAACATTATTATGGGGGAGATTTTGCAATAGAGGCGACTTCTGAAAATATACAAATAACAAACTATGCTAATGATAAAGATGTAGTAATAGGTACTGATGATGGTAGTGGTGGTACAGCAAACTATTTTGTAGCAGATGGTTCAACTGGTGAAACCATACTTTATAATTATGGAAATGAGAAAATAAAAACTACTGGATCTGGTGTTAATGTAACAGGTATTTTAACTACTACTCAAATTGCAGATAGTAATGGTTCAGTTGGTTCTGCTTCATCAGTATTAAGTTCTACTGGAAGTGGATTATCATGGGTAGCACAATCTACTGGTGGTAGTGGAATAGGAAGTGTTGGTATTCAATCTGGTGGAGTACTAGTTGGGTCTGCAACAACCATAAACTTTACTGCTGGTAATATTACAGTTGCTAATGATATTGCTAATGTTTCTGTTGGATCATCATTTGCATATGCTGGTGCTAGAGTATATTTTTCAACTGGCACTCCTGATGGTACTGGTGCTTACTATTATGTTGTTGCAAGTGAAATTACTGCTGTCAACTTAGATACACATTCTTTTTATAATGCTAGTAATGGTAGATTTGAAATACCAGCAGGTGTAACAAAAGTTAGATTACGGGCAAATGTATGGGCTGATGGTGGATCTGGTTCAGTAGCTAATGCTTGGCAAGCATATAAAAATGGTTCTGCTATTACTCTTGCTTCTGGTGGATTCTTTTTTGAGGTGGAAAGTGGTTCTGGATACACTAATGTTGGTGCTTCGGGAGTAAGTGGTGCAATATCTGTTTCTGAAGGAGATTATATTCAAGTTGCTTATAATGTGAATAGTACTAATAGAAATTGGGCAGGTACTTGGCAACTAGAGGTTCTTGAAGGATCATTATTAGGACATTATTTTGCTTCTACGAATGTAACAAATTCCGATAATATTACAGTTCAGGCAAATAATACTGCTGACGAAACAGTA
>VTLG01006551.1_pt1 | contig 13138 bp, 12 predicted proteins | sample 4694571 | NCBI WGS metagenome assembly VTLG01 (sample SAMN12604809, study PRJNA352737) | marine metagenome | biome: ENVO:00000447; feature: ENVO:00000209|ENVO:00000569|ENVO:01000036; material: ENVO:00002151; isolation source: viral sequences binned using virsorter ... | reverse complement strand
CGGACATACAATCTTGTCTGCCCACGATGTAACACGAACATCAACTTCAGGAACAAGCATGAGATATAGAATAAAAACATTAACCCAAAGTGCTTCTAAACTAACAAGAGTCCATGCAGTCTCACTAGGATGGTCATAATATGGTTCTAACAAAAATACCAGGCGAACTAATTGCCGACAATACAATCGCAACTGCTGACTTGGCAGACAATGCGGTAACAACTGCAAAGATTGCTAACACAGCAGTAACAGCAGCCAAACTTACCAGTGGTGCTGCAGAGTCAGGTGCAACTGGAATTAAATCAGACATTGCTCTATTGGCTTTCAAGACACAGGCAAATGGAAATTTAGCAAAATATAATTTAGTAGACCAAGCTGTGGATTCTTTTGAAGATGCTTCTGGTGTAAATTCATCAGCATCTACTAACGCAACAAGAGACTCATCCGGTAAATATTATTCTGGTGCAGCAACTGCTCAAGAAGCACTTACCACAGTAGAAAGTAGTTCATGGACAGCACCCGCTGCCATTGAATCTACTATGCACTTATTGGTAGTTGCTGGTGGTGGTGGTTCAGCTTCACAAGGTAATGGTAACGGTGCCGGTGGTGCCGGCGGTCTTGTTTATATTTCTAACTATGCAGTAACAGGCGGCCAGGCTTATACTTATACGGTTGGTGCCGGTGGTGCAAGTTTTACTTCTACTCCAAGTCCGTCTGGTCAACCCGGGAATGCTGGTTCAAATTCTGTTTTTGATGGTGCATCATTTCATCAAACAATTACTGCAAATGGGGGCGGTGGGGGTGCTACTAATCAAACCGCAGGTACGGCCGGTGGTTCTGGTGGTGGTGAGGCAAACGGCCCTGGTTGGAATTCAGCAATCGCTGGAAATCAACCTGCAAACTTTGGATCATATACTGGTGTGGGTTTTGGTAATAATGGTGGTATACAGGGAAATCCGAGTTGGCCAATGAGTGCTGCTGGCGGCGGTGGAGCTGGTGGAGTAGGAGGCAATAGTACAGGTACTAATTCCGGTGGTGCTGGTGGTGTAGGTAAAGATTATTCATCTGTATTTGGAACCGGTGTGGGTGAAAGTGGTTGGTTTGCCGGCGGTGGAGGCGGCGGCGGTGGGCCCAATCCGCCTGGTGTTGGTGGTACTGGTGGTCAAGGCGGTGGTGGTGATGGTGGTACATACAATTCGCCTGGCGATGGTGGTACTCCAGGCACAGCAAACACTGGTGGAGGTGGTGGCGGTGCAGGTGCTGACAAATATCCTAGTGGTGGTGGTGGTTCTGGTGTAATTATTTTGAAATATAATACTTTGGGTAATATGACACTTGTATCCAATTCAACAACAGCACAAGCTGTACCGACTAAAGGTGATTTGGTACTTACATATACAAATAATGCTGGAACGGCTACATTGAATACGGATCTTATTGCTTCTGTATCTAGAGATAATGGTACAACATATACTACTGTAACTCTTGCGGGTCAAGGAACTACAGGTGGACAGACTATAGCATCTGCAAGTGGTGTAGATATTTCCGGTCAACCATCAGGTACAGCTATGGTGTGGAAGGTAGCCACAGCAAATCAAAGTGGTTCCAAGAAAACATTTCTTAATGGAGTAAGTCTCGGCTGGGCATAACATTTTCCATTAGACCCCAAATCTTATAAATAGCAGAGAAAAGATTTGGAGTCTATTATATGGCTATTGCTCAGAATATTATAATCAATAATGATGCAGACTACTCAAAACAGTTTATAGCGAAAGATGATACTGGTACTGTAATCAACCTTACAGGCTATACTGTAACAGCTCAGTTGCGTAAAACATACGCTTCATCTACATCAACAACTTTTACTACCGCCAAGGTCAGTGATGCTGATGGTACATTTACACTAGCTTTAACTGATGTGCAAACTAAAACTGGTACATTAGAACGTGGTCGTCATGTGTATGATGTGACGATAACATCCGGTGGTATTATAACTAGAATACAGGAAGGGATTGCAACAGTCAGTCCCAGTGTAACTCGAGCATGAGTAACGCAACTCAATCATTTTTGCAAGAGTTGGAAGCAGCCGTTGGTGGTGTGTCTGAAAAGACAAACTTTGCGATGCCTGAATATCCTGTACAACTTCCACATGACGAAGATAGTGGGGAGTGGGTAACTGGTGATCCAGAAAAGCCTATTACTTTTGATGATAAGGTGGAAGATGAAGCCCCTGTTATTAAGAAAGCAAATGCATCGTTAAAGAAAGACCGTAAGAAAATGAAATCGGCCTTGAATGAACTAGCAGATTTGTTTCAAGATATTACTGGCGAAGAAATACAGGAAGAAGTAGAAGAAGAAGAACCTAAAGTATTAGAGTCTTGGCCAATACCAGAAGAAGATAACATAGTACCCTTTATTGATCCCAAAGTGATTGAAGAAGGTACGAAACAACTGCAAGATGTATTTAATGAAATAGCTGGTATAGAATTATTTGGTGAGCGTCCTAAGTTTGAAGAACCTGAAGTGGTAGAGATACCTGTTACGCCACCAGAAACTTTTGACATGGTAGAAATTAGTGATGCCTTTGAGTCAAATAATTTAGAAGGTTCAATTGATAAAGTTCTAAGAGATAATAAGTATTATGATCCCAGCGATTTTGCAAAGAGTCAAATGGTTCAAGATGTAGATGCTTTGCTAGAAAAGCATAGAGCAGAATTACCAGAAGAAGAATATAAAATACTTCAAACAGATGCGGCTGAAAAGACAGCCAAATATATGAACAAACTCAACCTTAAAGAGTTTGAAGTTAGAGATTCCATGCCCTTTACTGGGGCTAATAATCCAATAGTATCATCACCGATGTTTACTACTGCTGTTACTGGTATACTACGCAAGATGATGGCCACAGGGCCTGGTACTGGTGTTGTTGAAATAACACAATTGGATGATGTTGATGCTTCTAATATAAGTGCAACACATCAATTCTTGGCGTGGGATGCTGCAGTAAAGAAATTTGTTGCCGCAGAAGGTACAACTCCTGTTGGTGATATTAATGGTGTTATAGCAGGAACCGGATTGACTGGCGGCGGAACTTCAGGAACTGTGACACTAGCATTAGATACAGGAATAAATGCAACATATCTGGCAGATGGCTCAGTAACTAATACAGAACTACAATACATTAACACGTTGTCAAGTAATGCACAAACGCAATTAGATAGTAAAGCAGCCAAGGGATTTGTGACAGCTATGGCAATGGCATTAGGATAAAGACATGAGTGCAACACAACCAGCAAGTTTAACAGAACTAAAATCTTGGTGCAAACGACGATTAGGATATCCAGTTATAGATATCAATGTCGATGATGACCAAGTAAATGATAGAGTACAAGAAGCGGTAGAATATTATCAGACCTTTATGGGTGGTGGTACTCGCCGTATGTATCTAAAACATAAAATGACCCAGGCTGATAGGGACCGGGGTAATGTCAATAGTAGTGAAACTATAACAGAAACTACAAATACCCCATCAAGTACATTGCCTGGTGGTGCTGCATCTTCAGCTACTACTATAACTTTAGCAGATGCTACACAATTTCCAGCAAGTGGGAGTGTAATTATTTCAAAGGGTGAAGGAAATGCAGAGACTAAAGCATATTCTGCAAAGTCAGGTAATGATTTAACAATAACTGCACTCAGTAATACTCATGGTGCTGGAGCTACTATTGCGCTTAGTGTAGATAGTAAATGGGAACAAGGACAAACATATCTTGTAATGCCTGATGGAGTAGAATCTGTTTTAAGAATATTGCCTTTTAATAATCGTGGTAATCTTAATATGTTTGACATACGATATCAGTTGAGATTAAATGACCTTTATGATTTTTCTGATATATCGGTAATCTATTATCAACAGGTAATGTGGCAGTTAGATATGCTTGATATGTTGTTGGTTGGGGAAAGACCCATAGAATTTAATGTGCATCAAGATAGATTATACATCAATATGGCTTGGGATGATGATTTTGATATTGGTGATTATGTTATTATTGAGTGTTTTCGTAAAATTAATCCAACTGAATTTACTCAGATGTATAATGATATCTGGTTAAAACGGTATGCAACTTCACTAATAAAGAGGCAGTGGGGAGAAAACTTGATTAAATTTCAAGGGGTGACAATGTTGGGTGGTGTTACCATGAATGGTGAAACTATTTTTAATGAAGCTAAAGAAGAAATTGCAACGATGGAAGAACAGGGTAGATTGACCTTTGAAACACCAGTCGATTTTGATATTGGATAATTAAATGAGTACTAATGTATTTTTCTCTAAAGGGACTCCTAATGAGCAGCATCTATATGCTGATTTGGCCATCGAGGCTATTCAGATATATGGTCATGATGTGTTCTATATTCCTCGCACACTCGTAAATAAAGACGAGCTGTTTGGTGAGGATGATTTGTCTCGTTTTGATGATGCATATGGTATAGAGATGTGGATGGAAACCCAAGAGGGTTACGAAGGAGAAAGAGAATTAATATCTCGTTTTGGTTTAGAGATTAGAGATGAAACTACCTTTGTAGTTGCTAGGAGGCGTTGGGACGATGTAGTGAGTAGCGATGCAAATTTAATTGTAAACACTCGACCTGATGAAGGCGATTTAATTTATATGCCTACAGTGAAGCGTTTGTTTGAGATTAGTTTTGTAGACCATGATGATCCATTTTATCAATTAGATAATCTGCCCGTATATAAATTATACTGTAGAACTTTTGAGTACTCTAGCGAAATACTTGATACAGGCATTGATGCAATTGATGACATTGAAACTAAGAGAAGTACTGCCTTTCAAGATTATGAAATATCTGGTGAACAAGGAGCTAATACTACTTACAATCAAGAGATTGGATTGGAATGTGGCACAATGTATGCGACAGGACCAGGAATGGTGGAGCTGGAAGATGGTCTTGGCCAACTGCTTGGTGAAAATGAAACTGGATTTACTTCTATTCTTACAGAAGATTCCGATGCTTACTATACATTCTTTATCATCCAAGAGGCGTTCAATATCTCTACTCAAGATACACAATCAGACAATGAGTTTTTGGAAACTCAAGCAACAGCAATTTTGGATTTCACTGAATCGAACCCCTTTGGTGATCCCACGGAGAGCACATAATGTTAGGACAATATTTTTATAACGAATCTTTAAGAAAAGCTATCATTGCGTTTGGTAGTTTGTTTAACGACATTTATATTACACGCAAAAATTCTGCGGGTACAGATGTTCAGTCGTTGAAAGTTCCTTTGGCCTATGGACCAAAACAAAAATTTATGGTACGGTTAGATGCAGACCCTAACTTGGATCAAAAAATTGCAATCACATTACCTAGAATTGGATTTGAGATTGCTGGGTTTGATTATGATCCTTCAAGAAAATTAAATCGTATTATTAAACGAAAGAAGGTATCAAATACTGAAGATAAGAAATTAAAACAGATGAGTACTCAACACTCTCCTGTTCCTTATAATTTAAATTTTGAAATGTTTGTTATGACAAAAAATTCTGATGATGGTATTCAGATAGTCGAACAAATACTTCCATTCTTTCAGCCAGAATATACAGTAACTATTAAAGAAGTTCCTGAGATGGATGTAATACGAGATGTTCCTATTGTATTGAATAATATTAGTTATGAAGATACATATACAGGTAGTTTTACAGAACGTAGAGCGATTATCTATACGTTTAATTTTGTAGCTAAGGCTTATGTTTATGGTCCTGTTACTACAGCCAAACCAATTACAAAGACAGAGGCTACTGTATATGCAGACTTGCAGGATAAGGCTCCTCCAAGAGTTGCGAAGGTTACACAACAGGCAATAGGTACTCCTGATGCAGATGATAATTTTGGATTTAATGAAACAATAAGTGAGTGGACATAATGAGCAGTATTGATGAGAAGATAGATAATGCCCTTGGAATAACACACGACATAGCCCAACAATTAGTACACCCAAAACCAATTGTAAGACGGCCTGATGAAGATTCTGACCATGCTGACGTAGACTATAAGTATAGTCGGGAAAACTTCTACAACCTCGTTGAGCGAGGGCAGGACGCAATAGATGGTATACTTGAAGTGGCTAAGGAAGGTGAACACCCTAGAGCATACGAGGTAGTGGGTCAGTTGATTAAAAATGTTTCTGAAGTAACAGAGAAGCTGGTAGACTTACAGGAGAAGATGAAGAAACTTAAAGAAGTTCCTGATAATGCTCCTAAGAATGTTACTAATGCATTATTTGTAGGTTCGACAAAAGAATTACAAAACCTTTTAAAGGATAAGAGTAATGGATCCACGGACAAATTACAAGGGTAATCCAAACCTAAAACCAGCTGCTATACAGCATTCATATACTGAAGATGAAGTAAAAGAATTTATAAAGTGTCAGAAAAATCCTGCATACTTTATAGAGAACTATGTAAACATCGTAAGTATTGACGAAGGTTTGGTGCCATTTAAACTCTACGATTTCCAAAAGGAAATGGTAGGTACTTTTCATAGCAATCGTTTTACTATTTGTAAACTGCCTAGACAGTCAGGCAAATCAACTACGATTATATCATATCTTATTCACTACGTCATTTTTAATGATGCGGTGAATGTAGCCATTCTTGCTAACAAGGCCGCAACAGCGAGAGACTTGTTAGGAAGATTTCAACTTGCATACGAGCATCTACCAGAGTGGATGCAACAGGGGGTAATGAATTGGAACAAAGGTTCACTGGAGTTAGAAAATGGGTCTAAAATTATTGCAGCGAGTACGTCCGCATCTGCGGTTCGTGGTGGTTCTTATAATATTATATTCCTTGACGAGTTTGCTTTTATTCCCTCAAACATAGCTGAACAGTTTTTTAGTTCAGTTTATCCTACGATTACTGCTGGACAAACATCGAAGGTTATTATTGTGTCTACACCACACGGTATGAATATGTTTTATAAAATGTGGATGGATGCAGTAAATGATAAGAGTGATTTTGTTCCTATAGAAGTATCATGGCAAGAAGTTCCTGGTAGAGATGAGGCGTGGAAAGAGCAGACAATAAAAAATACAAGTGAACAGCAGTTTCTACAAGAGTTTGAATGTTCATTTCTTGGTTCTATTAATACTCTTATTAATCCATCTAAGATACAAACTATACCTTATAAAGACCCTATAGAATCTAATGCAGGGTTTGATGTACACGAAAAGCCAAAAGAAGGAGCTATGTATTGTATCTGTGTTGATGTTGCTCGGGGAGGCCAAGGTGATTACTCTGCGTTTACAGTGATTGATATTTCTACTGTACCTTATAGACTGGTGGCAAAGTATAAAAATAATGAAATTAAGCCCTTGTTATTTCCAGAAGTAATTTTTAATATAGCGAAGGCTTATAATGAAGCTTATATTCTAGTAGAGATAAATGATATTGGTGGACAAGTGGCAGATGCATTGCATTATGATTTAGAATATGAAAATATTATAATGAGCCAAATGAGGGGTAGAGCTGGACAAGTTATTGGTAGTGGATTTGGAGAGGGTAAAAGTGAGTTGGGGATTAGAACTACTAAATCTGTTAAGAGTGTAGGATGTTCTAACCTTAAAACATTAATAGAGACCGATAAATTAATAACAGAAGATTTTGATGTGATTGTAGAGATGTCTAATTTTATTCAAAAAGGTTCTTCATATGAAGCAGACGATGGAGCTAGTGATGACTTGATGATGTGTCTGGTATTTTTTTCGTGGTTGGCAAACCAATCATATTTTAAAGAATTGACAGATGAAGATATAAGACATAGACTATATGAGAGTCAAAGAACGGCTATAGAACAAGATATGTCGCCTTTTGGTTTTATAGATGATGGGGTAAGTTATGCTGAAGCTGCTCCATTTAAAGATGTAGATGGAGATTATTGGGTACCGACTGATGCACCAGACTTCTTTGACGAAGAACGATTTTAAAGAATATTTTATTACTTGGGGTGGTTTAGCTCTTATAGAGTTTCTAGTATCAGAGCGTCATAGTATTGGAAAAAAATTCAAGACTAGTTTAGATATTGGGTGTGGTGATGGTGTGCATAGTGACATAATGAAACACGCTGGTCTTAAAGTAACAGGGGTAGACAAGTATTCTGATAAGGCTGATTTCAATATGGACTTTATGAGTTATACTAAGGCAAGACAGATGGATTTTGATGTTGTCTTTTGTTCTCATGTCATAGAACACCAGAGAAATGTCGGTGATTTTTTAGATAGAATCTATGATGTGCTTAGTGATGATGGCGTATTAATTATTACCGCTCCAAATATAGATTATAATTTAGTTGACGGACACTTGAATAGTTTTATCTTTCCATTATTTTTATTGCAGTTAATACACGCTGGTTTTGATTGTAAGAATGGAAAGTTTTTAGGGGCTTTTGAAAACTCTTTTATTGTAACTAAGGCAAAAGATTTTGAATTGGATGAACGTCAGGAAAATGGTTATCACTGGACAGACAAACATCAGAATAGAAGTCCTATAGAATTGAAAAATGGTCCTGTAGATGTAATGTTTCATAACTGTCAACATATACAGCCAGACCTTACATTAACATTACCTAAAAACTATTGGTCATATGGTATGATAATAAACATGGAAAGATGGGGTTTAAAATTCCACGCCTAATGACAAACTATAACTAGCTTTGATTGCACAGTTCCAACATCTAATATCACATTCATTTATAAGTCTTTGAATTTCTTTTTGAGCCTGGTGTTTCTTACCATGTCTTAGGTTAAGACTTCTTATTTTTCTATGGTGAGGATAAAACATTAATGCTACCTGTTCACTCTCGCCACAGTACTCACAACTTTGATTAACGAATCGGTTAAGTAGGGAAGTTCTCCTACCATTACGTCCATCTTTTTTTGGTTCAACTAACATGATTGCGCACCTCTTTCTTATATTTATATTTATTTAATGCACACCAATGTTATTTAGAGAACTAGTATTTTATAAATAACTTATGAAAGATAAAATTGAAAGAATTTATATTATACTGAATTAAGTTAATGTAAAGGGAGACTGTCCTGGGAGCATTAAAAACCTTAACGGGAGAAATAAAATGGCAGATTTAGTTTCGCCGGGTGTACAAGTAAAAGAAAAAGACCTAACGGCTTCTGTTCGTAGTGAACCCACAAGTATTGGTGCCTTTGCAGGCAGTTTTAATTGGGGTCCGATGAATGAAGTAGTTACAGTCTCAGATGAAACTCAGTTGGTTGATATTTTCGGTAAGCCGGATGCTATCAATTATGATTGGTGGTTCTCTGCGGCTAACTTCCTTGCATATGCAAACACCCTCAGAGTTGTAAGAGTCGAGAATACTGGCTCTAAAAATGCAGGTGTGTCGGGCACACCAATATTAATTCCTAATGAAACATCATGGCAAGTTGGTGATGGAACACACGGTCCTTTTAGTGGTGGACAAGCTACTGTAGGCGAATGGGCCGCACGGTATGCTGGTAATTTAGGTAATAGCATTAAAGTATCTGCGTGTTGGGATGCGGCTGGTTATTACGAAGCAAATAAAACAAATGTTGCAATCTCTGAAGCGAAAGGCCAGACAACAATTACAGTTGCGGCCGGTGCTAATTTAGGTGTTGGTGACATTATTGACTTTGGTGATCCAGCCTCAGGTGCTAACGCACAAAACCAAGCGGTTGCTGCTGCAGAGAAGGGTCAGAAATATAAAATCACAAATATCAGTAGTAATGATATTACTATAGTAAGACATCCAACTGTTAATGCTACAGGTCTGGTATCCGCAGTTGATGGTACAACCAATCCTATTAATGTAAATAGACATTGGGCATTCTATGACCAGTTCGCTGGTCCTCCAGGAACATCTGCATATGTGCAGGCTGCTCAAGGTGGTGTAACTACTGGTGTAGATGAATTGCATATTATAGTATGTGATGAAGATGGAGAAATCACAGGAACACCTAACACTATTTTAGAAAAATATGAAAAAGTGTCTAAGGCGTCTGATGCTGTAACAGCGAGTGGTGATAATAATTTTTATCCTGATGTCCTTTTCCGCCAATCACAATACATCTATTGGATGGATTATCCGGCGGGTGGAACTGATTGGGGATCAGCGGCTGCTGGTGCTGGCCCATATGCGACAGCTACAGGTGCTGGTTGGGCAACTGCAAGTCTTACAGGTGGTGCGCCTGCAACTAATGTAGCGCCTACAAATGCTCAGTTAGCCAATGGTTATGACTACTTTAAGGATCCTGATACAGTTGATTTTAACTTATTGATTGCTGGTCCTGCATCGACTGATGGTGCTACATCGACAGTTCATGCGATTGACCTAATTGATATGGTTGATGCTCGCAAAGATTCTGTAGTGTTCTTATCGCCGTATAAAGATGCTGTTGTTAATGTGGTGAATGGCTATAAACAGACAGACAATGTTAAAGTTTGGGCTGATTCGTTGCCGAGTACATCCTTTGCAGTAATCGACAGTGGTTATAAGAAAATGTATGACAAGTACAATGATGTTTTCCGTTGGGTGCCGCTCAATGGTGATATCGCTGGTTGTTGTGCAAGAACAGATGCAGTCGAAGATCCGTGGTGGAGTCCTGCTGGACTAAATCGTGGACAGATTCGTGGTGCAGTTGAACTTGCATTGAACCCAACACAAACCGAACGTGATATTCTGTATCGCAATCGTGTAAATCCTGTAGTAACGTATCCGGGTGAGGGTACAGTACTTTGGGGTGACAAAACTGCACTGAACCAAAATAGTGCTTTTGACCGCATCAATGTTCGTAGATTGTTTATTACAATTGAAGAAGCGATTGCAGTTGCTGCTCGAACAGTACTCTTTGAGTTCAATGATGTATTTACAAGAGAGCAGTTTGTTGGTATGGTGAATCCGTATTTGAGAGATGTGACAGCCCGCCGTGGTATCACAGACTTCTTGGTCGTTTGTGACGAAACCAATAACACTGGTCAAGTTATAGACAACAATGAGTTCCGTGCTGATATCTATGTGAAGCCTGCACGTTCTATCAATTACATTACACTTACCTTTGTTGCGACACGAACTGATATTGCGTTTAGTGAAGTGGTTGGTCGAGCCTAATATAAAACAGGAGATAAAATAAGATGGCAAATATTCAAGCTTTTACAACTGCCCTACAAGGTGGAGGCGCTCGTGCTAACCAGTTTGAGGTTACTATGACCGGTGGTGGTGCAACTAGACTCCAGAGTGCAGGGTTTTCGTTTTTATGTCGTTCGGCTCAGATACCGGCTTTGACGATTGGTGAGGTCGCAGTACCTTATCGAGGTCGTCAGATTTTTCTTGCTGGTGACCGTACTTATGACGCATGGACTGTTACAATAATGAATGACCGCAGTTATGGTATTAGAAGCCAATTGGAATCGTGGATGAATAATCTGCAAGATATTGGTAACTCTACATCATCTGCTGTTACAGATTCGCAGTCTTACTATGCAACAGCGACAGTTAAACAGAAGGATCGAAATGACGATACAATTAGAACCTATATACTAGAAGGCTGCTGGCCTCAGACGTTGGATGCAATTGACCTTGCATATGATACGAATGATGCTGTGCAAGAATTTGGTGCGACATTTAGATTTAACTTTATGACTGCTTCTAATAATGTTACTTCGGGACCCGGCGGTTCAATAAATATTAGTGCTTCAATAGGTAATTTTAGCGGATCGGCAACAATAACAACCCCATAATTTATTGAATATACTGAATCCGTATCAGTATAAATAGTTATACTATGGCAGAATTATTTGGATGGGAAGTAAAAAAGAAGGAGGCGTCGAAGGCTAAGTCCTTCGTCGCCCCTTCTGACGAAGAAGGCACACTAGATATTGCTGGTGGTGCTGGTTTTTTTGGTCAGTATCTTTCGTATGATAAGGCAGCACGCAATGATTATGACCTAATTCGTAAGTATAGACAAACCTCAGAAAATCCCGAATGTGACCAAGCTATTGAAGATATCATTAACGAGGCTATCACAGCTGACGAAACTGAAATCTCTGTAGCAGTTAATTTAGATTGGGTTCCCCTCTCTATGTCCATCAAGAAAAAGATGGACCAAGAGTTTAAAGAAATTCTTACACTACTTCAGTGGAAGAAACAAGCTCACAATATATTCAGACGTTGGTATATTGACGGTCGCATTTACTATCATAAGTTGATAGACGAGAAACAAACTCGTAAAGGGATAACAGAAATACGCTACATTGATCCCAAGTTCATTAAGAAAATACGAGAAGTTCAAAAGGACAAGGGGAAAAATGGTGCAGAAATAATCAAAGATGTTAGAGAATGGTACATCTATAATGAGGCCGGGGTCTATCCTACTCTGCCTGCAATAGGTGGTACTCAATCTCAACAGCAGGGTTTAAGAATTTCTCCGGATGCAATTGCGTATGTAACATCTGGACTTTATAACCCAACCACAAATCAAGTTTATTCTTTATTACAGAAGGCTATCAAGCCTACCAATCAATTAAGAATGATTGAGGATGCGGTAGTTATCTATCGTATTGCTCGTGCTCCAGAAAGACGTATCTTTTATATTGACGTTGGTAATCTACCCAAACCTAAAGCTGAAGCATACATGAAAGATGTTATGTCTCGCTACAGAAATAAAATCGTTTACGATTCTAGTACTGGTGAGGTAATGGATGACAGAAATCAAATGTCAATGTTGGAAGATTTCTGGTTGCCGAGACGAGAGGGTGGTAGAGGTACGGATGTAAGTACCCTAGCCGGTGGTGCAAATTTGGGTGAACTGGAAGATATCAAATACTTCCAGAAGAAACTTTATAAGTCATTGAACATTCCTATTTCTCGTTTAGAGTCAGAAGGTGGTTTTAATCTTGGTAAGTCAACAGAAATTACCAGAGATGAAATTAAATTTGCTAAATTCATTCAACGACTACGCAAAAAGTTTTCTGAATTATTCCAAGATTTACTCAAGACTCAGCTGATACTGAAAGGTATCATTACAGCAGAAGATTGGGATCATATAAAAGAATTTATCATTTATGAT
>VTLG01004832.1_pt1 | contig 13138 bp, 16 predicted proteins | sample 4694571 | NCBI WGS metagenome assembly VTLG01 (sample SAMN12604809, study PRJNA352737) | marine metagenome | biome: ENVO:00000447; feature: ENVO:00000209|ENVO:00000569|ENVO:01000036; material: ENVO:00002151; isolation source: viral sequences binned using virsorter ... | reverse complement strand
CTCTTACAGCTTTAAATCTAACAACATCAACAGCACTTGAACCTTTTGGAGCACAAAAAGATATAAGCACGTTACTATTTGTTGCAACATTAGGAAGATCAAGACTAAAATTACTTGAAATAACACCATATGAAGTCGAAGTAGTAGAGTGAGTTCCTACTGCTTGATATTGTTTATAATTTAAAACTTTACCTCCTCCTCCTGCTGTATCAAAACTTAGATTGCCAGAACCATCAGTTTTCATAAACTGACCAGCCGATCCATCAGCATTTGGTAGTTTAAATGCTACGTCAGTTGCGGTTGGCTCAGTTGTAGGAACATTGAGTGAAACAACTTTACCCGATGTATGTTTTAGTGATATTTTGCTCATGGTTTAGGATATTTGTCTTTGATAGCTTTGATAGTAGTTTTCCAACCAGCTACACCACTATGATAAATGGTATCTAGCTGATCTTCAATACTTGGATACTCTGCTGCTCTATTTCTTGAATATTCTAGGGCTGCATATTCAGCATTTAGTGTGGTTCGTGCAGCGTCAATTTTACTTTGATCCAAAGAAATAGGGTTATTATCTTTATCAAAAGCCCCCTTACTATCGTCAACAAGTGTTGCCTCTGGATATGCTTTTCTTATTGCATCGTGATCTAAATTTGGCATTATGGTTCTATCTCCATCGCTGTTATTGTTGATATTCCTCTTCTATAAGATGTACTATCTGTATCTGTTTCAGCCCTATTTATATAAACTGTTCTTGAAATACTGCTTGGATTATTTACAGTAATACCATAAGTTATAGCACTTGTACCGCCAGCAGTATCTTCATAAATAAAAGGAATTGTAGGGGCATAAGAAGTATGATCGTAACCAGTACCCAATGATGTAACTCGTTTTCTATTTCCAGCAGTATCACCAATAGCACCAGACAGTATGCTACCAGCTTTTTCTAAAGCAAGACCAATATTATACTGGCCTCCAGCTACATCTACATGAACTATACCAAGAAGTAAGATTTTATTACTTGCGTTAGATGGTGTTATTGAAACTTGGATTCCTGTTTGGGTAGAATTACTAAAATAACCAGATGAAAGGTCAAAAGTTGTTACATCGTTTTTTGTAAAACTTTTGGATTGTAAAACTTTACCAGCACCAATTCCAGTTCCAGTGACACCACTATTTGTAATAGCCATTCTTTCAACACCATTGGTTGAAAATTTTATCGTGTCTGATGCGTAAGATATTCCACTATTAGTATCCTGCCCACGTTGACTTGGTGCGGATACACTTCCGTCAATTGTTGCTATTCCTGTTGATCCGTCAATAATAAAAGCCATAGTTAAACAATAGTTAAAACAGAAGTATTTGGAATTGTAAGGCTTGCATTAATAGTCAATGGGCCAAATACGCCTGCGTTTATATTAGACGTTCCATTACCGATTGTATAGTCTTGATCCATCTGATTTTCATTTTCGTGAAAAATAGCTTCAGTTCCTCCACCAGTAGCTCCACCACCTCCACCAATAGCACCCCAAGAACTTGTGTATCCTTCAAATTGGTTCGTGTCAGTATTATATCTAAACTGCCCTGCTGCTGGTGTCGGTGCTCCAGATTGCCCAGGTTGCTGTGCATTATTTCCTTTTGGAACAAGTAAAAATCCAGTAGATGACATCGTCACATCGCCTGTCATCGTAGGACTTGCTGCTACAACATGACCAAAGTTTGCTTCGTTTATTTTTCCTAAAATCACATAATTTGCAGCATCACTTGAAACTGATGTCGCTATTTTTAATTCATTAGTAGTTGTATTTATATGAGGTTGAAACTGAGAAATATTAGCTGCTCCTGATGGATCGCCACTTCCACTACTTATTGTTCTTAATGCTTGAAGTATTTCATTTAACTTTTGACGTACCTGTGCACCCGTTCCATTGGAGGTATTATAATTATTACCCGTTTCACTGGTAGTGCCTGTTGGTCTAGCCATTATCGAAAAGCAATTTTGATCTTATTCTACTATTGATTTCCAAAACCGACAGCCGTATATGAGAAATTCTTACTAATCGAAGCATTAGAACTATTTTTAAAATCTATTGTAAAACCTGTTCCACTAATATTTGTTACCTCAAAATAATCGCCAGAAGCTAAATTATTTGCGTTAATATTTATAGCGGGCAAGTTACTGTTAGCTCCTAACAAGGCTGCCGTACCAGTAAAAAATGGCTTATCGAAGGGGTAGGCTGTAGCTGATGCAGGATTTGTTATATTAGATTTTTGTTCACTTCTTCTTTCTAATTTTGCTGTATATCCTAATTCAAATACTCTAATATCTTGCCCTGGATCGTTACTTGTGAGGACTGCTCTAAACTGAAATCCTCTTGCTTTAAACCTACCACTAGAAAAAGGTTCAAAAGCTGTATAAGTAGGAGAACCAGAACTAGGATCATCCTCTGTTCTTCTTACAAATAATTGAGCATCTACATCATTAGCTTCAGAACCTTCAAAGTCTGTCCAAGTATCTAATTGTGCTGTTCTTGAATCAAATAAATCTGATGGATAAAAACCTTCTGTTTTAAAATGCCTTACTAAATCAAGACTAAAGACAGCACCTAAGTCTAAAGTATTTGCAAAATCATACGTTCCAGAAGGTGCGATGCCTCCTATGTCATCTAATGAACCTACATCATCAAATGTTCCTGCAATGCTGCCACCAATATCATCAAATAAGCCTACACCGATTAAATTTAAGGAATCTGTTGTTTCATCTACAGCAGTATTAACTTTTGCTCCTTGAAACTTAGGTACATCTTGATCTTCTCTTCTTGTTTGAACTAATAATCCGTCTGTAGTCTCAGGTATATTTACGACAACACTTGCTTCTCCCTTACTAAATCTTCCTCCATCGTCTTGAAACTTGAGGATGTATTCTCCAGTAATTGCAGGAACTATTGCTTCAGTTGAGTTTCCTGGAGCAGCTTCTATTAGATCAACAGCATTTTCAAATGATCCTGCACCTGTCGTACCAGAACTATCATGTCTGATGTAAACAAATCCACCATGAGTAACGTCAAGGTCAGTAGATTTATTCCATCTAAGTCTTACGAATCCACCTGGTACAGGTTCAGCCGTAAGTCCAGAAACATCAGCAGGAACAGCAGTCTTACCAGCAGCCGTAAAACTAAAAGTTGTCGGTTCTGCTGAAGGCTCAAATAACGCATTTAGACTAAATAATTCAAAGTCATAAACACCTTGCAATGAATCTAATATTTGAAACTCAGGAGTTTTTGATCTTAAAGTTTGTGGATTGCCATCATCCAATACATATTTTAATTCGTATTCTACAGCTCTTGGAACAGGGTCGAAATCTATATTAAGTCTTGTTCTTGCAGTAGATCCATCTTCAAAAAATTCTTCAGTAACAGATTGACCACCAGGAGAGGGAAGGATTTCATTTAAAATTGTTATGTTACGGACAGGTAGTGGAGATCCATCTTCTATAAATGCAAACTTTCCTGAGTTATAAGCCGTTCCAACAATCGCATAATTATCCTTATCTTCAGTGACACTTATAACTCTCCATTGAGTAGTTTGTAAGGTTGTATTCTCAAGAATCCAAATACTATTACTGTTTGGAGCAGTAGTAAAACTGGTTGCAGTCGTTCCATCGGCCCTTGTAACTGAATTGACTGTGATCACTGCTCCATTTATTGAATCTACAACACCTTTTTCAACTGTGCCGTTAGGTAGAACAACGCTAACTGTTGCGTTATTTTTGGCATCCAAATCGGTGTCTGCTGTGTTATCAACAGTGATAGTTGTAGTTGTTGCAGAGTTGATCCGACCACCCCTTCTTACCCCTGCTCTTACTGGATCGCTTACTTCAATAACTTGCCCTGGCCTAACAACTACACCTTCTCCTATTCCAGTAGTAAAACTAATGGTTTCCGTAGAATTTTGCTCCTCGAACAAAATAAATCTTCCTAATCTTCTTGCTTGGTTTCTAGATGTACAACCAAAACCTGTTACTTTTTTCTGAATAATTCCATATTTATTTTTAGCAGCAGTATCTTCAACAGTTTCAAAGTTTAATTCTTGGTTATCCATATCAAAATAAGATACAGATACAACAGTTGATCTTGTTTTCAAACTCGTACCAGAATATATAAATCCTTGAGAGGTTACGTTTGACAGATTAAATAGATAACTAGCGTCTGTAGGTCTATCCTGACTAATTGTAAGAGATCCTGCACTCCAAAAAGTCATCGCTCTCATTACAGAACCGAGAGCCATTACTGTTTTAAAAGCATCTTCTCTTCTGTTTAAAACTATATTGCAACTAAATCTAGGTTCTTGACCTCCCTGTCCATCGTCAACTAATTCTGAAGAATAAACAGAAGCACTATAAAAAGCATATTTATCTAATTGAGCTTCAGTAATATGATCTCCTAGTCCATAACGACTTTGTGTGAGCAAGTCAAACAAAATCCATGCAGGATCAGAACACCAATGCGTAGTTGTAGTAAGCGTACCATTAAAAGTTCCCGTATAAATTAATCGCCCGTTTGTTGGATCTACAGTTGCATTATGTGGAATTTTAATTTTAATACCACGAATCCTATACACTCGTCTTGGAACGCTAGGGAACTGTTCAGCATCAAAACGAAGATAATGATGAGCTATATCAGGATAAGGTCTTTGTTCGTCTATGATTTTCGTCATAGATGACCACGAAAATGTATTAGTTACTTTGTCATCAGTACTATCGCCTGTTTCTCTACCAACTTGTACTTGAATTGGAAAGGATGTATTTTCTCTTAAGGTAATTCTAAAATCTCTGCTGTAATTAGTTTTCGATTTACCACTAACTCTAAATTGAGAATCTGTGCTTCTATTAAAAAGGGTCGTAGTTCCGTCATTTTCAGTAATTCTTACAAATATGTCAACTTGAGTTCCTATATTTTTTCCATCCTTTTCATTTATAGAAATAAGAGCATCAAAACGCACTGTTACTCTAATTGCATCAATATTAGATTCTGTTACTGTCCTAGTAACAGACTGTGCGTTAGTTACGGGAGCGTTTACACTTTCTTCTGTTTCTATATCACTGATAGCTCTTATAAATGTCTGGTCTGCTGTACCGAAACGAGGTTTGAAAGTGATGTTTTTAAAGTTAAAATCGGAACTTGAAATATTATTAGAATCGGCAGTTGGTCTTACAACAGGAGTTTTTCCTAAAAAAACATCTTTTAAAGCTGCATTGTTGTAAGCATCTGTTCCTTTTGTGAGCCCTGCTGCGGAAGGAAAACCTTCAATTTCTCCTTCACTTAAAACTTCTATAACATTTATTGCCTGTCTACTCTGTATTGAACCTCGAACTATAACAGCAGTAGCATTATTACCACCCCCAAACCATTTAAATGGATTTAGCTGAATCTCTTTTGGCCCTGCTCCAGGGTGTAATCCAGGTACTTTAAACATTATGTTCCTCCTGAATAATCTTCTGTATCAATTCCTGCTGATACAACTATCGAACCAGTAAATATTTCTCCATAAACTACTGGTATGGCAACTCCAGCCCTTATTGTATTCAATATTCCATTAAACGTAAAACTATTTGGATCGTCAGAAGCACTATCGGGAGTAGGTGTAGGACTTATCATTTCTGCTGCACCTGACAATGCTAAATAGACACCAAGGTTTCCTGCAACCGCAGCAAGACTAAAAGCTCCCGAAGCAGTGCTAAAGCCCAATCCTCCCCCTAATCCCATTCCTACAGCAGGGTTAAATACCGCAACACCAATAAGAACTGCTCCCAATAAAAATCTTCCAAGACCTCTTCTAGCACCAATAGCTACAGGTACTATTTTTATTTCTTGTTGGCCTACAGGAATATCTAACTCTTTATCATTTATTTCATAATCTCCAACTTTTACACAATAGTTTTGTTCTATCATGTGTGATTGTAAATCAGGAAAGTTTGCTGTTAAAAATCTAATCGCATCTACTGGAGAATTTATTTCAGCTTCAAAAGTACGTTGTCCCAGAAAACGAGCCAATCTCCCGTAAACTTTTACTTTACTGAGCATAACGATACCTCTTCTTTGTACATTCTATCCATTTCTGATCGTAAGTTTCTCTAGAACTAAGTCTTTTCACACAATGTTGAAGAATAGTCTGATCTCCTACATATAAAGCTACATGATCTAGCTTGCCTGTATTAGTTGTATCCATAAGTAAAACATCTCCAATTTCTGTCTCAACAGTCTCATCTATTTCTATGAAACCAACTTTAGGTAAACCATATTCAAACAAAGGAGATTCAGAAAATTCTTTTGGGCTTTTAGGTCGTGGCCAGTGTTTTATGACTATATTTCTTTTTTGTTTATACCAATCAGTAATTAAGCTCCAACAGTCTTGAATATCCCATACCCATTCTCTACCAATTAACCCTTTTTCGTATCCAGAAGGCTCAAAATAATACCAATCTGATGTTTCTGGAGTAACAATATGAAAAGGTAAGTCTAAATATTCACAACTTGCAAGATCAGCTTGACTAGGTGTAGGAGGATGATCTGGATGGCTGTGAAATACAGCTACAATTTCTCCTTGATCTTCTGCCTCTATCCAATCATCAGGATCTAAAATAAATTGTTCTCCCAACTCTTCCGCAAGATTTTTGCAGGGAAAATACTTTTCTTTCCCTTTATAAATAGCTACCAACCCACACGCTTCATGTGGTGCATCCTCCTTTGCGTGTTTTAGTGCGTTATTTTTCCAGGTCATCCCACAAACGTACCAATGCCAGGAAAAATGTCTCTAGTTGCTATTCTTTTTGGGATTTTTACGTTTACTAAATCTAAAGCAGATTGAGCTTCCCATGTTACTACATTTCTATTTTCAGTAACCTTTCTGTCTAAAAAATAAATTTCTAAGGGAAATTGAGCCGTTGGATCGGGTGTTCCATAGGGATTTGTATTTCCATCAAAATTTACGGCATCTAAATATCTGGCTAAAGTTCTAATTCTTGTAAATTTTGCACCATTTAAATCATTACCAACAGTTGTTGTATTAATGTCCTGCATAATTGCAGTAATTGTTCCAAGTATATTACTTACTGCGATTGTAGGTCTTGGTAATGTTCCTGTTGAACCAAACTGAAACCCAGTACATTCAATAGGAAACCTTAAATAAGAATTACCAGCCCATACAACTTCTCCATTTGCGTTCATATTTGCACCATTATGGAAACGATATACAGTGTTTGAGCCATGTAATGCTGTATTTAGTTCAATCGTAAAAAGTTCGATGATTGAACCTGGATTTATTTCTTGTAATGCGGATACTGGTACTGTCATTAGGGTTCAAATACTTGCTCAAAACTAGCTGTTATCCTACTTCTATCGGAATCAAACATCTCTCTACCAAAACCTCTACAAATCCATTTATAGGTTGTAGTTTCATCAGGTGGTGACCAGTCAAACGATGCACCATCTTTGCCTCTTGCTTCTAGAAATGTTTCTATCGTATCGGCATCACTATCTTTAACATTAAAAGTAAGACTCCAAACTTTAGGGTCTTGATTTAATCCAAAACTTGTACGTTGTTGATAGCCATCTCCAAACTGTGTAACCCGTTGTTGTGGCTGACTACGTTTTGTAGCAGAATATTGTGGTTTAAAATCAGGGAAAGTAGCCATTATCTATTTAATAAACCTCCAGGTCTTTGTTGCTTAACAAGTTCTCCTTGAACAGCAACAGCTATTAATGTGCCAAGTTCCTGTCCTCCAGCGTCATCGCCTTGAACATCTGAACCTGATGCGTCTACATTAACAGTAACATTGTTATTACCGCCACCTCCAAGTTTGTCATTTGGCACAATCGTTCCAGAAGATCTTGGTACGAATAGTTCTGGGCCTTTTTCTCCTACGATTGAAGGTTTTCCTACTGGTGGTCTACCTCCGTTTGCAAAACCTAGCATTTTAAATAAACCACCTGTTATAGTCTTTCCTCCTGCATTACCAAATAATCCTTGATTCAACGCAAGATCTAAAAATCTGTCGGCTACTTTATTTAACATATCTCCAAGAGTTGATGTTCCTTTTATCAATCCTTTAATACCTTCTTTTATATCATTTTGAATTGTTATATTTAATTGTTCAAAAGCATCAACAGTTTCATTTGCAGCATTTTGTAATTTTCTTGCTTGTATAGTACTTTTTTTTAAATTTTCAAAATTTTTGTCATTTGCTAATACTTGTGCTTCAATACTCTCTACTGTTAATCGTGCATTGGCAAGTTTTTCTGCGTCTAACTTAGATAATTCTTCTCGCCCTCCTAATTCTGTAATTATTCCTTGAGCAATAGCTTTTTCAGTGTTAAAAGTCTCTTTTCTTTCATCATTTAGTTTTTCTAATGCTAATAATTCTTCCCCTAATCCTTTTGACATTACGACTACACCATCTCTCCTAAGTTTATTTAATCTTTCTTGATCTTCGAGCTGTAATTTTGTAGCAAGAACTTTGTTTTTAAGAGCAGCACTCGCTTTATTGTCAATTATTAAACCAGCTTTTTTTGCAGCAGTACTTTTTATGTCACTTTTAACCCCTTCTATTTGTTCTCTTACTGCTGCTTTATCACTAATTTTTTTTCTCGCACTATCGCCACCAATCAACCCAAAACTAAAAGCCTCCTGAAAATTTACATCTGGAAGTTCGTCTAGTTTTTTTCTTAGATCTTCTAACTTTTTAGTTAAGTCTTTTATACTTTGGTCATCAATAGATTCTAAACCAGCTTGTGCTTGAGCAACACCAAACCCTCCAGGATTAAGAAATTCTTTTGTATCATTTACTATATCAGCAGCTTTAGCTGATAACTTTAATGCAAAGTTAGCAAACTTATCGGTAAATAATTTTGCTGATTCTCTAAGTTTTCTAAACGCTTCAACACCATCTTCTCCAATAACATCTGTAAGTTCTTTTGTTATCTCTCTTAAGGCAGCTTGTTTTCCTCTAAATTGTTCAATTATTTTGATTTCGTCTTTCCTAGCTGAACTTAAACCTCCTATTTTTTGTATAGCTAGATCAATATCTGCATTAAGAGGATCTAAAGCATTAGCTAATCCTAAAACTTGCTCCTGAAAAGCTGTTACAACAGTCGTTCCAATTAATCCTCCTGCAAATCCTCCCATTGGGCCACCTAAAGCAGATCCGACCAATCCACCTCCAAAACCTCCTGCTGCTGCCGCTGGCCCTTGACCAAACAGTAAAGGAAAAGCACCACTAACTGCTGCACTAGATACTGCTGCACCAAAACCTCCTCCTCCTCCAGCCCTTGAACCTCCCATACTACTAGATCCTCCAGCACCTCTTTTACCTCTTAAAGTATTTTGTCGCTGTATTTGATTAGCTATATCAGTTTCTACTTTTAAAATTTTTTGTTTAACTTTTAAATCCGCTTGGCTTGATTTTACTAAATCTTTTCCTGCTTTTATTCTACTGCCACCTTTATTTATTGAAATAATAGCTTTATTTATTCTATCTACAGAGGCATTTATTTTATTTAACCCTGCTAATCCAGTAGTTTTTATATTTATCTGTGCCTGGTATGCCACGGATTACAGCGTCAAGATTACTTTATTCTAGCTTATCTTTTTCTTCTTGCTTTTTCAAATTCTTTTTCTTGTTCTTCATTAATTACTTGAAAATATGCACTCCAGCCAATTAGCTCATCTAAAGTCATATCCCTTATTTCTCTTAAACTCTTTCCTAATTCTTTAGCCACCCCAAATTGCAGCATCATTAAATTATCTTTTTTTAACTCAGCAGCTAATCTTTTGGGTCGATTATCTCCTCCTGATCTGAATTTATTACAGCAAGCATTAAACTTTGCAAATCACTATCTTTTACTTCATTTTTTAATACATCAATTTCTCCTGCATTGAATAATTTTGTACCATTTACATCTAATGCTTTATTCATAAGTAGTTGAAGGGCGAAAGCATTTGCATCATCACTTCTGACTTGTTTTTGTGCTCTTTCTCTTTCTGCCATTGTTAATGGTGTTACATACATTTCAAAAATCGAACCATCAGATAATTTAACTTCTTTTTTATTGGGTTCAAGGTTTGCAGCTTTTCTTAGTCTGTCTAGTGCTGATTGGGTTGCCATAAATTAATTTTATCTTCTATTAGTGTACTTCATTATGCAATAAAAAACCTCGGATTTACCGAGGTTCATAATAATTAATAACTACTAATATAGTATTATGCAGATTTAGATAGATCGAATGTAGGAGCGGCACTAGGTCTGAAGGCTATCTCTACAAGCTGTCCGTCATCTGGGTTTACGTTGAAACTCGCAGAAGTAAGAATAATATCTGCCAAAATTGATCTACTTGCGTTTTGATCCACGTTAGCACCACTCATTTGACGATCAATATACAATCTAACCTTTGCACCAGCTTGCTGACGTTGAATAACGTCTTCAACCATTCTACTGGAAAGAAGTGTGTCATCATCTGTTGAGTAAACACTGGCAGAACCACTACCATCAGCGAAACCTGAGATGAAGGTTCTAAATGGTGCGGTTTGAGTAACAGTTTGACCAATACTTGTTACGTCAATTTCTGCTCTGGTTATCTCAAAACTCCATTCTCTTACAGATCCAACAACTAATGGTGCTGTAAATGTAATACTTGCAAGTGTTCCAGCAAGAAATGTTGGTGCTGCTGAAGCTGTTGCTGCTGATCCTCCTGCTGTTGTAGATATTGTCATCTCTCCAGTAGAAGCATCATAGGTTTTTACAAAATAATCTCCTGCTTGAATACAGTTGGTTACTGTAGACCCTGATGGATATGCAAGTGTTACTGTGTCATTTACTCTATAACCCAACTGTGTGCCAACATTTATGTTAGTTGTGTCTCCACCTGATCCAGCAGGAAAAGAAGCAGCAGCAATTTGTGTTGAGCTTGTACCAGCAGGAGAATAGTATAACGCTCCCGAAGTACCCGATAGAACTGTAGCCATGATTAATAATTCTAAGGTTTGAACATACGGGTACTACCCGATATGTCTATAGGATAGCGTGAATTACAACAAAGATTCAAGAAATTACTGTAGCTTGAAAATTTGTTTCGATTGTTGATACAAAAAAGGGTCTATCAGTATCAAATGTAGGGCCAGTTACCTCTCCAGTTCTTACATAAATACCACTTGTGGGTTGTCCAGTAGTATTAAGTGTCTCAATCGCTGTAAAGGCAGTATTAATTAATGTTTGACTTCTAGCTGGCCCTTTATCCTTCTCTGCAAAAGCTCTAACAGTAATAATTCCTCTTACATTATCTAATGAAGAAGTTAATCCTACTTCGGTAGTAAGTCCAAATTGAATATTTACATAGACAAATTCACTATCGGCATCCGACACTACATCGCCAAAATTATCAAAAAATACTGGTACAGCAGGGCTTAATGCAGCATAAGCTGTATTGATAGGTGCTTCAAATTTTGATCTAATTCCTTGATAATTCATTTTACTCTTCTATATATTCTGTTATACCCCATTTTTGAATCTTTATTCATCGCTCCACCATTTGCATATGTTTTGAACCAATCTAATGGTGCTGTTGCACGACCTATGAATACTCCTTTTTGTCTACCTACATCTGCATCTGTAGCACTTACAACTTCTGCTAAACCTCGATAACCTTGTCTAATACCTTGTTGAACGTCTTTAGATGTTACTTTTGGTGGGACTTTAAATGGAGTGAAAGGAGCAACGTCTATCGCTTGATTCGCATAAGGAGCAACATTATGAATAGTAAATATTGCTTCGTTAGATGCTCTTAGTGTCTTTGCTTTTTGTCTTGATTTTAATGTTCTAATTTTTAAAGGTACGGCTTCGCCTTTTGCTTTTCTTCCTTTAGCATTAAAAGTTCTTATCGGTGTAGCGATTTCCCAAGAATTATTAAATCTACCTGTCCAGGATGGGCCAATCTTTTTTAATTTGTTTACTACAGTGTTTGCAGCTTCCATTGGAGCGTTGAACGCTACATCATTTGTAACCCTGTCAAAATCTCTTAAAAATTTTTTTAAATCATTTCTTGCCATTATTGTGGTCGTACTATCGCTGTATGAAGTATAGGATTATTTCCCCTAGATGTACTTACACTAATAATTCTTGCAACTTTATTTACTCCATCTTCAGCATATTGAATCCTATCTTTTACTTTTGGATAGTAACTTCCTAATTCTTTATTGCCAAAAATAATTTTTAAATCATTTGTCTGACTTGTGCCTTCATAAACTGATCCAACAACATTACTAATTAATGCTTTCATAGATACATTAGTATCAGATCCACTTACTTCCCCTGTTGTAGTGTTATAAGTTTGAGATGTAGCAGTTTTAATGTAAGTCACATCAATACCAAAAGTTCCTAACAGTTGTTCTGGTAAGCTCTTAAAAGTATTGTCTATAAATGACATATTATCCCCTTACTGCTCGTAGCTGGAAAGTTCCTGCACCACCTAACATATACGCTCCAAGATAGCTTTGCAGCCAAGGGTAAACATCTAAAACATTGTTTACTGATCCTGTTCCCTGACTAGATGTGTTGTATTTAACCGCTAAGTCTCCTAATTTTGCTTCAGCTATGTTTCCATTTGTTCCTACATTTCCTGTCATCGCATCTGTATCGTTTGCAAGTGCTCTAGCTAGTTCATATTGTGCATATTTAATATTATTAGGAATTTTAGAGCAAGCTAACTCAACTCCATCTACCTGATAATTATTTCTTGGAAACTTTAATGCCTGTCCATCATCACATCTATCTCCATAGTAAACAAAACTATCAATCCAACGGGTAGCTGCTATTAGTGATCTGTTCTTTTGGTCATCAGTTTTATTATCCCAAGTTGTTGAATCTGGAACTGTTTCAAAATAACTATTAGCTTCAGTCAATGTGACATAGCTATTAGCATTTTCTCCTTTAACAGTTGCATTTATAGTAGCTGCCACGATTAATAAAGTAATTTAGTTTTATTGTAGCGTAAAGAAAAAACCCCACCAATAATTGATGAGGTTTATTGACCACCAATTAAATAATACTAAGGATTAGTACCAGTATCAAGAGGTGAGTTGACGATAAGCT
>VTLG01017034.1_pt1 | contig 13139 bp, 20 predicted proteins | sample 4694571 | NCBI WGS metagenome assembly VTLG01 (sample SAMN12604809, study PRJNA352737) | marine metagenome | biome: ENVO:00000447; feature: ENVO:00000209|ENVO:00000569|ENVO:01000036; material: ENVO:00002151; isolation source: viral sequences binned using virsorter ... | reverse complement strand
AGGAAAAAGTTGTTTTTCTAAAATTTCAACTGCTTTATCATCAAGCGTATTTGTAGTTTGTTTTGCGATTGATTTTAATAAATCTACGACCAATCTTTTAACAGCAGTTGTTGTCAAAAAGGTCATCAAAATTGGTTTTAGAATTTTATACATGAAATAAATATGTGTTACTTTCCAAACATAGCTAAAATGCTAGTATTAGACAAGAATCTTTACTTTTATGGCTGAAGAGAAAGAAGAAAAAGAAGGCATCGAATGGGGTGAACTCTTTGGTCACGCTATCCGATTTTTGATTTTAACTTGGAGTTTATCAATGATGACTTTGGGGTACATGGGTAAGGTAAGGATTGATGGAGCGTTCACGGCTGGCTTAGTTTCGGGGGTGCTCGGTAGTTATGGGATTTCAGTAGGAAACAAGAAAAGTGGCACAAATAACAGTAATGGTCCTAAAATAATAGATAATAGTAAAAACAAAGTAGGAATCAAATGAAAAAACTATTTACTTTATTTCTATTCTTACCAACGGCTGCTTTTGCTGACATAAAACAGGAATTTGTTACTTCCGCTCAAATTACAGTAGATATGCCATACGTTGTTACCAATAAGGTAGGAACTACATATAGTCTTAGCGGAAATAATATTACACCATCTGTAACTATAGGAGATACAACAACATCAGGAAAAATTGGTGGGATCAATGTTGGATCGTTAACTAATGGTGTTCCAGCGATGATACAAACAGACACCACGGTAACAAATGCAGGGTCAGCTTTTAGCAAAACAGAATCGGTAATTATGGGTGACGCTACACCATCTACCGTCACCCCTTCTAGTGGTATAGCAGCTTTGCCAGTATTAAGTGGACAAACTACTGTTGGATCAGGCGGTACCGCTGGATCGCTTGCATTAACTTCACTATCTAGCGGAGTTCATACCTGTACTGCTGGTGGATCAGGTACATCTTGCATAGGATCTACTAAAGTTACTATTACGATTGACTAGACTTTACTGGTTAGTTTTACTATTATTACCTATAAGAACCCTTGCTGTGCCTGTCGTTCCACAATTTCGTTCAGGTACAAGCCAGACTTCAAGCACTTCTGAATCAGTAATAAATGAAACTATCACGAGCCATCAGTATCGGACAGGATATTCCTATTCTGCATCAGGGCATAATATTGAAAGTTCCGATCTTAATGGATATATCAATCCTACAGCTACAACTCTTACAGAACAAACAGTTGGAGGGGTAAATTTTAGTTGGACTTCACCAAACTTAGAAGCTGTGCCAAGATGGAAAATTTCTGTTCCAGGCTCGGCATTTTCTCTTCAAGAGACTCTAATAACTCCAGGGTTAGACACAGTAACCACGATAACAAGAACAATAAATTCAAGCACTACAACAGAAACCACAACTACATTTGGGCAGTAGCTTTACTTCTCTGTCCTACAAAGGTTTACGCTAATACAACCGTGGCCTCTCCCAGCTCCAATGCACAGGGGGTTGTTAACAATAATGCTACCATGATCACCCCGTCAGCCATGCCATCTTACAGAATGAGTCAAGGTATAGTTTGTGCCTCGCCTAGTCTTACAATTACTCCTTATATAACAGATGCTTGGTCATTTAACAGACCAATAGAACAGGTCACTAGGCAAAATATATATGACGAAAATACTGGAGAGATAAAATATGTTCAAGAGACTCCTAGGTTTGAAAAGGATAATTATAATCTCAATTATGGAATCAGTATGCAGTTTAATATTCCATTAGGCAAGTCTCCTGCACTTTGCCATGAAGCAACAATGGTAAATATCGAAGCTCAAAAGTTGTTGATAAAGAAAACCAAAATGGAAATCAGCCTTTATCGTTTGGAACAATGTGCAAAACAGGCAAAATTAGGTGTTACCTTCAAACCTAATACTCCTAGTGCTGTTACTTGTGAAGATATTATTGTTAATATTCCACCAAATCAAGTTATCCCACATACTCACGAAATTAAAAGCAACTGACGCTCCAACAGAGCAGTGACCGATTTAACGGTTTGATAATGGGTCTGGTTGCTACAGACAAGCTACGGGTATCCACTTGTCTAATACTATTTTACTTATTTTTTTTCTTTTTAGTCAACTTTGTCACGACTTGCTTAACTATTGGCCGTACAAGCTGAAGTACCAATGGTGCAGAAGCACCAACCAAAGCAAGGCTAAAGACCCCAATAAACTGAGGAGCAGATGGAATGTATTGTTCTTTCCACTCAACTGTTTCATAAAGAGTTATACACTCACTACCATCTTGACTTCTTTCATGCCCGATAACACGTTCTAACTTTTTATCGTTACGAAAGTCTCCTACTCTTTGGTCATTTTTGCCAGGGCAGGGAGGAAAATTTGGTGGGGGAGGGTCAGGTGGTGGAGGAATTTTTGGCTGCTCTGTTTCTGGTAAGGGCGGTGGGTCATTATCGACAAGCGGTTCTTCTGTAATGACAAGATTCTCAGGTGTATAGTCAAGAGGTATAAAGCTAGGAAACGGAAAGTCGCACGTTGTAAATACACCATTTGGATCTTCTAGCAATAAATTACGATTACCAGTATTTTTTATATCACGATGTTGATAAGTGCAACCAGGGACATCTATATCTGGTGGCTTTGCTATCTGTAAATAATGAGGATTATAAGGCTCTGGTACGTTTGGAATATAAATATCAGGAATCCTTATATTAGGTATTTCCATCTTCTACTCATTTTGGTAAATAAACTTCTACATAAGAATTGCATTTAGGACAAGATAAATTAGTTACCATAGAATATTCTTCTCCAAGAATAGGGTGAAAATCTTCATCAATACTGTGATCTGCACCCCATATTAGTTCTGTCTTGCAGTGCCAACAATTCATTTAATAATCGGCATTGATGGGCCTGTCATTTTAGGTAAACCATTATCTAATAATTTTGGCATCATACCTTGTACATTACCAAGTATCTCATTCATAACTTGGCTTTTGAAGTTTTCAGATGTTACATATTTGTAGCCTAGGTACGCTCCACCACTCATGGAAGCTACCATTACAAATGAGATAATACTTAATACGTTAGCAATTTTTTGAAACATGATTAAAGAAGCATTTTTAAAAGCACTTACACCAATTACTTTCTTGGTTTTTGCTTTGATTGTTGGTTTAGCTCCACTATACCTGTTGGCTGGGATTCTTGCTCGATCTTCTTCAACAACATCTCCTTCGCCTGTATCCCACCCTCAATCAGTAAAATAGTTTTTGTTTCTTCTTCTAAAACTTTTTGAGCCTGATTTCTAGTTTGAACGTGTTTTGTTAGCTCTTCTTTCCATTGAACTAACTGTTTTTCAATAATACTTTTCATAAATTAAACAATAGTGTAAGTTTCCCCAGAACCTATAGTCACGGTTACTCCGCTTGCGATTTCTATAGGCCCTGCACTCATGGCATTTTTGCCATTAGTCACAGTATAGTTTGAAGTTATACTTTGAGCATTTTCATATACAGCTCCTCCAGCTACAGTTGCAGAAATATTTGTTAAATTAGCACCGCTTACTGCTGGAAGTGTTGATGGAAAACGAGCATCTGGGATTGTTCCAGAATTGAGATTTGAAGCATTACCAGCAGTAAAACCACCAGATGTTCCAGAGGTATTTTGGTTTCCAGCAGTATTTACACCAGGAAGATTTATGTTTGCTGTTCCATTAAATGATACTCCACCGATAGTTCTCGCAGTTTCAAGGGCTGTTGCTGTAGCTGCATTTCCTGTAGTGTCCTGATTTAACGTGCCAACAACAAAATCTATAGTACCATCGCCATCTTGGTACGTTACTGTTATACCTGTCTCAGTATTACCAGTAAGCATACCTCCGACAATATCTTGGACTTGCTCGTTGGTCAGAGTTGCAGTGATATACCCTGCTCCATTAGTAAGTTGATTATTGTTTGTTACGTTAGTTGCACCAGTAGCTATTCCATCTAATTTGTTTTTTAAGGTTGTCGTAAAGTTTTCATCTGTTTGACTAGCAACAGAAAAATCTAAAGTGCCATCTCCATCTTGATATGTGACAGTAATACCAGATTCAGTATTACTAGAAACCATACCGCCAACGATGTCTTGGACTTGTTCGTTAGTAAGAGTTGCAGTAATAAATCCAGCACCATTTGTAAGCTGATTAGTGTTAGTGACATTAGTAGCACCAGAAGCAATGCCGTCAAGTTTTGTACCATCAGCAGCTACATCACGACCATCAACTGTGCCTGAAACTGTGATATTTCCTGTTACATCAAGACCAGAAGTTACATCTACATTACCTTTAAGTGTAATTTGTGTAGGACTTACTTTTATATCAGTAGTACCATTTCCAGAACCAGTAGTTAAAGTAAGTTCTTCAGTATTATTTGTTCTTATAACTTGTGACGAAACATTTAAACCATCTACTGATAGTGTGTTTTGTGCTGGATTTATTTTTATACTATCATCAGTTTTTATAGAATCATTTGAATCTTGAATTAGGATTTTTAGAAAAGAATTTGTAGTAGTATCAGCTAATCCACCATCTAATTTTGCTGCTGTTACAACTCCGCTATCAATAGTAAAAGTTGCACCACTATTGCTAACTGTTATATCGCCTTTGTCTCCATCATCAATACCACCACCCGATACTTTTGCTACTGACCCATCATCTTTTTTAAAAAATAGCTCGCCTGTATCGGTTCTAACGGCTGGTTCGCCTAAAACAAGGTCACTCGCTCCAGGGTCACTACCACTTGCTCTTTTAAATCGAATTTGATTAGCCATTGGCCTTGCCTCCTAATAGCTATTTTTAATAAGATCCACCATCTATGTTGAAGCTGGAAGCACTTTCGTCTTCTAAAAATGTAACTAGGTCAGATAATGCAACTTGTTTCATTGTTCCAGCGTCATTACAAACAAATCTGTCTGCTGCTGCCAAAGTTGTTGATGTAGCTGACGTTCCACCGTCCATTAGGTTCAGTTCTGTTGTGGTCGAAGTAATTCCATCGAGCACGTTCAGTTCCGACACAGTAGCTGTCAAACTTGTTAATTTAGTAACTGGTAAGGTTCCTGTTATAGAACTAGCAGCAAGATCAATAGCAATTTCAGTAGATTCTATAACAAGTCCACCATTAGCTTTGAGATCAACGGAAAGAGTATTACCAGATTTATCTAAACCATCTCCTGCTGTAATTTGACCAGCACCAGAGAATTGAGCATAAGTTAAATTATTTGTTCCAACAACTGCTGATCCTTTATTACTGGTACAAACGAAACCGTTATCCGCATTTACAGTTCCCTGTTCTACGAAAGTAAACATTCCTGCTGCGTCTGCACCAGCAGCTAAATCATCTGCTCTAGCTGGCGATGATCCAACAATATAAATACCATTTTGAGATGCAGTAGATTGGTCTTTTACAAGTACTCTGTCATTAGTCGAAAGAGTAACACCGTCTAATGTGTCTCCATTATTAAGGGCAGTAGATATTGTGATATTTCCTGTAGTAGCTGCCACACAAGAGTCTTTAACATCTAATCCTTGTGATGTTGCCTCTACAAATCCTTTAGTCGCTGCATCTTGAGCATTTACAGGGTCAGCTACGTTAGTGATTGTTTGGCTATTTAATGAAACTGAACCAGTTGGTGCAGCCATTTGATCTAGTCTATTTGTTCTTACACCTGTATCGAAGTCACTGATTTTTGTATGAGCTAACGAAGGTACATCAGCAGCTACCATAGCTCTGAATGTTGCAGCACCATTACTACCATTTGGTGCAGCTAAAAATGTATTTTGTGTTCTACTCGTAAATAAATCAGCAAAACTACCAGAACCACCAATAGCTTCAATAGTTGTAGCTGACCCACCTGATCCTCCCGTTCCAATACCGATAAATAACTTTTTACTGCCTTCAGCAAACGCTAATTCAGCATTTTCTAAGCTACCAGGTGCAGATGATCCTGTAGATCTTTTAATTCTAATCGTGTTAGCCATCAGAAGTTTCCTCCATCAACGAGTTTAAGGGTAGTGACGTTGTTATCTAATATAACCTTACCACTACTTTGCTGATAGTACATAACTGAATTATCAACTTTTGCACTGTGATCTAAAGTTAAGTCAAAACCTGGACCTTGAGGTCCGACTGTGGTTATTTCAACTGTGGTCACATCAGATACTTGACTGACAGTAACAGAATTAGAATTGCTCATGCGGTGTAACCTTCACTTACAAATAGTTTACCCTCTAAATAATAATCTTTGTTGCCTCCTGGTTCTGTTAGTAACACGTCATAAAATAAAATATTTGGAGTAAAGTTTGCTGTATCTGTATCAGATAAATTCATGTCAATAATCCCATTTCCTCTATCTGTGTAAGTTATAGCCCAATCTGCATATTTTGTCGTGCGTGACTCATCATAAACTTGTGCTGCTACTGTATATCCATTCAAACTTATTGCCGATCCAGTTGAATCTTTAAATGTCAACTTAATAGGAAAATCTGCTCTACGTTGAACAGTAAAATTCTTTTTTGCTGGAATTATTGCCATTAGCTATATGGAGATGTGCCCAGTATATCAGTTTTCCATTGTGCTTTAAGTGCATCTGCATCTGAAGCAGCAGCTATACCAGAATCAGCAGGAGCATCTCTTAATGCTTGCTTTTTAGCAACAATATCTGTTGTTGAAGCACCAGTTTCTAATGCTTTTTGAAATTCAATATCAAGCTCTGCAAGTTTAGGAGTTCTTGCAATTCTTATATTTGTTTTGTGAATTTCTCTGGCTTTTGCCATGTCAATTCCAAATCCCATGTTTTACTCCGTGTAAGTCCAAGCATCTCTGAAACTCCTATCTGTTGGAATTGCAGATTTATCTACAGTATAAACTGTCTTACCACTAGGGCAATCTTTATCTTTTATCTGATCTAGGGTTAAATCTGTATTATCGGCAGGGGTAACAATACAGATACCTCCATCGTCATTAGCATAGATAAATCTTGTGTCAGAATTAGCCATAAGTTTTTTCTTTTATTATATCTAAAAATTTATACATCACCAAAAATAGCAACTGCAATAGATGAAGAGTCTACAAAACTACCACTATTTCCAGCAGCGTTCATATTTCCTGTTCCTTGTACAATTTTAGCTGAAGTAGTTGAGTTATCATCATGCTCATTTCCAGTATGAACAATATTTGGTGCTCCCCCAGATGTATCAAGTCTTTGATTTGTTACAAGAGCATAATCATTATTAGCCATTGTTATAGAAAAATTTATATTGTGATTTCCTGAGCCGTTATCAGTTATTGAAGAAACATTATAACTGTCAAAAATAGCATTACTTGAGCCATTAAAATTTATCCAAACCTTACATCTTCCAGAATTTAACTCGACTGCTGTCGAAGCATTATTACCGCTTGCATCTTGTAATGTGTTGACTTTAAGTGTTGACATTATTTAACCTCCGCAGACTATTGCATAAAAATTTTGACTATCTAAATCTGAACCTGTATCAAATACAAAATTTGCTGTGGTATGGCTTCCAGTAAAATTGTTAGTTTCTTTTTCACAATCAACAGCAGTAGCATAATTTGCATTTGAAGCAGCATTTGCAAAAGTAACAGTCCAAGTATGAGCATTGTTTTCAGTAACACTGCTTACATTAAATGAATCAAGAATAGAGGAGCTACCACTAGGATCTACAGAAACATATGCAAAAACTAACTGACCTATTTCAGTTCCACTCGTATTTTGAAATACTGGTGCTGCGGAAGATGCACTTTTAATTGTAGCGACTGCTAGTGTACTCATGGTTTTGGATTTGCGTCTTTAACTGCTTTAATGTGGGTTGCCCACGTTCCAGTTGTATCTAGTTTACCAGCGAGCATATCAGCATACAACATATCAAGTTGATCTCCAAAAGAAGCATAAATAGTTTCCCCATCTGTTGTTCTATCGGTTTTGTACTTAACAGCAGCAGCTTCAGCATTTAACGTGGTTCGTGCAGTATCAACATTGGATTGAACTATCGTTACTTTATTACCGCTACTATCTAAACCATAATTAATAAAAGAATCGTCAAGAATTGTTATAGACGGATAGGCTTTTCTTATTGCTTCATGATCTAATCCCATTATGCTGACACCTCCATAACAGTAATGTTGCTAACACCTCTAGTATAATCATTATTATCGGTGTCAAATTCTGATCTATTAATACAATAAAAAGCCGTACTAATTTGCACCAGTTGAGCCTGATAAGTTATTTGACTTGTTGTATTTGGCGAATCTAAAATCTTTGTATTTGAACTCAAAATAAGAAAATTAGCACCACTAGCATCTGTAGTGTAAAGATTTCCAGAAAAAGATGATCTTGACCTACTACCAGCAGCATCAGCAAGACCGATAGTAGTTGAAGAACCTGATATTGTTCTTTTCATTTGTGGAGCACCACCCATGCCATTGTGGGTATGACCACAAAGGTCACATAAAACTAGAATTTTACTTGATGAAGATGTCGGAGTGATAGTTACACTCAATCCAGTTATATCATGCGTTCCCGTTGATGTAGAACTAAAAGTATCAGTTTTTAATGTTGTTTTTACTTGAATAATCCCACCACCACCGCCTGTTGGTACTCCTGCAACTGGTACTATGCTGTTGACTTTTATTTGGCTCATAATTTAAACAACAGTCCAAGTCTCACCAGATCCAACTGTAACTGTTACTCCTGATTGTATAGTAATCGGACCAAAGCTGCCAGCATTTTTATTATTTGTTATTGTGTAATTACTTGTAATTGTTTGATTGTTTTCCCAAAATACTCCATCACTTGCACCACCAGCTACACCCCAACTTAAAGTCCCCGATCCATCGGATACTAAAGCGTATCCTGCAACTGGTGTATCTGTAGCGGGTAAGGTAAGAGTTACATTACTTGAAATGGTTGTTGGTGCTTTTAATCCTATATAGTGTGAACTATCTGCATCAGCAAACCTAAGATTATTTTGCAGTTGTAAAGTAATACCATCAGCATCAAAGAACATCTGTTCAGTTCCTCCGGCACTTAATCCTATTTTGTTGGCAGATTTTCTAAATAATCCTGTATCTGAGTCTGTATCAAAAGATAAAGCAGGGGTGGAAGCACTATTGGAGTCGTCAATCTTTAAAACTCCCGTCATTGTGCCACCTGATCTAAGTAACAAACCTAAGTTTGCCGAATCTATATTTCCTATTTCAGTAAAAGCATTATTACTAGAATTTCTTATTTTTAAAATATTTGAAGTGGTATTAAGAAAAGGCATACCAGCTACGCACTGGCTTGAAACTAAATCACTAGATTTTGAATTACTTGATTGGATCGCAGCAAAAACATTATTAAGATCAATCCTTACATTCGCTCCAGAAGCATTTTCGATTGTGTAATTAGTTACGTCAGCCACAGTTAAATACTATTTTCCTCCATGTTACCCTCCTTTGCCGAAACCAACAGCACTGTAGGTAAAGTTCCTATCAATACTAGCATTACTTGAGTTTTTAAAGTGAACTGTAAAACCAGTTCCAGATATACTACTGAGTTCAAAATAATCTCCTGTTGCCATATTCTGTGGAGAAATATTAACAGAAGGTAAAAAACTATTTAAATTACCTAATCCAGACGTTCCAACAAAAAATGGTGCAGTAAATGTAACTGCTTTTGCTCCTGCTCCTGATGCAATGACAGCAGATTGTTCTGTTCTTGATGGCATAGTCGCTGTATATCCTGCCTGTTGAAGATTCATATTTTGTGCAACATCATTTGTGCTTAGAGTAATTCTGAATTGAAATCCTCTACCTTTAAAAGTTCCGTTAGCAAAGTCGTTGAAAGATGTATAAGAACTCATGTCTGTAGAAGTTCGTACAGCTATTTTTGCGTTTGCATCATTAGCAGTTGCTCCGTCAAAATCTGTCCAAGTATCTATATTTTCTGTTCTATTATCAAACAAATCACTTGTGTAAAAACCCTCTCCACTAAAATGTCTTTTTAAGACAAGTGAGAATGTGCCTCCAAGATCAAGAGTATCTACAAAGTCATAAGTTCCTGTAGCATTTGAAGTTGGATTGGTAAGAACAAGTCCACCTTTAGAGCTATCGTATTGAACATTGGATTTAGTTCCATTAAAAGGTGTGCTGTCAGTATCTTCTCTATCAGTTTTAACAGTTATAGAATCAAGAATATCAACAAGAGATAGATTAACGCTAGTTGCATCTGCACTAAATCTACCACCATCATCTTGAAATTTAAGAAGATAAGTACCAGCTAGTGCAGGAGCTATAACTTCTGTTACGTTTCCTGCTGCTGCTTCAATAACATCTTGAGCCGATTGAAATGTAGCTGACCCTCCTATTTGATTTGTATGCCGTACATAAACTCGACCACCATGCAAAACATCTATAGCTGTAGCTTGCGTAAATCTAAGTCTTACAAACTGTTCATTAATAGGCTCTATTGTTAAGCCAGATACATTTTCTGGTAATGCTGTCTTACCTTGTGCTACAAAAGTTGCACTTGTAAATTGAGAAGATATTTCACCTCTTGCATTATATGAAAATACTTGTATTTCATAAGTGCCTTTTACAGTATCTAAAATCTCAAAATCACTGCTAAATACGACCTGCGAAACATAATTCCCATTTTCTAATTTATAATTAACTAGATATTGAGTTACACCCACTTGTGGCTGCCAATCAATAATCAATTTACTTCGTGCAATATTATTTATGACAACTGTTTTTTCTGAAACTGTTAATGCACTTGGAGGACTAGCTGGCTGATTCAGAATAGATACAGTTCTTGTAGGTAACGCAGTTCCATCTTCAATAAATGCATATTTACCTTCAACATAAGACAAGGCTGTAATTACATAATTAACGTCATCTTGTTCTTCTACTTGGATAACTCTAAATAATTGAGTTTGCAATGTTGTACTTGATATAAGATAAGGAGAATTTGGTACTGGTGCTGATGAAAACGCAGAAGCAGTCGTTCCATCTGGTTTTGTAACGCTATTGACAACCATACTGTCACCTATAATAGAAATTGAACCTACTTCAACTGTTCCATCACTTAAAATAACACTAATAGTTGGGTTGTCATTTATATCAGGTAATCCTGTTTGATCGACAGCATCAATAGTCACAGAAGTAGTTGTTGCAGCTACCACACGACCACCTCTCCTGGCTCCTGCTCTTACTGGATCGTTTATTGAAATAACAGAACCAGGTCTTACTACAACTCCTGCATCTATTGAAGTTGAAAATGTAATTGTCTCACTTTCATTTTGTTCAGCAAAAAGTATTGCACGACCTAATCTTGCAGCTTGATTACGGGAAGTGCAAGCAAATGCTTTTACTTGTTTTACTATTGTTCCAAGTTTAGATATTGCCGTTGCATCTTCTACTACCTCAAAATCTACTTCTTTTGAATCCATATTGAAGTAACTAACAGAAATCACAGAATGACGTTGTTTTAGACTGCTACCTTGATAAGTAAATCCTTCTTGTCCTACATTGGCTAAATTAAATAAATAGCTTGCTGATAAAGGTTTATCTTGAGATATAGTTACAGATCCAGCAGACCATATTGGCATACATCTCATAACACCAGCAAGATCATTTATTGCTGCAAATGCTTCTTTAGGGCTTTGAATATTTACGTTGCAACTAAATCTTGCTTCTTTTGCACCTGATCCCGTTCCATCATCGACTTCTTCATTAGCATATTTACTGGCAGCTACAAAACTAAATAAATCTAAATTACTATCAGTAACATGGTCTCCTAATCCATATCTAGTATTAGTCAAAAGATCAAGTAAGCACATGGCAGGGCAATTTGTATAAACAGCAGCACCCATTACTCCATTGAATATGTAACCGTCTGGGTACACTATCCTGCCCGTAGCATTGTCCACACTCGGAGTACCAGAGCCAGATGCACCTGCTCCTGGTATTCTTACTTTTATACCTCTAATACGATATTTTCTCGTAGGAATACGATTGAATTGTTTACTATCTAAACGAAGAGCAACATAAGCACTATTAGCATAGGTAGAACTGTTATCTATAACTTCTTGAAGGCTGGTAAACTGAAAAGCATTTACTCTTGCTGCATCTGTGCTATCTGCTGTGACTCGAACTACTCTTACATCTACAGGAAAAGCACCAGTGACATTTATTCTATGATCTCTAGCATAAGCATCTGCTGTTCTACCGCTAACAGAAGTGCTTATAACATCTGAAAAACCACCAGAATTATATTGAACTTGTATTTTATATTCAACAGTATCTCCTCGAATATCTCCGTCATCTTCAGCTACCTGTATTTGAGGCCAAGTTAAAGTGATAATAATCGCATCTACATCTGTATTAGTAACTTGTCTGGTAACAGGAGCAGAAGTAGTTACAGTAACCCCAACACCAGTTGGTGATCTACTTTCAGCAGGAATACCACTCATTGCCGTTTGGTTTGACGTTCCAAACTTAGATTTAAAGGTTACATCTTGAAAATTAAAATCAGTGTCAGCAGGGCTAGCACTTGTAGCTGTTAAATTTAATATCGGAGTATCGTCAAGAAATACGTCTTTTAAACTGGCATTATCGTATGCAGTTGTACCTTTTGTAAGACCTTCTTTCGAGGCACTTGCAAAACCCTCTATTTCTCCTTCAGAAATCAAGTCTTGTACAGTAGCAAAACTTCTACTATGTAAAGTATCAGGAGCACGATATGGAGGTGGGGGTGGTTTTGGTGGACCTCCACCAGCACCTTTAATGAGTTTAGTTTCGTCTGTCATGCTTCTACCTGATTAGTGTCAATCGCTGCACTTATCACAACACTTCCTGTAATTATTTCGCCATAAACTATTGGAACGGGTGTACCAGCCCTTGATGTATTTTGTACTCCACTAAAGTTAAAAGATAACTGTGGATCTTCTTCTGAACTAAACTTTTGTGGCTCTGGTAATGGAAATAATAAATCAGAAACTCCTTGTAAAACTAAAGAAGCACCAACATATACTAAACCTTTAGCTAATGCACCTGCTTTTGCAAATCCAAACCCTGTTCCTATTCCTTTAGATAAAG
>VTLG01013605.1_pt1 | contig 13139 bp, 17 predicted proteins | sample 4694571 | NCBI WGS metagenome assembly VTLG01 (sample SAMN12604809, study PRJNA352737) | marine metagenome | biome: ENVO:00000447; feature: ENVO:00000209|ENVO:00000569|ENVO:01000036; material: ENVO:00002151; isolation source: viral sequences binned using virsorter ... | reverse complement strand
CATCTAGAGATTATCAGAAACTATTAGAGAACAATATACTCAAGCTGAACCACCGGTCATTTACACAGGTTGTTATACTTGGGTCATCGTCATTCATTCCGTTTATGCAGTTGACAGCAGCTGCTCGCCGTGAGGTGGTAGAAGAAATCTTAGACATCAAAGTTTTTTCGTTGATGAATTATATATTGAAGCAGAGAATAAAAGATAACAAAGAAAGCTCACGGGATATCAAATATGAAAATGATATGTTGGAGCATAAGGTAACACTACAAGAGAATAAGATATTAGAAGCAAAAGAGAAAAGTAAAACATCACTTAAAGTATTAGAAAAGAAGATGAAGAAGAATGCTGATGATATGAAGAAGTTAGAAGGTGAAGTAGAAACACTAAAGGGTTTGGTGACAGAGTGGGAGAAAGATATTTTACCCAAACACGAAAAGGTAGATGAAGATAGAACTGAGTTGAATAGAATCAAATATAGAATGGATCATAAAACATCTAAGGCTAAACAAGAGATTACTTTTTTTGAGGAGAATGATAACTGTCCAACGTGTGAGCAACATATAGATGGGGAGTTTAAGAGTAAGGCTATAGAAGAGCGTACAAATAAAATGATTACGAGTGCTTGTGCTATGGTAAGTTTAGATGCACAGTTGACAGAAATGGATGCTCGTATAGATTTATATGAAAAGATAGAGAAAGATAAACGAGAGCATGAAGTAAATATAGCCAAGAAAAATACCTCAGTGGAATCTATTTTAAATTTTAATACCGACGTACAAGGGCAGATAAATGATATACAGACGGCGGGTACTTTACTTCAGGAAGACAAGACACGGTTACAGGAGTATCGTGAAGATTCAAAACGGATTAAGAAGGAGAAAGAAAAGCTCCAAGATAGAGCTAACTACCTCAACATTGCGAAGCAGTTGCTTCAGGACTCTGGTATTAAAACCAAGATCATTAAGAAGTATCTACCTATTATGAATAAGTTGGTAAACAGTTATTTGAATCAGTTAGAATTTCAAGTCAAGTTTGAACTAGACGAACAGTTTAATGAAAAGATAAAGTCACGTTATAGAGATGAGTTTGCCTATGCAAACTTTAGTGAAGGAGAGAAGATGCGAATAGATTTGGCTCTGTTGTTTACATGGAGACAGATAGCTAAGATGAAGAATAGTACTAATACAAATCTATTGATACTAGATGAGATATTTGATTCGTCATTAGATATGAATGGAACAGATGAGTTCTTAAAGATATTAAATACTTTAAGCAACGAGAACATATTTTTAATCAGCCACAAGTCAGACCTGAACGTAGATAAGTTTGATAGTTTGATTAGATTTGAAAAGGTACAGAATTTTACGAAGGTAACAACATGAGATTAGTAGAAGAAACAAATCCAATTTTAATGCAGAAATGTGATCCTTTTGATTTTGAAAATCCTCTTATGGATCCTTATGAGCTATCAGATGGGTTGCACAAGGTAAGAAAAGAAGGTGCAGGCATTGGTTTAGCAGCACCGCAAGTAGGAATAAATACTCAAGTATTAGTTATTGGAATGGGAGATTTCAAAACAGAGGGGGTTGATGATTATAACCAAGTATTTTTTAACCCCACTATTCTATCGTATGAAGAAGGTAATATCTATATGCTGGAAGGGTGTTTGAGTTATCCAGGTTTGGTTGTTAAAGTTAAACGACCAGAGAACATGACAATGGAGTGGTATACTGAAGAAGGGTCTAGATGTGAAGAACGATTTACAGGTATGACATCAAGAATATTGCAGCATGAGGTGGATCATCTTAATGGAATCACCTTTTTGAAGCGTGCCGTTAGTTATCACCTGCAAAAAGCACGAAAGGATAGAAAGATACAGGGAAGACGCAGGAAAAAGACACAAGAATGACATATATTCCCTTGACTTTCTATGAAATATGATGTATAATTATAGAGATATGATTACACAATATTTAGCAAATAAGTTGGTAGCGCCCGGTTCTCCGGTCTTTCACAAGATGAGCGACATGGAGCTTTTGTCTATTGTCGGGTGGGCTCAGAGATGGCCTGTTGGAAAAGTATATGATACCGCTTTTGAACAGGTGTTTCCTGAGAAACAATTGAAAGATGCTAAGCCAGATTTTGATGAATGGTTTATAGCATCAGAGAATCCAAAACTTCCCATGATAGTTCGGGAAGAGTTGATAAGGGCTTTTCGTATCCATATGGCTTCCGGGCGTATGGATGTGTTAAGACTAGGCGCAGTAGCAGAAAAATATGCCAAACGAATGATGTACGTTGGTTTATTCTTTTTGTTTTTGATTCTAGTATTTTAGTTGTATAAATAGTTATGAAGGATGCCTAACGGGTCTTTCGTTTAACCTTGCTTGATTTTTAAGGAGGATACTGAAATGGTAACTACACAAGCACTCACAAGTATATTCGATCACTTTGATCGAAATCTTTTAACCCCCTACGCTGTTGGCTTTGACCGAGTTTTTGATCGGTTGAATACCTATGTGGTCAATCAAAATCACATGACATCAGGAGGGTTCCCACCTTACAACATTCGGACAGAAGGCGACTATAACTATGTTATAGAGATGGCTCTGGCTGGTTTATCTAAGGATGATCTGGAAGTTCAAGTTGCGGATGGTACTTTAACTGTTCGTAGTTTGAAAAAGGAAGAGAGCGACCAAGACGCTGGTTATAAGCGTATGGCCGGGGAAGAGTTTTTACATCAAGGTATTTCCTATCGTCAGTTCAGCCGCAGTTGGACTTTGGCTGATGATGTTATAGTGAAAGATGCCAAGATGGAAAATGGTATGTTGTTGATTCACCTTGAGCACGTTGTGCCTGAGGAAAAGAAGCCACGTACAGTCAAGATTAAGTAATTAATCATCTCTGAGGGGCGGAGAAATCCGCCCCATTTTCTATTGACAAATGATTCAGAGTATGAGATAATATATTATGGCAAAAATAAATTATGCATTTAGTGAAGATAAAGTCATAAGTGATCTCAAGAAGTATGTAGACGGTACTTACGAGCAGCATTACGCTAAACGTAAGTATCAGTCCACACAGTTCATAGAAGATTGTGGACACGGTGAAGGTTTTTGTTTAGGGAATATTTTAAAGTATGCCCAAAGATATGGTCGTAAGAACGGAAAGAGTAGAGCCGATCTTATGAAGATTTTACATTATGGTATTATCATGTTACATATACATGATACGGAGAGTGAAGATGAAGTTAAGTGATGCAACATTAGATGTATTGAAGAATTTTTCTACGGTGAACCAGAATATTCTGGTGAAGGAAGGTAGTAAACTTCGGACGATGTCCACCATGAAGAATATTCTTGGTGAGGCTAATATAGGTGAGGAGTTCCCCAAAGAATTCGGCATCTATGATTTAAATGAATTCCTTGGTGTGTTCAGTTTAACTAAAGATGCAGAATTGGAATTTGAGAATGATAGTTTTCTCGTTGTAAAGAGTGGGAGAACCAAGATCAAATATTTCTTTTCTGATCCGTCTATTCTGACAACTCCACCGGAAACATTTAATGCACCAGATTGTGATGTAACATTTCCGGTGTCAGGTGATATTTTAAGCAGTGTGTTGAAAGCGTCAGCTGTAATGCAACTTCCTGATGTAGTTTTTAGTGGAGTTCCGGGTGCAGTAGTAAAGATAACTACTACAGATTTAAAGAATACTACATCAAATGAATTTACTCAAGAGTTGAGTGAAAATACAACACAAGAGTTTAAGTTTCATTATAAGGTAGATAATCTTAAAGTGATTCCTGGCGACTATGATGTTTCTGTTTCTACAGAAGCTCTAGTATCAAACTGGAAAAATTCTCATAAAGATATAACTTATTGGATTGCATTAGAGCAACCCAGTGACTAGTATTGAAGTTTTACATCACTACACTTGTGAAGTTTGCAAGGGGTGGTGGTCGATAGGTCTGGAGCACGTTATGAAAGCCCAGAAATTGTATTGTCCTTGGTGTGGCCATCATGGCTACTTTGAGCAGGATGATATTAAAGAAGCAGAAGGTAGATCGAGAGAGCATTAATATGGCGAGGGAAACATTTCTGTGGGTGGAGAAATATCGACCCAAGAAAATAACTGATTGTATTCTTCCTGAATCAATCAAAAATACATTTTTAGAATTCGTTAAACAGAAGGAGATTCCAAATCTTCTTTTGGCGGGCGGATCAGGTGTGGGGAAAACCACAGTAGCAAGAGCTCTGTGTGAGGAACTACATGGAGATTATATTCTGATTAATGGTAGTGAAGAATCAGGTATAGATGTATTAAGAAATAAGATTAAAACATTTGCATCAACTGTATCGTTGCAGGGTGGATATAAGGTGGTCATTCTAGATGAGGCTGACTATTTGAATCCCCAGTCAACACAACCGGCATTGCGTGGGTTCATAGAAGAATTCCATAAGAACTGCCGGTTTATTTTTACGTGTAACTTTAAGAATAGAATCATAGAGCCATTACATTCTCGGTGTTCAGTCATTGAGTTTAAGATTAATGGTAATAAGAATCAACTAGCACATGAATTTATGGGTAGAGTTGAGAGTATACTTAAAGAAGAAAAGATTGGCTTTGATGACAAAGTTATTGCAGAACTTATTATGAAACATTTTCCTGATTGGAGGAGAGTGTTGAATGAGTTGCAGAGATATAGTGTCAGTGGTACAATTGATACTGGAATTCTTGTAAATATAGCTGAAGTTAGTTTAAAAGAATTAATGACCCATTTAAAAGGAAAAGATTTTAAGAATGTTCGTAAGTGGGTGGTGGACAATATAGACAATGATCCGGTGAAGGTGTTTCGTAAAGTTTATGATACGATGTATGACTATATGAAACCCGGTTCTATTCCTAATGCAGTTTTAGTATTGGGAGAGTATCAGTATAAGTCAGCGTTTGTAGCAGACCAAGAGATTAATTTATTGGCTTGTTTGACGGAGATAATGTCACAGTGTCAATTCAAGTAAGCGATGAAGCGATCAATGAAGTCTATGATAAATTTAAGGCTCAAGGGTTTCCTCATTATCCTACAGACTATAACTGGCGCAGGCTTCAGTTTGAAAAACTAATTAAGTTTGATCGGTCGAAGATGTTACGACCACAAAAGAAAACTTTAGGGCTATCTACACATGGGTTAGCATTAGCTTGGAGTTATATGCCACACCACTGGAAGATTAAGTGTGGGTATATGAAAACGCCAATATCAGTTTGGGAAGATGAAAAATCTTTAAAACATGGTATTAGTAAGATAGTAGATGGTACTTTTTGGTCACAAAAAGAATACCACAAAATAACTGCATCAGACATACGCTCTATACTTAGACGTTATGCAGGTACACAGGCAGTTTCCAATTTCAGACCTACATCGGCAGCTGTAATTTACGATAGGTTTTTAGAGAAGGCATCACCATTGTTCGGGGGCAAAGCCGGCACGACTTGGGATATGAGTTGTGGGTATGGTGGGCGCTTGCTGGGTGCGATTGCTGCAGATGTAAACTATATCGGCACAGACCCATGCACAGAAACCTATGAAGGTCTAGAACAGATTAAAGAAGATTGGGGTAATAAAAATAGAACTATAGAATTACATAAGGTAGGGAGTGAAGATTTTTGGCCTCCTTATTGTGAAGTTGATTTATGTTTTACATCCCCACCGTATTTTGATTGGGAAAAATATTCAGAGGAAGAAACACAATCGTTTAAAAAATATCCAACAAGAGATGAATGGCTTAATGGATTTTTATTAGAGACTATAGATAAATGTCACTATGGCTTGAAGCCTGGTGGCCATCTCCTATTGAATGTGGCAAACACAGCACGTATTAAAAATTTTGAAGATGAAACTTTACGGCTAGCTAAGATGATTCACTTTAAACATATTGATACATGGTATTTACAGTTGGCTTCTCAAGAGGGTGAGCATAAACGAGAGCCAATTTTTATATTTCAGAAATGAGAATAAAACTTACAGGTGAATTTGCCACCTTAACAGGCAAAAGAGAAGTTGAGTTATATGGACCAACTAATATCAAGCAGTTGCTTAGTGCTTTAGATAATAGTTTTCCTAATCATGGTTGGGATAATTGTAATGTGGCTATTAATGGTACGATGTATGCAGATGCCTGGTTTCAACCAATAACAGAAAGTGATGAGATAGTTATTATGCCTCCTATAGAGGGTGGTTAATGAATACTTACGAGATTACACCTGTTGAAAAACACAATGGGATTTATTATAAGCGTGATGATCTTTATGCACCTTATGGTGATGTCAATGGTGGTAAAGTTAGACAGACGATAGAGATTATAAAGAACTGTTCTGTAGAACCAGGTATTATAGCTTCTACATCGGTACATTCACCATCATCTACAATTTTTAGTAGGGTGGCACAAGAATATAATGTCCCTTGTATCATTGCAGTAGGCGGAACGAAGCCAGAGAATTTAGATAAACTACCAATGATGCGAGTGTGTAAGCATTTCGGTGCAGAGATTAGAATTGTAGCTGGTCATGGAATGAAAACAGCTATCTCTGCTAGAATTAGAGAGATACAACAGAAGAACGGTTACTATAATCCAGACTTCAGTAAACATATACACACCCATCAAGAGTTGATGTTTGTTAATGCTCAACAGGTGGCTAATATACCAGATGAATTAGATGTATTGATAGCGCCGGTGGGTAGTGGGATACAGTTTGCAAATATTCTCAAGGGTATACACAAATATAATAAATCTGTTAAACGAATTATAGGTGTGCAAGTAGGCCCTGATAGACGTAAATTAATAGACAGCTATCTATATAAAGAGCTAGTGTGGGAAGAGAAAATAACTTATGAGTATGAGTTAATGCAATACGAATTACAATTTCCACACTCCTATTCTAAATCAGAAATACAGCGGGTGGGTGATTTTGAATTAGATGATCTTTATGAAGCCAAGGCTCATAAATGGATGTTAAATAATATAGTATCGGATAAGGTATTATTTTGGTGTGTAGGGAGGAGATTTTTCGATGGAATGGAATCAATTTTTGCGGTGTGATGCATCAGATTTGATGCAAGAAGTGGAAGATAAGTCGGTAGATTTAATCTTTAGTAGTCTACCAGATATTTCCCAAACACATTACAACACTGATACGGTGAGTTATAAGGAGTTTCAGGCTAATGTGATGAAACAGTTTGCACGTATGGTGAAAGATGATGGGTTTGTGGTGGTGTCACAGACAGACCGGAAGATCAATGGAGAAATTTTAGCTAATCATATCACATATAGTAATGCACTATCCGATTGTGGTATGAAGATGAAAGATTATAAGATAGTGGTAAGAAATGAACCGGTAGATAAACGAGATATGTATTATTTCAATTACCAACAGTGTGTGATATTCACTAGAAAGGGCACGATCAAACGCTCTGGAGATTTCTTGAAAAATATTTTGATATATAATACAGAGAGAATTGGCAATATAAAAGGAGCATTGAATTCTTTTATGTGGCCCGAGCCGTTTTGCCGTATGATAATAGATAAGTTGACAGCAGAAGGGGAGAAAGTTTTAGATCCCTTTGCGGCTTCTGGTATCTCATTACAGGTAGCAAAAGAAATGAACAGACAATATTTAGGTTGTGAAATAAGTAAAGAAGTATATGATAATTCTATAATGAAAACTTCTATTATATGAGTAATGTACATCGTTTACAACCATTAGTGGGAACAGTAATGTTGTTAGATGATGCATTAATTCTACCTAAAGATATAATGGAAGAGTTAGATTGGGAAGAGAGTGTTTTACTAGAGTTAGAGTTTGTTAATGAAAGATGGATTTTAAAACAAAGTAAGGTGGCTGCTGCTAAATACATGGGTGGGAAAACTAATGTGGAAGAATCGTGAAGATTATGAACCAGATATAACAGTAGTTACAGCTTTATTCAATGGGTTTAATACCCTGGTTCCGCAGACTAAACAATATGTAGGAATTTATACTACGGAGTGGGTAGAGAAACTTTATAGAGGTATTGCACGAAACTATCATGGACCTTTTGGGTTTATATGTTTAGGTGACCAAAATTATAAATTTGAAGAAAGTAATATTCAACTAGTAAGATTTGAACGCTCAGTAGACCAGTATGGGTGGATGAGTTTGATGGAGTGGTATCGTCCTGATCTGTGTGCTGGTAATAGAGTTACATTAGGACTTGATACTATTATTACTGGTCGTTTAGATAGAATTTTTGGTTATAAACCAGAGAAGTTGGCAGCTTGTAAAGATCCTTATGAAGATTTTAAAATTTGTAATGCAGTAACTATGGCTACTCCAAAATTTTGTGCAGAAATTTGGCCTTGGTGGGTAGCGAATGAAAATAAATTAATGCGAGAGTGCTTATACAAAGGACATCCTTCAGAAATGGTATTGTTACGAAATTATTATGGTAATAGTCCATGTTTAGATAGTATGTTTCCAGAAATAGCTAGTTATAAGATGCACATACAAACAAAGTTTGTATCATTAAGGGAATCTAGTATAGTATATTTTCATGGTAAGCCCAAACCACATGAACTGCCTGGAGAACCATGGGTAGGAGTACATTGGGTATGAATGATATACATCCAACAGCAGTGATAGAAGATTGTGTAGAGATGGGTGAAGATAATTATATAGGCCCGTTTTGTTTTCTCACAGGACATTTAATTATAGGTAATAATAACAGATTTGAATCCCATTGCACAGTGGGAACTAGACCTGAACACACAAGCCATTGGCATAAAGATGGTAGAGTTATTATAGGTGACGATGGTACATTTAGAGATCATGTTAGTATTCATGCAGCAACCACCGATGGGTTGACGAGAATAGGTAACTGTGTTATAATATTAAACAAGGCTTACATTGCCCATGATTGTGTGTTAGAAGATGGTTCAACTTTAAGTTGTGGGGTAAAGATTGGTGGTAATGTTCATGTGATGAGAGATAGTAATTTGGGTATGGGAGCTTCAGTACATCAGTATCAAGTGATAGGTTCTTGGTCAATGATTGGTATGGGCAGTATTATTCCTAAGAAAGCTAGAATTTATCCAGGACAAACGTGGGTGGGTAATCCAGTTCAGAGATTGAAAAGTAATGAACATGGGTTAGAAAGATTTAATGTAGATGATTATGACTTGATAGAAGAAACTGCTCGCTATAATGAGTTAGTAAAGTTACATGGCCTTTGATCCAGTTTTAATGATTATGCAACCTCGTCGGATAGATGAGGCTATTAATTCACTTAAAGAAAATATAGATATTCCTAAAGTATGGTTTAGAGCCTATACAGAGCCACAAGTAATGGCTCAAATGAATCAGTATATTAAAGAAACAAATTATAGTCATTACATTGTTATGAGTGATGATGGTGTAGTAAGTAAACAAGCAGCTGATACTATTTTAAAGTATGGGGAAATGACAGAGTACGATGTGTTTACCGGTTGGATGAATATGCATATAGAGCGAGATGGCTCTTTTAGTTATATAAGCACAGTAAGTCAGGGGAGGCTACCCGAAATTTTAGAAAATGAAAAGGGGCCTAGTAGAGAAGAATATCCGGCATGGTTACCTATGAAATGGGTAGAAAATCAAGTAGGGGTTATACGAACTAGGATGGCAAATTTTGCTATGTCTATAGCACATCGAGAAATTTTTTTAAAGTATCCATTAATGACTTGGCCTAATGGTCGAGCTTCAGACCATCTTTGGTCTTTTCAATTACAAGAAGATGGGTTAAAAGTATGGACACATCCCGATGCTTTTATAAAACATTTAAGGCAAGGGTGGAAACCTTGGAGACATAATTGGTTAGTTGGTAAGGTTAATCCAGAAACTATATATGAAGGGAAGTGGAAAAATAGAGAACACTATGTATGAATTAAAAGATTATATGAATGCTATCAATCATAAGAAAGAAGATTTGATGGTGGGTGAAGATGAGTTTTGGGAGAAGAAGTACCCAGCTTATATAGTAAACAAAGCATTATCTGCATTTCCAGATTGTATTTTGTATGTAAACGAAATGAATCGGATGCATTACCTCGATAAGCGTCTACAGTTTCAGTTTTTTCTAAATAGTATCAGACCTAAAAAGAGATTTAGTAAGTGGCTTAGGTCTAGTAAGATTAAAAATCTTGAGTATGTTAAAGAATATTATGGTTATAATAATGAGAAAGCCAGACAAGCGCTTGACATACTAGATGATGAACAAATTGAACACATAAAAAGAATAATAGATCGAGGTGGTAAACATGGAAGAGTTGGAGTGGACTCCAGACTTAATGCTCGAGGTGACGTTAAATGAGGCTGATGATTTTTTAAAAGTTCGTGAAACACTATCCCGTATAGGGGTTGCCTCTCGCAAGGAGAGAAAGTTATACCAATCATGTCACATCCTACATAAACAAGGCAGATATTTTATCGTACATTTTAAAGAGTTGTTTGCTTTAGATGGTAAGCCAACTAACATATCTATAAATGATTTAGAACGACGAAATACGATTGCAGGGTTATTGGAAGATTGGGATTTGATAAAGATTACTGGTAACAATGAGCAGAAGGCTCCGTTATCACAAATAAAAGTTTTATCTTACAGAGAAAAAGATGAATGGTTGTTGGAGACAAAATATAATATTGGCAAAAAACGAGAGGAGTAATATATTATGGCGGTAAAATTATTGAGATTGAAGTCGGGTGAAGATATTGTAACAGATGTTAAAAATGAAAATGTAGAATATACTACTATAAATGTACCAGCGATGCTGGTGCCGATGGGTGGTCAAGGGCAACAGATGCAAATGGCTTTGGCTCCATGGTTACCTTTTAGTGATGATAAAGAATTTGAAATCCCTACTGATTGGATTTTAATAACATCTGAACCAGCACAAGACATCGTAAATAATTATAATCAAATGTTCGGGTCAGGCATTGTAGTGCCTAAAGTGAGTGCAAAGACTTTACTTAACGAATGATTTGTGATATAATTATTAGATGAGTGATTTTTATATCAATGTTATCCAGCATGGTAATCAGCTTTTAATTCGTGAAGTAGATAAAGGTAAGCGGGTAAGTCGCCGGGTAAAGTGGCAACCAAAATTATATGTTCCCTCCCCTGTAGGGTCTGAATGGAAGACATTAAATGGTCAACCATTAGAGCCTATTAATTTTAAATCCATAAAGGACGCTAGGAATTTTGTGCAGATGCATCAGGACACTCCTGATGCTGTTTATGGCCTAGACAATTATCAATATGTTTATATAGGTGAAGAATATCCTGATTATGTAAATTGGAGTATGGATAAAATGCTCACGATCACTTTAGATATAGAAGTGGAGTGTGAGAATGGTTTTCCGGAAGTAAGTAAAGCTGATGAACCATTGTTATGTATTACAGTAAAGAACCATTTTAATAAAGCAATTATTGTGTGGGGTATTGGTGAATATACAAATGATAAGGTACGGTATATACAATGTGAAGATGAAATAGAATTGATTAGAAAATTTATGCATTTCTGGATTAAAACACAACCAGATATAATTACAGGTTGGAATATTCAGTTCTTTGATATACCATATCTATGTAATCGTATTAGTAAGTTATTGGGTGAAGAAGAAATACAAAAGTTCTCACCGTGGGGCATCGTAAAGGGTGATACAGTTACAACGTATGGGAAGACACATCAAAAGTATAATATTTTAGGGGTATCTATATTAGATTATCTTGATCTGTATAGAAAGTTTACTTATGTGAACCGAGAATCATATCGGTTAGATTTTATAGCTGAGGTAGAGTTAGGTGATAAGAAGCATGAAAATCCACATGAAACATTTAGAGATTGGTATACGAATGATTATCAATCGTTTGTAGATTATAATGTTCAAGACGTTGAGTTGGTAGACCGTCTTGAAGATAAGATGAAATTGATTGAGTTGTGTATTACATTGGCATATGAGATGAAGGTAAATTTTGTTGATGTTTATTCACCAATTCGTATGTGGGATATTTTTATTTACAATTTCTTGAAAGATAAAAAGGTAGCTATCCCAAGAAAGAAGTCCCATCGAAAAGATGATAAGTATGTGGGTGCATATGTAAAAGAACCACAAACAGGGTTGCATGATTGGGTGATGTCATTTGATTTAAATAGTTTGTATCCTCATTTGATTATGCAGTATAATATTTCACCAGAAACTTTAGCTAAAGAAGCCAATCCTTCAATGTCAGTTGAGAGATTGCTTACAGAAGAAGTAGAAATACCAGATGATGGTTATGCTGTTACTCCAAATGGGGCAAGATTTGGAAAAGATATTCAAGGTTTTCTTCCAGCTATGATGGAGAATATGTATAATGATCGTGTTAAGTTTAAGAAATGGTCTTTAGAAGCTAAACAGAGATATGAAGATACAAAAGACGAGCAATATTTAAATGAGATATCAAAGTTTGATAATATTCAGATGTCTAGAAAGATTGCTTTGAACAGTGCATATGGCGCAATAGGTAATCAGTACTTTAGATATTATGATGAACGTATGGCCGCAGCGATTACAACCGCTGGTCAGTTAGCAATAAGGTGGATAGAAAATGATGTTAATAGGTACCTCAATAGGATTTTACAAACAGATAACAAGGACTATGTTATTGCATCGGATACGGATTCGATTTATGTCAATTTTAGCAAATTGGTATCTAAATCTTTTAGTGAAAAAGATGATATATCAAATGATAGAATTGTCTCCTTTTTGGCGTCTGTGGCTGAAAAGAAAGTGGAACCTTTTATTGATGAAAGTTATAAAAGGCTTGCTGATTATGTCAAACCCTATGAACAAAAGATGGAGATGTCCAGAGAAGTTATAGCTGATAAAGGTATATGGACTGCAAAGAAAAGATATATTTTAAATGTGTATGATAGTGAAGGGGTACGTTATAAAGAACCACAGTTAAAGGTGATGGGGATTGAGGCGGTGAAATCGTCCACACCAGCGCCATGCAGAGAGATGATTAAGACTGCATTGAAAATAATTATTAATGAAGATGAAGAAACATTGAACACATTTATACAGG
>VTLG01011836.1_pt1 | contig 13139 bp, 9 predicted proteins | sample 4694571 | NCBI WGS metagenome assembly VTLG01 (sample SAMN12604809, study PRJNA352737) | marine metagenome | biome: ENVO:00000447; feature: ENVO:00000209|ENVO:00000569|ENVO:01000036; material: ENVO:00002151; isolation source: viral sequences binned using virsorter ... | reverse complement strand
TTTTATTGGTATTGATGGTACAGATGCTTCAACTGAAACTGCTTATTCAAATAATAATAGTCAATTTCAAGTAGGTCATGGATTATATAATAATACTCAATTAGATTATCCAGCTATATCTGGTTTCTTTTATTTCAATTCTCCTTTTTCTAGCACACACACTAAACATTGGCATGGTAATTTTATAACTTTAAATTCAAATGGAGACCATAGAGGTTATGCTGGTGGTGGAGTTTTAGTTAATCAAACAAGTTTAGGTGGAGTTCGATTTAGTTTCTCATCAAATGATGTGAATAATTTAACTGCAAGAATGTATGGATTGGTAAATAGTTAATATGGTTACTTATAAAATAAATGACAATGGCGTAATTAGAGATGCAACTGCTGAAGAAAGAGTAGAAATAGATTCTCTACAAAAACCTATAGATTTTTCTGCAAGAAAATTAGCTGAAATAAGAAAAATTAGAAATCGTAAACTTTCTGAAACAGATTATCTTGCTAACTCTGATGTAACAATGCCAGACAACATAAAGACATGGCGTCAAAGTTTAAGAGACCTGCCACAGAACAATACGACAGAAACAGAATATGATGCTTTACTAGCACGTGATGATGATGGTAATTTAACTAATTCAATATGGAGTAAACCGTAATGGCACTAACTAGATTAGGACTGAATCAATCAATAAATTTAGCGAGCAATACTACAGGCACGCTTGGTGTAGCTAATGGTGGAACTGGATTAACATCTGGTACAACAGATCAGTTTCTTAAATTTACAGGATCAACTACACTTGCAAGTGCTGCAGATAATGCAGGTAAAATTTTACAAATTAAAAATGCAACTGCAACAAGTGTAACAAGCACATCTTCAACCAGTTATACGCATTTTTCTGGTATTGATTTATCTATAACCCCAACATCTTCTAACAGTAAAGTTATTTTATTTTTTACAGGTCAAGCTGATAACAATGCAAGTGATAACAGACAACCTTCTTTATCTTGTTGGAGAGAAATAGATGGGGCTAATAATACTTTATTATCTAGTGAAATGCAAATTACTGCATATTCTAACAGTGCTAGACTTATAACAGCGGCTTCATGGGTTTTTGTAGACAGTCCATCATCAACTGGAAGTGTAAGATACAGACCAGTTATTAGAAGCACAACAGGAGCACAAGTTAGTTTAGGTAACGCACAAACAAGTTTAGTTTTAATGGAGGCAACAATAGCATAATGACAGATACAGAAAAATTTATAACAGCTATAAACATTTTAAAAGCAGGTGTTGAATACACCTATGAAGATGATGCACCAGTTACAGAAGAACTGTTTAATAACATAAGATGGAAAACTGGCGAGAATAGTGCAGGCGCTATAGAAAGCACTACTTGTCCTCATTCAGAAATAACTTGGGCTCTGTTTAAAGCAGAATACGACAAGCTGTAAATGAATGCCATTAGTAAAGCTAACACCCCCACCAGGAGTTATCACAGAAGTAACTGATTATCAAGCAGGTATGAGATATACCGCTGCTGATAAAATGAGATTTAGATTTGGTCAACCAGAAAAGATTGGTGGCTGGACACAACGTGATGCTTTTTCTTCTTTTGCTTTTCAAGGTATAAATAGAAACATACTTCCTCACAGAGATTTAGACGGCACTAAATATATTTTTTATGGTACAAGCACACATGTATACGTAGAGTATGCAAACCAAGTATATGACATTACACCTTTTAGATCAGACCCAGCTACATTAACAAATCCATTTACAACTGGTTCTGCAGGAAGCAGCGAAATTACAGTAACACATAATAATCATGGAGTTGCATTTACTAGTCCAGCTTCAAGAGTTGTGATACAATCAATAGGCACAGCAACAGTAGATGGTGTAACAATTACTGCAGGAGAATACCTAGCAGCATATGTCAGTGCTAATCAATATAAAATTACAGCTGTGTCAGGGGGCACAGGTAGTATATCAGGCACAGCTTCTAGCGGTGGAGTATCAGGTGGTGGTTCTGTAGTAGTAAGATATTTAACAAACAATGGACCAGATGACGGTCTAACAGGTTTCGGTTTTGGTTCAGGTCTATGGGGCGCGTCCTCATGGGGAACTGCACGTTCAGCTTCGGGTGTTGTATTATCACCTAGAGTCTGGAGTATGGATGCATGGGGCGAAGATATTGTGGCTTCTGTTGGCGGAGGTGAGGATACAATTTATTATTTTGATGTCAGCGCTTTTAACTCTAGCCCCAGCACTTTTCGAGGATCTACATTAGCTTACTATGTAACTAATACCTTAAGTGGTGATGCATCTCAAATACCAACTAAAGTCGGAACTGTATTAGTATCTACACCAGATAGACACTTATGTGTGTTCGGTGTAAATCCACAAGGGTCGACTATATTTGATAGAACTACAATTAGATTTGCTTCACAAGAAAGTTTAACTGAATGGGATGCGGCAATAACAAACACAGCTGGTTCACAAAAACTTGGTACAGGTACAAACATAGAAGCGGCTAAAAAAGGTCGTGGTCAAATTTATGTATGGACAGACGTAGACTTGTATGGTATGCAATTTGTAGGTCCACCATTTACTTTCTCATTCTCTTTACTTGGTGAAGCATCAGGTACAATATCTAAAAACTCACCAGCTATGATCGAGGGTGGATCTTATTGGATGGGCACCAATAACTTCTATGCATATGATGGTTCTATACAAACTTTAAAATGTCCTGTATTAAATCATGTATTCGACAGCTTTAATCAAACACAAAGAGAAAAAGTATTTAGCGCAGAGATATTAGAGTTTAACGAAGTGTGGTGGTTTTATCCATCACAAGGTGCAACAGAAGTTGATAGATATGTTATATACAATTATGTAGATAACACTTGGTCTATTGGCACATTAAATAGAACAGCTTGGCATGATTCTGGTACATTTGCATTACCAATTGCAACTAATTCTAGTGGTAAAGGATTTAGTCATGAGAACGGAGTTAACGATGGATCATCTGCTTTAGCAGCTTCTTTAGAAACTGGTTTCTTTAGTGGTGATGAAAACGGTGATAACATTTTATTTATAAATAGAATAATACCTGACACAACTTTTTCTGCAGGCAGTTCTGTAAACTTCTCTATATTAAGTAAACGTTATCCAAATGATTCTACAATTACTAAAGGACCTTTTGCTGTAACATCATCAACTAATAAATTAAACTTGAGATCTAGAGGTAGATCATTCCAATGCAAATGGGAATCAACAGCAGTAGATACTAGCTGGAGATTAGGAACTTGGAGAGCAGAAGGACAAGCGGACGGTACTAGATGAGTCTATATAGTAAAGCAGTATATCCAGAACTATCATATCGTGAAAGACAAAACGACACATTAAATGCTAGAACATATGATGCATTGATACAAGTGTTAAGATTAAGAGATTTATCAGAAGGAGAAATACCAGCTAAGATCGCTGACCAAGATCAGCAAAGATCCATGAACTGGTTCATGAGTGAATAATGGCTATAGAATATAAAAACGCAGTAAAGACAATTAGTACAACAGGATCAGACCAACTGGTTTACACTGTACCTACAACTACAAATCAACAACAATTTACAGGTATAGTTAAAACATTTACTATACTAAATACAACAGGTGGTGCAGGCACAGTAGACGTGAGCATATTAGACTCTAGTGCTAGTGCGACCATACCTGTTAAGAAGTTTACAACTAGTGAGTTTACAGCTGGGGGCATGGTTGACGCCGCAGCAAATGGCCCAATAGTATTAGAATCAGCTGACGCATTAAAGATTAACACGTCAGTATCAGCAAATGTGCTTGTTTCCGTTATGGAAGTAAGTGACGAATTGAAAGGGATTTAATGCTGCCCCCTTTACTTTCAACTAAATATGGAGTATAATATAGTATGGCTGTCGGTATAGAACAAATAGCAGGCCCCGTCAATGCTGGAGATATAATAATGAGAGATGAAGAAGCACCAAGAGGAGCGGCGGCACTGCTTAATAAAATGATAAATAAAGGTACGCAAGGTATGTACAAACTACCTGAGCAAGATAAAGAGATGCCTGGGTTTATGAAGGACGCTATCAAAGAATCAGAACAAGCGGCCGTTGATCCATCAGATTTTAGAACAATACTTAGAATCTTGGAAGCTGGCGGCAATCCAGAAGATTACATGGAGCAAACAAAACTAGATGCTTCAGACTTTAGAACTATACTAAAATTATTAGAGCAAGGTTTTTCTATGGAAGAAATAGAAAGTATGACACAAGCAAAAATGACAAAGGACGGACCAAAAGAAGGTTTAAGTATGAAAGATATTGTCAACTTAGATCAAGCCGCAGTACAAGGGGGCAAAATTAATTTCTTAGGTGAGCAACCAGAAGTTAAAGCACCTATACGTGCGCAGTCTCATGCAGACTCTCCACCAACCGAGCTAGCTTATATTACAGATGCAGAAAAAGATTTATTAGTTAGAGCAAACTTACACGGCTCTATGGATGGTAAACCAAACGAAGGACCATCAGGTATACAAAGTTTAGATGATTTCTTTATGACACCTGGCGGCGGTATAAGTGGAGGTAGCACAGCCGATGCTCGTGAACCAGACAGACCAGATAGACCTGTTCTAGGTGGTGGCGGTGGGGGCACTAGTGCAGAAGATTACGGTATTCAACCAGGCATGGCAGTTGGTGGAGGCGATCAAGGTACAGGCGGTCAAGTTTTTGTATCACCACAATCAGCAGGTGCTGGTGAAACTCAAGTTAATGCATTTATTCCTGTTAGTGATGCTCAACAAGAAAGACTAGAAGCATTAGCAGATGCAAATAGAGCAAAGACATTAGCTAACTTAGGAATACAAACAGCAGACTCTAGTATAATAGACATAATGAAAGCAGGAGGAGGAGCTGTTCCATTGTTAGCAATGAAAGGGGCAGACGCTTTAGCAGAAGGTATAGAAGCTTTTGAAAGAAAACAAGTTGAAGATTTATTTAGTGGTGATGTAGATGATGTAGGATTCGGTATGGGTAGTTTAATGAGAGCATTAGAAAAAGATCCAGATAGAGCAGATGAATACTTTGATAAATACGAAGACGAAATAAATAGAGCTATGGGTTCAGGTGAAAAGACTGCAGGAGGAGACAGCATAGGTGGACTAGAAGGAACAGCACAAGAAAAAATAAATGCTATTGTACAAAAATTTAGTGGCAATAAAAACTTTGATAAAAATTACCAACCTGAAAAATTTTATAAAACTGAAAAAGGAGAAAGCCAAGCCGACTTCCAAAAACGTATGAGAGAAAAAGGAGTTGACTCTAAAGAATTAGCTGAAGCACAAGCTTTTGGTAAGATTGGATTTACAAGACAAAACACACAAATGATTGAAGAAGGTCGTAGGAGATTAGAAAGAGAAAGAAGAGGATCAGATACAAATAGAGGCGGTTCTGGTGGTGGAGGAGGTACTACACCTGCAGACACTACACCTGACACAACTCCTGATCCAGATCCTAGAGCAGGACAATTTAATGTAGGCGGAACTATGCCTTACACAGATGATAGAACAGGTAATGTGGAAAAGATGGTACCGCTTGGTAGAAGATTTCAACTAACCGAAGAAGGAAAGTTTAGAGATAGCACTCCATTTACGATGAGTGATGTAATGAAGTATGCTACTAAAGGAGGGTTCCAACAACTAGAACCTTTCCAAGAATATTTAAAAAGAAGAAAAGATTTTTTAGGAGAAGAAGATCCTGAATATTTTGATGAAGAAGGAAACGTAATTTATGGAGGACCACAATAATGGCAATATTTGATTTCTTATTCGGATCGCGAAATCCACCTCCAGTAGAAACTACAAATATAAGTACTACTGAGATACCAAAATACATAGCAGAACCTACAGCAGATATTATCGGCGAAGCTATGGATGTAGCTAGAGAAGGTTACACACCATATGCAGGACCAAGACTTGCAGGATTTAGTCAAGATGAATTAGATGCATTCCAACAAGCAAGGGATATGCAAGGTATTGCAGGTTTACAACAAGATCAAGCTTTTACTGCAGCAACAGCAGCAGGTGCTCCAGCGTCAAGTCTTATGGCTCCATACGAAAAAGACTACATGACAAAGGTAGCAGATGTAGCAGCTGGTAAGTTAAGAGATCAATCTGCAATAGAGCAACAAAACATTGCAGCAAAAGCAGTAGGTGCTGGTGGATTGGACTCATCACGTTTTGCAATATTAGAAGCAGAAAGACAAAAGAATTTACAAGAAGGCCTTGGTGATTTATATACCAAAGCACAAGCAGCAGCATTTACTACAGCATTAGGTGCGGCACAAAAAGATAAAGATGCTCAATTAAAATCAGGAGAAACAATGAGCCGTATAGGTACAAGAGGACAACTTGGCAGACAAACTGATGCTGCTATATTACAAGGCATCGGTGGGTTGCAAAGAGGTCAAGACCAAACAGCGATTGATATTGCTTATACTGATTTCTTAAGAGAACAAGAAAGACCAAAAGAACAACTTGGTTTTGTATCTGATATAATAAGAGGCGCACCATTTGGACAAAGAACAACATCAGTTGGTCAGACTCCAGGTCAAAGACCTGCACCATTCTTAAGTCAACTACTTGGCTTAGGTATGCAAGGCGCTAACATTTATGGGAGTATATTTAAGTAATGGCTAAAGCAAAACCTTTTAAACCTTTTAATTTAGATGATTTAGATATCTACAAAGATGGGTCAATAAGTCAAGAAGATGTTGATATATTAATTCCTTTTGGTGATTACAATAGTAATTTGTATGATAGTCCTGGAGCGATACTAAAAGAAATACAAAAATTACAATCTCTTGATGAAGATGAAATAAATTTTTCTGGTATAGATGCAATAAGCAAACCTAAAAAGAAATTTATAGAAGAAAAGAATAAAGCAATAAACTTTTTAACAAACAAATACGAAAAATTTACTGGTGGTGATGAACCTGATTATCGTGGAGAACCTGACAAAGCAGCTAGACAAGACGCAGTTGATATGGTTAAAGTTTCAAAAGCTTTGCAAGAAGATAAAGGAACTAAAAAAGATTTAGGATTTTTTGGCAACATGATTGAAAGATTAAAAACAGATGCAGATGCTAGACAAAAATTCTTTGACCAACTTGGGGGTATAGGTGCAGAAATTAGCAGACCTACAGATCCAGGCGAAGCTAGAAGTTTAGTAAGAGATGTCATTGTAGGTTCAGAAAGAGGTGAGAGCAGAACTCTTGCAAAAAGAAAAGCAGCAGCTGAAGAAATGGCAAACGTTGCATTAGCAAGACAACGTACAAATCCAATGCAGTATTACACAACAGCTATGAAAGAGTTAACTCAACAAGCTGTAGCTGCAGGCCTTACACCAGGCACTAAACCTTTTATTGAGTTTATTGGTGAAAAATTAAGAGGTCAAGGTTTATCTAAAAACCTAGCATCTTATTCAGAAACTTTAAGAAATTTAAACGAACAGTTATTAACAGCACAAGCTATGCCTGATAATCAGGAAGCAGTACAGACTATCTTAAAACAAATAAAAGATATTCAAGGTTTGATAACTACAGAACTGGGTGGTACGTCTAGCGGAAGCAATGACATACCTTACAATCCTCAGTAACAACTATAACTAAGGACGCAAGTCCTGTATACATTGTAGGTTATTATGGTAGAAGAAGTAAAGTATATTAGATTTGACGAAGTGCCAGAAGCACCACGTATTGCAGTTCCTGCAGACTTTACTCAAGACCAAATAAACGAATATCTTAAATCAGATTATGTAGAACAAACTTTAGCAGAAAAAGGTTTTGCTTTTAAGTACGGTCTGCAACCTGTTAATCAATTAGAACTAGATAACTTAGACGACTGGCATTTAACTTCAGGTTTTAAAAAAGGATGGCTCAGTACTAAATCTATAGGTCAAGGTATATTGGCATATGCCAATGATGTATTAGGAAACGAAGATGCTAGACAAGAAGCATTACGTGCCGCAGAACAATATCAATTAGACAAAGCAGCTTTAATATATCAAGTAGATGACGAAGGTAAACTGTTACCTCGTGTAGAAAAAATAGAAGACATTGTAAATAGTGAAGAACATCTAACTGCTTTTACCAAATATGTAAGAGAAAAGTTTGGTGAAGCTGCAGCCACTAGTTTACCGACTATATTATTAGGTATCGTAGGCGCGGGTGTTGGAGCTATAGGTGGTACTTTGATAGCACCTGGTGCAGGTACTGTGAGTGGAGGAGTTGCAGGAGCTAAATTTGGAGCAACAGCTGGTACGTTGTTATCTGGTTTTATGTTTGGTTTGGGTGAAACATATTTAGCACAAGCAGAAGAAACTGAAGATCCAAACTTAGCAATAGCAGTTGCATTAGGTATACCGTACGCTGCAGCTGAAAGACTTGGTATTGGTGGAGTTGTACCTTCTTTAGTTAAAGTATTTGGTGGCAGAGAACAAGCAGCAAAAGCTGTAAAAGATGGATTATTAAAAGATCTTATAAAAGGTGACACCATAAAGAAAGGAAAAGCTGTTGGTAAGTTTGCAACTGAAGTCGGTAGAGTTGGAGTAGAAGAAGGTTTAGCAGAGGCAATACAAGAAACATTAACAACCTTTGGTGGTGGATTAGAAGCTGGCAAAGGCTTTGAAGAAATGTTTAATAACAAAGAATTTGCAAAACAATTAGGTGAAGCAGCAGCCGCTGGTTTCTTTGGTGGTATGCCATTTGGTACAGTCAATCCAAGTATTAAAGCTTTAAAAGTTTTAAACAGAGTGGGTGGTGTAAATAATAAGTTAGATGGATCAACGTTAGGGGGCACACTAAACGACGATCCAGATCAAGAACCAATTCAAGCTGCCCCCTTTGATATTGGCAGTACTGTTACAATAGACAATGAATACAACGAAGACGTAGACAAAGAACGTCAAGCAGAACTAGAAAAGTTATTTGGTAAACCTAAATTTAAAGTTTTAGGTACAGCTGATATAGAAATGGTCAAAGGTCAAGGACCTGAAACAGTTTTTGTTTTACAATCTGATGCAATAAAACCTACTGCTGTTTTCTTAAGACCTACAGAATTAGGTAAAGTTAATGTAGTAGAAGATCCAGCAGAAGGTGGAGATGTTCCAGAGAAAAAAGAAAACTTTGCATATGACGGACAAGAAACTTCTAACAAATTAGATGACGCTACAAGAAAACAACACACAGATTTAAAAAGAAGAATGGTACAAACAGGACATCTTAATAGTGCGCAAGAGACAGAAGTAACTACATTCTTAAAAGGTGATGACACGATTGTACGTAATGTAGCGAATAGAATTATTGCCGATAGAGAAACACAAAGAGAAGAAACAAAAACATTTGAAGCAACGCCGCAAGAAGATAGAGAAAGTGACTTACTAGACTTTGTACCTAAATTAGATAGAACGTTTGCTAAGTATGATGCTGTGCCTGATAACGAATTAGAAGAAGCTATCAGAGGTGACTTGCCATTTTGGAGAACAAGAGAATTTGCAGAACGTGCGGAAGGTATGTCACAAGAAGTAAAGATAACTCCCGAGCAAGATCAACAATTAAAAGACTTGGGTTACTTTGGAGAAAGGGGGCAATCTTATGTAGATGAAAGAATTAGAAGTAATGTAAATCCAGTAAACAAAACTACTTCATCAGGTAAAGCTTTATTAGATAGCATACTAAGAAATGGAACTAGATTTAGCACGATACCAGACATACTAGGCGGCCCTGTTAAAGTGCAACAAAAAATTGGTGAGAAGATATCTAAGAACGAACCACTAACTGCACAAGAAAAAGCAAGTTTATCTGGTGACAGATTAATACCTGCAACTAAATATGACCCATCTACATACACAGAAGAGATGTCATTTGAAGATTTATATAACAAACCAGTAGAAGTTCGAATGAGAATTGTATTAGAGTTAGCTGGTAAACTAGATAAAGATGGTTGGAAACGTAAACAAATAAATGATCCACAACTAAAAGAATTAGAACAAGCTTTAAAAGATAAAATAAAAATAGCTGAGTTTCAATATGGTAGATTAAGTGAAAGTTATAAACAAGCTAAACAAGATTTAACAGACTTTAGAAATACTGGGGAGCATGTGCTAATAAATGGTCTTGCACCAGAAGGTGTGTTCTCGCTTGTCCCTATACTATCTCCTACAGCTTTAAAAACTTACGAAAATATTATAACAAACTTACAACGTAACCTGCAATCTGAAGATCCTGTAGTACGTAAGACAGCTACAGAACAACTACCTGTCTATCAAAATATGTTGGGTCAAGTTTTAGAAGCTAGAATACAGATGAATGAACTACTTAAATCCATGAGTATAGAACCTATACTTAATTGGAATGAGTTTACAGAACGTTCTATGAAATCTAAGATTAACAAGTATCGTAAGAAACTAAATCAAACAGATACTGAGTTTAAAAAGAAAGACATCTATTCTCAGTACACCATGCTCAACAGAGAACCTGATGATGTACCTACAGATGACTATCCTGAAATACAAACTAAAGTATATGCTAATTTAGTTCAGATAATGGAAGTACTTAGACAAGAAGCAAATAAATTAGGACTTGCTACTGTAGATATAGGTATGATGAGTCAAGCAGCATCTAGCATGTTAAGAGGTCCAGGCACTATAGGTGCATTCTTACCTGAAAAAGGAATGAGCGCCGCTGCATATAGAGGTGCTAAAGCTGCAATAGATGAAGGACTAATAAGTAGCTCTGATCAACTTGATCCTTCTATTAGTTTAAGTATGATGCACATAGCATTTGATTTAGATAGATTTAACAATGCAACTCCAGAAGAAAAGTTTACAATGGCTGTAAAAGCGTTCAGCACTTTACATCATGAAGCTATACATGCTTTAAAAAGCATGGGATTATTTACAAAACAAGAATGGCAAGTATTAACAAAAGCCTCTGAAGAATTTTTTATAATAGATTATCAAATTAAAGATCGTTATCCAAGAAGTAGTTATTCTACATATTCTGATCAACAGTATAATGATCTACTAATAGAAGAAGGTATTGCTTCGGCAATGCAATCTTTTTTAGTAGAAGGAAAAGGCCTACCTAAATCATTTACTAAACAATATACTACTGACAGAACTATCTTGCAAAAATTATTTGATAGAATAAAAGCATTCTTAACTTTACTTGGTTTTAGTTTTAAACAAAATGGATTTAACAACGCTTATGATATTTTTGACGCTGTTGCCTCAGGCATCATAGGACAAAGAGTAGAAGCTAGAAGTGATATTCAAAAAATAAAAATTGAAGCAGACATAGAAAAAACCATGGGTATAAATCCTATGGGTGTTTTAGTTTCTAGTAATAGATTAGCCTCTGATGATCCTGCAACTTTAGAATTTCAAAAAGGGGTCATAGCAAATTTTTTAAGTGACAATAGATTTAGAACATTAGCAGAAGCTGAGGCTTATCTTGCAGAAGTAAAAGAAAATCCTGCAGCATTTAAAAATTTAGACGTTGTAGATAAATTAGAAATACAACAATTAAAAAGAACCATCAACAGAATAAGAGCATTAAAGAAACCTTTACAAGCTAGAGTAGAATTAGAAACAAGATTAGAAAATGCTGTTGAAACTAAACCAAAGAAACCAGAGTTTCGTACAGGTCGAGCAGGCATAGGGGGTATAGATATTACTGCCCCTTATACATCAATGTATATGCCATTGACTGTAGATCAGTTCTTAGATCTAGTGCCACCTTTAGATGTAGAGACAGACTATACAGAAAGAACTACAAGCTTTATGATGCAACAAGCTTTAGATGGTGTGTCATTTGGCGTGCCTTATATTGAAATAGAAATAAACGAAACAGGTGGTATAGGTAGAGTTGTATCTCATGAAGGTAGACATAGAGTAACTACAATCAAGGCATTAAATAACGGCACTACAAAAATACCTGTAGCTGTAAGATTTAAAAGAACAGGAGATCCTGACGCATATAAAAAGAATAGAACAGGTAGAAGTGATGTAAGAAACAAAACTTTCTTAGCTAATTATTTGTCTGAAGGATTGTTAGTTACACAAGGGGGCACAACAGAAAGCGGCGCCATATCTAACATGATGGGTAAAAAAGTATATGAAAGCTTTTTAAATATGCCAGATTTACAAGGTAATATTTCTAACTACAATTTTAGTAAACCATACAACAATGACTTTGCAAACAATCCTGCTATTAGATACGAGATGGGTGCAGTACAAGACCCAGTTAACAGAATGAATAGACAACAGAAAAGAGCTGCAACTAAAAAATTAAAAGAAGCCATCAAAGATGGTGAGCAAGCATATGTACCAGGTTCATCACAGACCCCAAGAAAGATGTCAGCTTTTTCTAGAATACTAGGACACGCAAGAGCATGGGCTAAAATGGATACACCATTTAGATTAATGTATGCAAATGTCATGAACAAAATATTTAAATCTAGATCTTTACAAATGTCATTGACTGCTAAATTAAAAGAAAGATATCTAGAAGTTAAAAAAGATCCTGTAGTAAATGAAAGAATAAACAAAGCACATATTATTATGGAGATGACAGGACAGTTCCCAGAGTTTAATGAGAATGGTGAGTTAGTTTTTGTAGCTCCTGCAGATGGTGGTGCAGCAGATCTTGATGTAGTAGCGGGAGAAGTTGTAATCCTAACAGGTGATGTAGCTATGGCTATGAAAGATCATCAATTAGTTATGGCGTCTATAATAAAAGAAGATTTAAAAGCAACCATAGCAAGGGATCACATAGAAGATTTAACAGAAGCATTAAATGTAATACGTACATTCTTTCCAAACTTACCAGAGTTACAAGATCAATTTAATTTTGAGGGCATGACAGAAGAACAAATATCGTATGCACTAGAAAACTTAAATGTGCAACAAATTAAATTTATTGTAGATAATTTATCTAATGTAATGATTGGCAGAGGTATGGTAACAGGAGAGTTTGCAGAGATTATAAACAGATTATTAGGTAATCAAGACGCAGGCTTAAATAAACTATTAGCCGAAGCAAACATAGCAGAA
>VTLG01009063.1_pt1 | contig 13140 bp, 11 predicted proteins | sample 4694571 | NCBI WGS metagenome assembly VTLG01 (sample SAMN12604809, study PRJNA352737) | marine metagenome | biome: ENVO:00000447; feature: ENVO:00000209|ENVO:00000569|ENVO:01000036; material: ENVO:00002151; isolation source: viral sequences binned using virsorter ... | reverse complement strand
AAGCAAGACCCATTGTGTTACCACCAATTCCTGCACAAGCTTGAGCAAAACAATAAAAATGTGAACTCCCTGCTTGTTGAGGGGTTATTGTTAAAGAAACAATTGAAGTTCCATGTGCTGTCCCCATATTTTGTCTTCTGTTACCATTATCATTAGAGGATGAGTATATACTAGTGCCGAATGCTTTTTGAATTTGTAAAATTTTACCACCATCAGCAAACTCATATCCATTTGCACTAGAATTGACTTTTAATACCTTTCCAGCAGCACCAATTCCAAGTCTTTCATCTGCACTTGCTCCTCTTACAATTAAATCACCTTGTGTTGTGGTTGGTGATGTTGCTTGACCTTTTGCAAGGTAGTTCCAACTAGCATGTGCAGTTCCACCAGAAGAGGGTGCATTACCTGTTGTATTAGCAACACATATGTAACTTGATCCAACTGAACCATCTACATAATAAACTACATCATCTGGAGTATATGCAGTTCCACCAGCATATGTACCTCTCCACTTTAATTTTACTTTTCCGAGATTAACAGTTGCCATCTTAAATAGTCATTTCTAATTCTCCTGCACTATTTATACTAAAAGAGAGACCCGATGGTGCAGTCATCGTGTCCTCAAAAGATTCAAAGTCAGATTTTGATATATTATCTACTCCATTATTCGTATGTATTAATATAAGATCTTCGTTCACAGTTTTAAATCCATAAAACTCACGACTTGCTAGTCCTGTTAAATTTGATCCACTTCCTACAAAACTTGTTGCAGTAATAACACCAACAACTGATACTCCAGTTCCAACTACATTTCCAACTACATTTCCATCAATTGATGATGTTGTAACTCCAGATACAATAAGACCATTCTGAACGGTAGGTGCTCCATCCGCTGATTGGTTTGTAATTAGATTAGCTCTTATTCTGGACATATTTGTTTTTTATATATTTATGATGTTATACTTATAATTCACAATCACAAAAAATGTAACCACCTGTAGCGTCGGTTAGAATTCTTGTAGCATTAACATTACTCATGGATGCGGTGTTAAAAATTAATGTTGCACTACTTTTACCAGCATTTTCTGAGTTAACACTATTAACCCTACCATCAGAATAACTCGCTATATCATCATCTAGTGTAAGATCAGAAAATGAAAAGGTGACATCTTTAGATCTCATGTCAACAGGAAACTGAACATGTGCTTTACAAAGATTAGAATGTGACTGTATACCCATTAAAAGAGTCGTATATGTTTCAGTATCACCACCACCTAATATGAAGCTATATCGTTTGCATCGTAAAAGTTCATCTGGGTAGGGAATATGTTCAAAAGGTGTGGCAACATTTCCTTCTTCTAATTGTATTTTGGTAGCGTACCAATTACCACCACTTTGTGTAATTAATTGCACTGTCCCGTCTGCTCCTTCCGCTCTGCCAGCATACCAAGAACCAGCAGGTCGTCTGTAATTACTTTCAGCAGTACCCATATCAAAATTTACTTCCAAACCAACATCATTGCCACTACTCCAAGTCCCTGATGTATCGCCTGGAATTGTTATTGATTTTTGTTCCCAAGTACCTGCACTATTAATTGTATAAGTGAATGGATAAGCTCTGTTCTGTGCACCATTCATAATAGAACCACCATGAGTTCCAGTTACACTTGATTTTGTAAGGAAGGAAAGAGTGATTGTTTTTGCACCTGATGTTCCAAACCCCAGACCATCTATATTTCTTCCCTCGATTCTCTGTGCTACTTTATAAACATCATTGGTTGATGGTGTAGAAGTTGTTGTAACATTAACTCTTAATGCAGCGTGTGCTGCTTGTCCCTGTGATTGTATATCATGTTGATGAAATGTAAAAACTCCCTTTGAACCTTCTCCCCTTCCATACCACCTATCCATACAATAAAAATTACTACCAGCATTAACAGTAACCATAGATCCTGGTAAATATCTTTGGAAAATCATTGCTTTACCATTCATAATGTAATTTTTATGAGAGGATGGTTGATTTGAAACAAATGCTGTTGCAGTGATAATACCAGTGGTATTAATGCTTGAGTTACCTCCAACACCCGTGCCTGTTAATCCTGAACCATCACCTGTGAAGGCAGTTGCAGCGACTGTTCCAGTCACGGTCACTCCTGTATTAGTCGTCTCTAGCTTCTTCCCACCATCAAAATACAATTCAGATGCATCATCATGCAAAAATCTGGCATGAAAATCACCATCATCTCCATCCTTTATCCAAATATCATTTGCTAAAATGTATAATCTACCAGTGGAATTTTTTATATTTGAGTGACTTCCATTGTGCCACAACTGTAAATCTGAACTATCTCCAAGATTTAATTTATTATTGTCATCTAAATTAAATGATGTTGCAGTTACAATACCAGAAAAAGTTGCACCACCATATACATTTAAAGTAGCACCTGTGCCAACTTTAATTTCAGAGGTTGTTGTTACTCCAGAAATAACCAAACCATTAGAAACGGTGGGTGCACCGTTTGCCATTCTATTTGTGATGATATTAGTTCTTAATCTGGACATATTATTAAGATGGTTCAGTTGGCCAAGTGACTGATGTTAAATCTAATTCATATTGAGAATTTAATTTTGGTGAAGAAATTGCAGGTAAATCTCTCAGTTTCTGACGATATGTTTTCCAAGCAGTTGACATTGTTAAATCAGTGCTGGCTCTCCAATCACAAGCTGTTAATCTTTTATCTCTTTCTACTCTCAATAATCTCATTGGTTCTGCAGCATTTAACCTTGCAACCTCATTATTTATTTCAGATTCAGATGGTTTTGTATCAGAACTTAACCAATTAAGTCCAGAATATTCTTCACCTATCCACGACCATTCTGAATTAGGTTTTAATGTACCAAGTGCGTCAATATCCCTATAATTCACGCTGCTATCTCCTGAGCTATACAAATTACTGGTTCACCACCAGGATTACTTGGTACTTCAACTGAACCAGACCCATTGTTTCTAATGTAAAGTTTGTATATTATCGCATTACCAACTGAGTAACTTGGGGAATCTAGATACATAATGTTCATAGGAATTTCGTTTCTTGATTGATCACCTTTGTTTAAAGTAAATCCAGCAGTAGGAACACTCGAACCATTTGGTGAAATACTTTCGTATGTTCCACCATTTACACTTCGCCATATGTCCATATAAATTGTGTTACCAGCACCATTGTTATTACAAGCTCCACTTATATTAACCAGTATTTTACTACCAGCTGCTTGGGGAGTAATTTGTACATAATGAGCGGTACCTCCATAAGTGCTTGTGTTGTTTGCAGTTCTAGTAAAAGTGGAATCGTATCGTTGCACGACTTGTAATACTTTACCTCCAGCAGCAAGACCTGTTAAATTTGCACCACTAATTGCAGGAAGTGCTCCAGTTAGTTGTGCAGATGGTAAACTGGTAAGTGACGCACCCGAACCTGAAAATGTAGTTGCTGTGCATACACCAGTCACATTCATTCCATTAGGTGCAGTTGGTGCCCCAACACCTGCCCTATCTTTTAAACTGTCAGCACGAATTGTAGACATATTATTATTGAATTCGTAATTTTATTTATTTATGATGATAAATTATATGCATTAACTACTAGCACTTCACCTGCACCAACTATAAGAGATTTAGTTGCTGCCACCTCTACTTCTTCAAATTTTGTGTAGATTATACCAGGATTACTAGATGCTCTCGATAAAGTAGTGTCTGTGCTGACTGTTACTGCTTTGTCCATCTCATAAAAAGTAGTGGATGCAGTGCTATTTCCAACAGGAGTATCTGACTGAACTACCCCTGTTAGTTGAGAACCATCACCTTTGAATGTAGTTGCAGTAACTACACCTGTTACAACTAATCCTTTCTCTACATTTACCGCACTATTTGCATCCTTTCCAACTAACTTATCAACTCTCATTCGACCAAGAGAACCACCACCAAATGTTCCATCAGGTCTTAATCCTAAAACATCAGGTATTAAATCATCTCCATCTGAAATAATTAAATCTGCACCACTTCCAACACTTATATCAGTGTATTGTGTGTATGCTGCTGAAGCTGATGCAGGAGTATCAACTGTGACCGTGGATTCTACTGGTAAAACAGTATTAGTGTAATATATTTTATTTAATGGACTTGACTGTGTGCTACTCAACGCTGTTCCTAATCCAGAGGGTAAAGATGTTAGATTAGATCCATCACCGCTAAATGATGATGCAGTAATAATACCAGATGCATTTATTTGGTTTATTTCAAAACCTTGTGAATGTAAGTTTTGTGTATGGAATTGTAAACCTTGGGTGTGACCTAATGTTAATGCGGTGCCTACGTTTACAACATTATTATCAATGGTTGTTGAACCAGAACCAAAAGTTACGATGCCTGTAAATGTAGCCTGACCATTTGATTCTATTGTTACTCCAGACCCAACATTGATTGTATCAAAAGTTGATATACCTGTATGAACTGCTCCAGATGCTTGTGCTTGTACTTTTGTATTGCCAGCAGGATCTTTAATTGAAGTCGCATCAACACCTGTCAACTGTGATCCATCACCGTGAAATGCAGTCGCAGTAACAACACCTGATGAAACAATACCCTTTCGTGCAGTTATAATACCTATCGAATCTACATTCTGTACATCTTCATATGTTAAAACACCACTAACATTTACATTAGTAGCAGTTATGATACCCGTGGCATTAATATGCCTTACGTCATAATCTTCATTGGGTTTGATGACACCCTGTGTAATACGGGTATTTGCCATCTTATGTTGTCTCCATTATTGTCAATGTTACATCCACACTATTATTTGAATCACTATCAACTGTTAATGTATCTGCTGCTTCTAAGACCACTTTGTTTCCACCCATAAACTCTAATGAAGAACCTTGAGGTATGGGAACATTTTTTAAAACTTTCACATCATCTGCTGATGGTCTTGTTATACCAACACCAACAAGACAACCTGAACCTGAAACGTTTGCAAGTGTAATACCAATCACAACAGTTGTAGTTGCACTTGGAACAACATAAACATTCTGAGTCGTGATTCCCACGTTCGCTTTTGTTTTTAATTTAAAGGTATTTGCCATTGTGTATTATCCTAAAGCGATTGCCAACGCAACAATATCTGCCTGTATAGCGACAGGATTACCATTTGTATTTATGGTGCCAGTAATATTAGCATCTCCCTGAACATATAGTGCGTAATTACCTTGAGGAGTTGTAGTGTTTATTCCAACAGAATTTGCAATGCCGACTTGAGCCGACGAGTCATTGACATTTACTAAACTCCCATACTGTGATAATTCTCTGTTCTTTGCCATTATTATTTTTAGTTATTTATTATAGACACCTCTTGGATAGAGTTGTCCTGTAAGAGGTCTTCTACCAGTTAACACACCAGGTTCAGTAAGACCAAATATATTTAAATCTGATGTACTACCATTTCCAATACTAACAGTTGGGTTAGAAGGATTGAGTGTAAATGTTAATGCTTGAATTTTAAAATGTTTTGCATCATTAACAGCATCTTCTAATGTAGTTGTCGTTACATTTAAAGTTGAGTATGCAAAGTTTGCCATTAGGTTGTCCTCGCACAGAAGAGTATTCCACGAGTTCTATTAGTTTGGTTGTATGAACCATCAATTACAGAATATACTTCACTACCACTAATTGTTATAGTATCATATTGCTGAATGTTTTGTCCTGGTGCTGCATGGTCAAATTGTATCAAAACAAAATCATCAGGTATATAGTATGGACAAGGAATAAATTGTGATGATAGTGGTATACCTTTTATGACTGCGTTGTGATTTAGAACATCTGGACTCTTGTTTTGATGATCAGAAAATCCAGGATCACCTCTGAACATATTGTGTTCACTATAAGTATTATCTCGATGATAATGTCTTCTATGATCAGTAGGTCTAGCGGTAGGGTAAGATGTTGCATATAAGTAATCATCCACATAAGATTGTTGCATACTATAATAAAGTGAACCAGTATTCCAACCCTGCATAAATTGTCTACCCAACCAATAGTTTTGAGAAGATACACCACCTCCAAGATTTGTTCTCATTAAATGACTAGCGTTATTCATATCTCGATACGATGGACTCAAATATGTCAAAGACCCTAAAATTAATTCATCACGATTTAATAATGTGTGGTCAAATTTGTGTAAGAAGAAAGTGCCATATGTATTATCATCAATACTTGATGAAGATTTATCAGGATGTTTGAATGAAAATACTGCAAAGTTAGGATCTATTCCAGACCTAAAAATATTCATTTCTAAAGTGTAAGAGTTAGAGCTAGCATATTCAAATGATGCTATGTCTATATTTGTGTTTGCATTACCACTAGAGTCTAATTGATTACTTGACCCTGTTGGATCATTCATCAATTCCTGATAAACACTCCCTCTAAATGTATTTGAATAACGACCTTGTTTATTAGAAAAGGAATCAGTATTATAGGGATAGAAAGATGAACCAGACGAAAAATATAAATTAGTTCCGTTTGCTTGGAACCCAAAGTAAGTATCTCCATAAACCTTACTATTGTCGTTCTCCATTCTAAGAACTCCCCAAGGAGAGGTGCTACCATTTGTTACGTCTTTATCATAGAAAGTGCTTGCTGATCCATAACTTGTTGAATCTACCTGAACAACCACTGTCATATCATTATGAATTCCTGATACACCACCATACCCTGTTGCGTCTACAACAAGATTGTCACCATTTGAATATCCATGACCACCACGATTGACATACATATAATTTACATTTCCACTTGAATTTTGTATTTCAAAACTACAAGTATCACCAGCACCTATACTAGTGCCACCAGATTTTGGTCTAATATCACTAAAGTCAGTGCTTATTGTACCAACTTGAGTTTGTCCACTATATCCAGTAATACCAGTTACAATACCACTAACAGTTCCTCCATGCCATCCTAACTTTTGAAATGCACTTTCTAATTGATATATTACAGATGTAGTAGCCCATCCTGGTGCAGCTGATTCTCTGTAAGTTGTGATTGCCATTTTATCTTAATCCTCCAGTTTAAGAATTGTTAGGTTTGCGGTAATTGCTTGTGTAGTTGTCGATGTATTTTTAATCGCAACATACATATTTGTGCTTGGTGAACTATCCATATTTCCACCAGGTACAAATGGTGAAACTTTGATTGATGTAGAGAGTCCAGTTGTTACGACTTCTGCAATAACTCCGCTTCCAGGTGTGGGGTCTAAACCTAAACTCCTAGACGCATCGTTAGTTCTAGATGTACTATCAGTATATAGTCTGAACCACCCCGCTGTGGACAGTCCTACATTCATTAAAAGGTATGATTTATGACCAGTAATTGTGATGTTTCCAATTGCATTTGGAGCAAGTGAACCAGTCGTTCCAGAAACAACACCTCTTACTTTAGCTACAGGAAAATCTATAATTTTTATTTCCCCAATCATATAACCATGACTTGTACATTGATAGTACAACGTTGATGGTGCATCATATTGTGGGGTGAAATCTAAGTTACCTCCCTGTTCAGTTCTATTTGCACCCGAATTACTATAAGTAACTCCGTCTGTGTATGCTGAACCTCCATTTGATGTTCTTATCTGGATTGGGTGAGCACTACCTGCATTATGAATAAAGCGATACTTTGTATCCCGATACATGTAAATGGTAGGATAGTTTACTGAACTATCAACACCATTTCCAGTAAAATTATAAACTCCTGATCCAGTTACAGTATATGTGACTTGTATATCATCATCAGCTGGTGTGCTACTTCCTCCTCCACCACCAGAAATTGTAATAGTTTTAGTCGCACCAGTTCCACTTGCAACAACTCCACTACCAACAAAATTTAAAGTTGATGCTTGAGTTGAGAGAGTAGAACCTTCATCCTGAACTGCAACACCACCACTCCCTGAAATACCAGTTAACGCAGAACCATCACCACTAAAAGACGTAGCAGTTATAACACCAGCATTACCAAGTTTGATACTATTTCCAACAACAAGTTCCCCACCTGTAACTTTTAATCCACTTCTCGCTGTAATAATACCAATTGAATCTACATTAGTAACATCTTCATATGTTATTGTCCCACCAGCTGAAATATTACCAGACACAGTAAGGGTTCCACCAATACTTACGTTTGTGCTAATCGCAACATTGATGGCATTCAAATTTAAATTGTTAGGACTTTCAATCGTTGGTGTTCCTGATGCACCAATCAGATTTAACTCCTTTATACCAAAACCCTTCTCTGCCATATGACTTTTTGATTATTTATGTTTGTTGGAATGATATACCACTTATATTTACACCAGATATTACAGGTCTAGTGTCAGAAGCTGTGGGGTCAAATAGGATACGATTCATCGCACCACGATTATTATACGCTTGTCTCCAATAATCTGCATCAGTATCATCTGGATATGGATCAGACCATTCAGAACTTGGAAGTACTTTTGAACCATGAGTTTTTATATAATTTAAAACATCACTTGATGTTGCATCTGGTTTTGATTCTAAAAATAATGCCACCATTCCAGCAACAACAGGAGATGCAGCTGAAGTTCCATTAAAAAACATATCAACAAAATTAGAATTGTACCTTGAGTAATTTGTATCACCCAAACTATCACCATTTGCAGCTCTCATGCCAGCAGTTAATGTCTCATCTGCAGGTGCCCAAACATCTATTCCAGGTCCATTGTTTGAGTAAGATGCTTTTTGCTCCTTAAAGTCAGCACCCCCACCTATAGATCCAATGTATTCTTCCATTGCACCTACACAAACAGAGGGATGAATATCTCTGACTGGATCGAAACCAACATTATTTGGATGGAGCCAATTACGATGTCCTGAAGGGCAAGTGTTGGTTCCAGAAGTTGCACCAGGTATACCTGCCCTAGTATCACCAGAATTTAAAGTTGTTAAGTAATCATTTATATGTGGGTCATCAGATCCAATTCCTATTCTTTGATTATCATTACCTGCTGCAGTCACAAAAATAACACCAGCAGCAGACATTTCATCACCAGCAGTTTCAATAGAATTTGATCTTGATGATGTTGAATATTGTTTGTTATAAACAGAACCAGAATCTAAACCATATGCCAGTGCCTGTACACCAGTACTACTTGCACTATATCCAGTAAAATTACCAGTTGAACCTTTAAAACTGTAATAAACTTGAGTGTTAGAATTAAAACCTGCATAGTATCCCCAACTTCCATTTACAACTGTTGGATTCTTAACTCCAGTTGCAGTATTAATAGATTTGTGTTGATGAAATATTTTTATTGCATCGTAACAAGCTTCAGTGGATATGTTGGCAGGATTGAATATAGAAACAGTCCATATATTTGATTCAAAAGCAAGACCAAAATTTTTACCTGCAGCTAAACCAGCACATCCAGTTCCATGAGAATCGGTCATTGTATGTGATGAACCACCTATGCCTATTGCATTTGCTGCTGTATATGCATCAGGCACTGCGAGTGTTCCAATAGATGAGAAAGAACCTGAACGATTACTACTATTTTCCCACCAAGCGTGTGCAGATGTCGTTGTTATACCTATTCTCCCATCTGGTTTTGTATAAGTATATCCATTTGAAGTAAAGTAACTCGGATCAATATAATAAGGACCATCTAATATAACATCCCTCACTCTTGACTGTCCATTATCGTCTATAAATTCTGGATGATATGCTAAAACACCCGAATCCTGAATAATTAAATCAACATTTTTACCTGTCATACTATAACTTATATCACTTGTAATTACTGCTGGATTACCATTTACATTTGGCCACCCAATACCATTTGTAGGTATACCTACTCTTTTGACTGCCCAGTTTGTTCTATTTTCTTCAGCAGATGTTGCATTTGTAGGTGGAGCATTTGAACTTAAATCACGATATACTTTAACACTTTTACGAAATCTTTTTGTCGCTGGTTCAGGTTCAGGATATACATGTCGATAATCAGATGGTGATAATTCAATCCACTTTACATTTGGATGTTTTGATATTTCATTTGCCTCTTCCTCAGTCAACCAATAAGTTCCACGAGTTGGACTATGTTCTTTAGTATCTGAACAAGTTACTTTTCGATCAGGAATGCCATCCTCATTAGAGTCAACAATTAATACGTTGTGAATTGTGCTCCAATACTCAGGACTCGTAACAGCGAGAGTATATTTGTACATTACATAACCTCACGTTTAACACGATAGTTTGCTGAACCAGATACACCAGTTTCAGGAGTTACTCTTAACAATATATTACTTCCTGAATTTACGGCTTCAACTTGGAATAATAAACTTGAGCTAAACATTATAGCAAATTGTGTTGAGTGAATTGTCGTACCATCTCTCATTGCTAATACTTTTTGTGATTGAAAGTCACTTCCAACTTTAAGGAATATTGTATATTCAAAAACTCTGTCATCTGTTCCATAAGCAAAGGTATCTATAGTTGTAGTTGCTCCCGCACCTTGTGTATAACCATTTGCAATGTCAGTTGTAATACCAACACTCGATGCCACTGTTGTCCATTGAACTGCACTACCAGATCCTTGACTTGTAAGCACTTGACCCGCACTACCATATTGTCCTCCAGCAAGTCCAAATTGTCCAAGAGGTCCAATTCTGAATCTTTCACCACCATTTGTATTAAAACTAATATTTAAATTTTCAGGGAATCCAAATGATGTAGTTGTATCTCCCTCATGTTTTATCTTACTTGCAAGTGTTATATCATTACTAAATGTAGATATACCAGCAACATCTAATCTGTTTACATTGAATCCAACAGTGCTAATACCAACTGTCGTAATACCAGAAGAAATAGGAGTTACTGTTATTGGTGATGTAAAGTTAAATGTACCAGCAGTTCCAACTGTGCTACCATCATCTTTTACAATGACACCAGTTCCAGATGCTGTAACACCAGTCAATCCTGATCCATCACCAAAGTATTTTGTCGCAGTAACAAAACCAGCAATATTTACATTATCTAAGTTTGTATGTCCATCTACATCTAAATCACCATTAATATCAGCTGAAGCAGTGTTACCTACAAATAAACCACCAACAAATTGTGTTGCTGTAACAACACCAGCATTACCAAGTTGAATATTGTTACCAACATCTATGAAACTATCTACATCTGCATTTCTAAGTGTGGATACACCAATTACATTTAAAGTATTTGCTCTAACTTCAGCAGTACTAATTCCTGTGATACCAGTTAATCCTGAACCATCACCAGCAAATGAAGTTGCAGAAACTGTACCTGTGACAGTGATACCTGCATTTGAAGTTGCTAATCTAGGTGTATTGTCAAAGTTAAGAGTTGCAGCTCCTCCATTAGAGAAAGTTGCATAGGTTGCACCACCAGCTTGATTCTTTAAAGTGATTGCATTTGAACGTATGTCGTATGCAACAATGGCACTTGAGAAAGTTGTGACACCTGCAACACTTACATTATCTAAATTTGAATGTCCATCTACATCTATGTCTGTAACTTCGATACTAGGTGATCCAGTTAAATTACTTGCAAGAGATGCAGTGCCTGTGAGTGCTCCAATGAATGAAGTTGCAGTCACAACACCAGAGACATTTGCTTGTTTCGCAAAGAATGTTGTGCCAGTAACAGTTGTAATACCTGCGAGTGTAGAAATACCAATTACATTTAATGTATTCGTTCTTACGTTAGTAGTTGAACCACCACCAGCTGCTGCAGTTATAGTAACAATACCTGATGATATAGGAGACAGGGATAAGTTAGCACCAAAATCAATTGTTTGTGCAGTACCAACAAGTGTGCCACTATCCTTAACAATCAAACCAGAACCAGATGCAGTTACACCTGTCAATCCAGAACCATCACCAACAAACTTAGTTGCAGTGACAACACCTGTCATATTAACGCTACCAGTTCCTTCAACTGTTTTATTAAATAAATCTAAATTGCCTCCAAGTTGAGGTGATAAATCCTCTACGACATTACCAATACCAAAAGCACCACCACCAGCAGACACAGTGTTATAAGCAACAAGTTCAACAATATCTCCAACAAAACATCCGACTGCTAAAACAGTTGAAGCACCGTTTGTAGCAGTAAATTCACTATCAGTTAATTTAATACCATTTACATATACATCGAGGAATCCAATAGTATATGCAAAACTAAATGTTGTTTGTCCAGCAGATGCAGTAAATGTTTGTCTTGTTCTGAGTGATGGGAATGAATCCCAAGCGACTCCACTACCAGTTGATTTTAAATAATTACCATTTGTTCCGTTAGAACCACCAGCTTTAATTGTACTGTCAAATTGAACAGCACCATTAAATGTTGATATACCTGTTACTTTTAAATTACGAGTTGTAATATCCTCACCAATAATAGATGTAGATGCAGCACCTCCCGATGTTACAACATTAATACCACTTACAAAAAGATTACTACCATCAAAACGTAAATTATTACTATCTTCAAGTTCACCACCAGTTCCAGCAAATACAACTCTTCCTGAAGTTAAATCTTCAACCTTAAATGTATTTGCTCGACCACCACCATCAATGTCTAATAATCCAGCGGTAGTTGTTACACCAGTGATAGAGACATTATCTAAGTTTGTATGTCCATCTACATCAATATCACCATTTAAATCTAATCCTGTTGCAGTAATACCACCAATATTATAAGTCTCTGTTCCTGTTCCAACTACACCATTTGATTCCTTATTGACTAATTCTAACCAATTACCTGCGTGTGCAAAATATCCTCTAGCAGTCGCATGAACATGAGCAAACATACCATGATATGATGATGCAGATGGTAAATCTGTCATCGCACCGTATAATGATGGTATCTTATTCTGTCCTTGTACTCCTTCAATTATACCAGCAAATGTAGTTACTCCAGCGACATTTACATTATCTAAGTTTGTATGTCCATCTACATCTATATCACCATTCACATCTAGAGTAACAGTGGTTGTAACTCCTGAAACATTCAATGAAGTTGCAGTCGAAGATGTTGAAACTAAATTACCA
>VTLG01006550.1_pt1 | contig 13140 bp, 28 predicted proteins | sample 4694571 | NCBI WGS metagenome assembly VTLG01 (sample SAMN12604809, study PRJNA352737) | marine metagenome | biome: ENVO:00000447; feature: ENVO:00000209|ENVO:00000569|ENVO:01000036; material: ENVO:00002151; isolation source: viral sequences binned using virsorter ... | reverse complement strand
TAAAGTTAGGTTTGATCAAGATACTTTCAGTTTTGAGGAAGTGGCACAAGGAGCAACAAGCATCACGCTGAATCTTATAGAACAATTATAGATTTCTCTCCTCCTCTCTCCTCCAGCCCCTGGCGATAGCATCAAAGGGGGCATTTTTTAAATTTTTAGCTTTAAAACACCCTTTAAACCTTGTTTTATTAATTTTTAGTATAAAACCCTTAATACATAAGAAAACGCTGTGAAGGGGCTAATATAGGGCTTATTTAATAAATCGCTATTTTTTTACATTTTTTAAAAAAAAGCCTTGTTTAATCATTATTTATTTTTAAATTTGGGTATGATGATTAATAAAAACAACGTTCTTAAGGAGGACAAAATGAATATAATAAAATATCTTATTGAAAGAATCGAAGGCTATAGAAAGACGAATAAACAGCCTTGTAAAAATTACGCAACTGAAGAAAAAGCAGAAACAGCTGCTAAAAAAGTAGCAGAGCTTTGCCAAAGAGAGCTTGATTTAAGACAGCCAGTCAGATACATTGTTTTTTACAATGAAGCTTGGGGCAGATGGGTTGGTGCTATTGACATAAGTGAAATCCAGACAAGGGCTGATTTTAAAGGTGGATACTTAGGTATCGCTTCATATTATAATTTTTATTCTTATTAAGGAGGACAAATAATGAAAATAAGAGAATCACTAAACGATGGCGAATTATATGAATACACCCATCCGTTAGATATGTGTGCCACAATAATCGTTAAAAGAATTGGAGATAAAGTATTTTCTACTTGCTTTAATCACATAGATATGGACGAAGTGGCAAGTGCATATATTGAAAGCTATGATGAATGGAAACAAAGTCAGCGAGATTATTATGGATTTTGTAGAGATTCTGACGAATCAATGAATTCAGGAAATATCAATAGACACAATGATGGCGATATTTTTACAACTGAATTAATATGATTAATAATAAAACAAAGGGGCAGTTAATAGCTGCCCCTGTTCTTAAGGAGGACAAAATGATAATTAGAAAAAGAATAGACCGAGAAAGATTACAAACTGTTATTGACACAATGGATGAAATGAAGTGGGAACTTGATGATATAATTGGCGGAACATCTATGGAAGACCATTTTAAGGCATACGGAAGATATGGATTGAACCAGCTTTTGGGTAATGGGAACCCTTACGATAACAGCTTGTATACACTAATAGAAAATGAAAAAGCAGATTTGGAGGACAAATAATGAGAAATGAAAATTACAATGGCTGGGCCAACTGGGAAACCTGGAATTTTAAACTTTGGGTTGATAATAGCGAAGATTCACATAAAGCTGTTATGTATATTGCTGAAGAATTGTACGGAAGGGATAATGATAAAAATGATTTAGCTAAAGAATTAGAATCTTTAGCAAATGAACTATGTGAAGAAACGCTTAGATTTGAAACAGGGTTTTTTGCTGATATTTGCAATTCAGCAATTAAAGAAGTTAATTTCCATCAAATAGCAGAAGCGTATTTGGAAGAAGTATAATGAATATTTTAAAAAGTGACTGCTGCAATTCTTTGGTTGTAAATGAATATGATGCAAATACAAGATCTTATTTTGAAGATAATATTTGTTTTAATTGCAAGCAAATAGGTGTAAAAACTGATAGCGATTTTGGTGGTGCTAAATTAAATTTAGATACACTCATTACAAAACTAATAAAAAAAAGGAGGAGATCTAATGATTAAATCAGGTAAAAAAAGAAAACCAAAGAGCAAAGGAGAATACAGTTGGAGAGACTGCAATTGTTCATACCACAATCATAAAAAGAAAGCTTTAATCAAAGCTAATACATCAAAATATGAGGCAATAGCATGAACGGATTTCACATACTATATTTTGCACTTGGCTTTTTGGCCAGTATATATATACTCGGGAAAATTCGGATTCTAAAAGAAGAAGCAAGGTTTTGGAAGGAGAACTGTTTTATTGCTGCCGAAAGATATAATGACTTGCTTGTTAAAAAATCTATGGGTATTGCTTTAGATAAGGCTTTTAAAAGAGACAGTTTAAAAGTAAATTAAAAGATGGCTGGAGGACAAATAAATAATTTTAGAGGGGTGTCGTTTCAAATGCAACACCAGTTGCTTTGTCCTCCTAATCATCTAATGATGCCCCTCATAATCCTTGGAGGACAATATGGAATTAATTGAAAATAAAAAATTGATTCACAATGCGGATGGGGTTACAGTCATAATCCCCAGGCCTAAAGACATGACGATAGATAGATTTTTAACTTTAGCTGCAAGATTAGAAAAGATTGTTGAACAGTTAGGAGGAAATCTTTATGTTAGAAATGAATAGCATTTATCAAGCAGACTTGGTATTTGATGGTCTTGATGGTGAAATGACAGGGAAAGAAATAAAGGCTGTAAATTTTACAGAATTAATTGAAGAAATTGAAAAAATGAGAAATAAATATAAATCAGTTGAAGTCTGGTCAGCTTTATTTATTTATGGAAATGAAACCAGTCAAATAAAAATGAAAGTAATTGAAACTTTAAAGAGTAGAGAAAAAGGAGGAAAAAATGGACAATAAACAACTTGCTGAAAAATATGAATTAGAAACTCACGATTTTTGGAAGCATAATCAATCAGGAAAATGGATTATAAGCCATAAAGCAGTTATGAAAATTGCAGAAGTAGAAGGGGTTGTGTTTCATAAGCCTGAAATTACAAGAGAAGGAATGACTTCCGTTGTTCTTTATGGCGAAGCAACTTTAAACGAAAGAACCATTTGGAGTTTTGGAGAAGCTATGCCAGAGAATTGTAGAATGCCGTACTTCTGGGCAATGGCTGAAAAAAGGTTAAAAGATCGCTTGACTTTAACTTTGATTGATGTTTATGGAGATATCTATTCAGAGATTGAAGCAGATGAATTCGCTGCCCAGCACCCACAAGCTGGATTAAAAAAGCAGGGCGAATATGGGCCTCCATCGGAAAAGCAAAGAAAATTAATTACAAGGCTAATTGAAGAAAAAATCCCTGAAGATGAAAAAGAAAAGTGGTATGAAAAAGCAGATTCCTGTGAAGACACCTGGGATATGTCAATTTTAATTGACACGCTTGTTAAAAATGGAAAATAATTCAAGGCCCTTAACATATAGACAGTCATTAAATTCAATTATTAGAATTTACAGGCTTTTACTCAAAGATGGTAAGATTAGTTATAACGGATCAGGATTTAGGAGAATGGTAGAGTTGGAGAATAGATTGAAAAAATAATGCCTTACCCAATGACACCTCGGAATTATAACAGCCCTGAAATAGAAGTAGGTTCTGAAACAGGGATTGAACAAAAAGACTCGCCATTACAGGTTAGCAGAAAAAGTAATAAATTTGATTGGTTGGCATCAATGAAAAAAATTACTCTTAACTTGTGGGATATTTTTAAAATCTTGGTAAAATGGCGATAAAGCGTACAAAGTGGGATGCGGTGTTCTCCGATTATATTCGTTATCGTGATAATTGGACTTGCCAAAGATGCGGCAAGAAATACCCTGAAAAAAGCCAGGGTTTACATTGCTCCCATTTTTACGGAAGAAGATCTTGGGCAACCAGAATAGAACCAGCAAACGCTATGGCCTTATGCTTTGGCTGTCATCAGCATGTAGGTTCTTTCCCTAAAGACCATGTTGACTTGTGGGAATCAAGATTTACAAAAGAAGAAACTGAACATGTAAATCAATTGCATATAGATTTTAATATTAAAAAAAGAGACGTAGCAACTGAGGAAAGATACAAGTTGCTAAAATTAATGTTAATGAAATATACAGGAGGATTGAAATGAAAAAAGAAATTGCTATTAAACTAAAAGACAAGGCTGATGAAATCGCAATGTATTTTAGTGATACAAGTCGTGAATTCAACTTTAATAACGAAACCTTTAGTGTAGTAAAAATCGAACCTTTAAGCGAGTCTACAGCAACAATATTGTTTAGAAAATCAACTGGAAAATATGCCATGTGTTTTTGTTATTATATAAAAATGAATGGGGGAACCTGGCAATATTTCTTTCCAACTTACGATCATTGTATTGGGATGGAATCGGTCAAGTGCTTGTTAGGGGCAGTTGAAAAATCAAATTTTGATAAGAATTTTAAATAAAGGGCTAAAAAAATTGGTGAAAAATTATTAATTTACATTTAACTTTTAACTATTTTATGGAGGGTTTGGGTGGAAATAGCTGATCAAATTTCAGACCGAGCAGCTAAGTTAGCATTAGAAAACTACCAAAAGAAGTTTGAAGACCTAACAGTAGAAGAACAAAACCACATTGTTCTAATTGCAGAAAATGAAATTTTAGGGATTTGATATGGCCAAGAGATTTACTGAGTCAGGCAAATGGAAGAAGAAATGGATACGCCAATTAGATCCTAAATACAAATTATTTTGGTTCTATTTATTAGACAACTGTGATCACGCTGGGGTATTTGATGCAGATATTGAATCGGCATCTTTCCATATAGGCTTAGAATATACAGAAGAAGAAATTTTAAAAGTTTTTAATAGAAAGATTGTCCCCTTCAAGACAGACAAGTGGTTTATTCCTAAATTCGTAGAATATCAATATGGGGAATTAAATGAAAACAATCGTGCACATTTATCTGTTATCAATATTTTAAATAAATATGATTTATTAGGGGCTAATAAGCCCCATATAAGCCCCTTAAAAGGGAATAAAGTTAAAGTAAAAGTTAAAGAACAGGTTAAAGTAAAAGTTAAAGCCAGGGGCAAAAGCGAACAATTAGAAGAAATAAAAAACAATTTAGAGGAACTTCAGGCCCAGTTCCCAGACGTAAATGTAAAATTTGAATATGATAAATTTGTAGATTATTTAGCAGCGAATGGCAAGACATATAAGAATTACAACGCAGGGTTTAAAAATTGGCTCAGGAATGACAGTTTTGGCAAAGCCAAATTAGATCCAAAAAAAGTAGATAGAATGGTTGATGTTATATGTACAGAATGTAATCATTCTTTCAGAAGGAAATCTGGGCTTTTGAATAATTCAAGATGCCCAAAGTGCAATGAGCATGGGGTTGTTGATGCAATTACTTATAACCTTATGAAAAGGCCAAGCAATGGCTCATAGGCACGACCATTTAAACTATTTTGAATTGATTTATTATGGTTTAGATAATCAAAACGGCATAAGATACAGCAACTATAATAAAAATGCTGAAAAAAATGCCGACAGAGAAATAAGAATATGTCCAAAATGTGATAGGGTTTATCAGATTTATTGTTTAGGGCATAGAAAATACAACCAATTTAACTATAAAGATTTCCCCAGATATGGAAAAGAAAAAGAAAAATGTGCAATCTGCAGAAAATTGGACGGAGAGAAAGTATTCTTTACTTGGGATCGTGGGCGTCGCACAAGCATACCTATCAGTAGATTTTGTGTTGGATATAAAGAAAGAGATGTTCGGAACAAAAAGAAAATTAAACGACCTGGAAGTTTGGGAGCTAAACCAACTGATCGGAGAGTTGAGGAGAGCGTATGCTAAAAAAAAGTTTCGGATCATTGGCAAAGCTGACACCAGTTGAATTTCATGAGGGAATGTATTTTAAGAGAGATGATAAATTTGCACCTTTAGGTTATGGGAATATAAACGGAAGCAAACTTCGCCAGGCTGTTTACCTTGTGGAAAAATGGATAAGAGAAAAAAACATTAAAGGGATTATTAGTGGTTCAGTCTCCCAGTCTCCGCAGCATGCTTTTATATCAGAAATTTGCAAACACTATGGACTGGAGTGCGTCATAGTCCATGCTAAGAAAAATATAGATGAAAGCCCTTATTTAAAATTAGCTAAAAATAATGGTTCTAAATTTATAAAATCAAAAGTAGGTTATGCGAAAACTCTTGGTGCGATTGCACGGAAAGCACTTGAAGATTTTCCTGGGTATGAATATTTAGAAACCAATATAACCCTTGATGAGAAAATAAATAGCTGGGAAGACATTGAAAGTTTTCACAGAATAGGATCGTTGCAAGTTAAAAACATTCCCGAACATATTGGCACTCTAATTATCCCCTGCGGTTCTTGCAATTCTGCGACTTCAATACTATATGGGCTGGTTAAGTTTCCAAAACCAAACATAAAAAAGATAATCTTGATGGGGATAGGGAATTATGGTTCGAGCAATATAGGGTATGTAGAAAACAGGTTAAAAAAAATATGCGAAATTAAAAATTTTAATATAAAAGGCTTCTTTGATTTTAAGTTTAAAAGTGATAATTTAAGCAAGCACAATATGTCATACTACAATTTAAATGGAGAAGGGTATTGTAAATACACAGACACAATGGAAGAAAAAGCTGGTGGTATCGAATTCCACCCAAGATATGAAGGCAAATGTATTCGATATTTAAAAGAATATAAAGAATTTGATTGGAACAAAAATTCTTTGTTTTGGATTGTTGGTGGTGATATAGTAAATTAAAAAAAGGGAAATAACATGCCAGAAGAAAAAAACTACATAAATGGAATAATAATAAAAGAAAAGGTATTTGATAATGGAGGAAAGCAATTAAAAGTTAGTGTTGCAATATCAGACCTGATTAGGCAATTATCAGATATTAAAGATAAGTCCGAAAGTGATTGGGCCAATCTTATTATAGCAAGAAGGAGAGAGCCATCGGAAAAAGGGGTTACTCATTACACATACGAAGACACTTGGAAACCAAGCCAAAACCCAGTTGATCAGCATAATTCAGATTATGGCCAAGAGCCAAAAAATAAAGATGCTGATGAACTGCCTTTCTAATGGTTGAGCAGGAAACATTATTTGACATGACCCCAGATGAGAATACTGGGGAATTAGAGCAAACAGAAATAGAGTATTTGCAATTAGCCTTTTCTGATGATAAAAAAAAAGAAATAATAATAATGATGGAAAGTATAATCAAGCAAACCGACTATGAAGTGTATGCTGATTTATTATTTAATTTAGTAAAGGATAAGTTTGAAAAAAATAACAGCTAAATACCATTTGACACATGAAGAGACTAAAAAATTAGAAGGAACTTTTATAGATTCAAGCCATTATGATCAAGTTGTTGATTATGATTGCGATTGTTATTCTGAATCTGGAAAGCCTCTATTCTTTTTTAGGAAAAAATATATTCCCGAAGAAATTCTTTACAATGCGTATAAGTCTATGGAGGGTGCGGCCGCAAGGTCAGACAACAGGGGAAAGGCAAGTGGTGGAGAAAGAAAATTTCACATAACATCTGATGGTAAGCAAACAAAAATCAGCAGAACTTTCATCCCAGGAACGAATGAATTGCTAAAGGTTAATAGTGGGATAGCTGGCTATTTTGACAGGTCAGCCCATTTTGATTTCTGCAGAACAACTGCCTTTAATAAACAACACCTCGACAAATTTGAAAAAGCAATCCCATTGATTGAATTCGTTGATAAAACTTTTGAAGAATTAGTTCCTGAAAGATATAGGAAACAAAAAGGCATGGCAAAAGCTACGCACCCAAATTTTAGAATAAAAGATACAGCCTTCACAACAGTTACGATAAATAAAGATTACAGAACTGCAGTCCATACGGATGCAGGTGATTACGCTGAAGGGTTTGGGAATTTAGTTGCATATTGTAAAGACATTGAACCAGCTTTATTTGTGCTTCCGAGATTTAGAGTGGCCATAGATTTGAGGACTTGCGACTTATTGTTGGTAGATGTGCACCAGCAGCATGGCAATACAGAAATAATAAAGAAAACTAAGGATGCGATCAGGTTGTCTTTTGTAATGTATTATAGGGAGAATATGTGGAAATGCGGAAGCCCTTCAGAAGAATTGAAAAGGCATCAGAAGAACCAAAGGAGGGTAGCAATGGAATATGCAGGTTTAATTTGATAGATAATATTAAGCAGAATAAAAATTTAGTTGAGGGGTTAGACTTTAGAAAGCCTCAATATAGAAAAGAGGTTTTTTTAAACTTTTATGAATTTCATCTAAAATACAAAAGCCACCCAGGTTGCGTATATTACATGATACCATCATTAATAGATGAATTGAAAATTAATATAGAAGGGCAATATTGGCTGTGCTATTTAAATGGGGTCACCCAAAATATGTGCACCACTTTAATCTTATATGATAAATTTCCTGATTATAGAAATATAAATATCAAAGAAATAGAAGAATGGCACATTAACAACTGGAGAAAGTTGGATTATGATACAGACAGGAGGTACCAGAAGGGCCATCTTGTTAAAATGATAAAAAATTATAAAGAAACAGTTGGAGAATCTCAATATTGGTTTTTTAAAAATTTAGTGAAGGCGAGCGATAATAAATACCAATCATTTCATAAAATTTGGGATAAAGTTTTTAATGATTTTTTTATGTTTGGGAGGCTTTCGACATTTAGCTATCTTGAATATTTAAATATATCAAATCTGCATATAGAGCCTGACAATTTGTTTTTAGATGATATAAGTGGGAGTATGAGCCATCGGAACGGATTGTGCAAAGTTCTTGGCAGAGATGATTTAGATTGGCACAAATCAAATAAAAAAATAAATGAAAAGCAAGTGGTCCACACCAAGCCAATAATAAAAGAATTGAAAAGGTTTGGCGAGCAGCTGCTAAAAGAATCTAAAGTTAGGTTCAAAAATAGGTCTTTCTATAAAGATGTAAACTATTTTACTTTAGAGTCAACGCTATGCACTTTCAAATCTTGGTTTAGGGTAAACAGGAGGTATCCGAATGTTTATAATGATATGATGTATAGTAGAATTAAAAAAGCTGAAAAAAGCTGGGGAAATAAATTTGATATTTTATGGGAAATTAGAGATAAAAATCTGCCTGATTATTTATTAAAAGAAAAAAATATTGATGACCCTGGGTGCAGTAAGGCGAAGCAGAACTGGTTTAGGAATACAGGAGAAGTTGTGATGATGGATAAAGAATTTAAATATTTTAAAAACAATTTTAACAAAGAGCATCAAGAGAAATTATGCTTAAGTTGAATTTAATAGGTGGTGAGCCTTGTGCTGGAAAGTCTACGATTGTTAAGTATATTAAAAATTGCAAAGAAATAAATATAGAATTTAAATACAAAAAAATTGTTAGAGGTTATTATTCCAAAGATAATACTTACTGTATAATTGGTGTCTATGAAGGTGGAATATTTGATGGTACTGACAGATTAAGTATGTCAGTTCAGCCAGTTTTGATTGAATGGGTTAAAGAAAATAAAAATAAGTATAAGAATGTTTACCTTGAAGGTGATAGAGTTTTTAAAAGTTCTTTTATTGATGCCTGTAGGCAAATATTGGGAGATATAAATATAATTATAATAAAAACAACTGAAGAAAATAAAAATGAGCGGCACAAAAAAAGGAAAGATAATCAGTCTGAAAAGTGGCTAAAATCTAAAAAAACTTCAGTCTATAATATAGAAACTAAATATAAAACAATAATTTTAAATAACAATTCGCCATTAGATAAGTATGAAATTGGGAACAGGTTGCTTTCTAAATCTGTTTTTGATAATTATAATGAACCAATTCAAAAAAATTTATTTGACATAAACCCTGAGGATGCTGCCAAATTTTAAAAAGGAATATTCATGCCAGAACCAAGCCACAACCCTTGCCCAATGTGCGGACATTCGGACGACCAAGAACAGGAATACTATATACAAGATAAATTACAAAGGGCTATTGACAATCTTAAATTTTTAAATTTAGGCTTTTCAATGGCTTTTTTTATGACTGAGTATGAAGAAAAAGTGTTTTATCATCGGCAAATTAGAAAATGTAAATTTAAAGAAATTGCTGAATTATTAAATAAATCTGAAGGCTCAGTCAAGATGGCATGGAAACGCTGTAAACTGCGTAGCGATAGGGCTTTAGCAGATTCTATCTTGTAAAAAGTTTACTTTTTGCCTTATATATGAGGGGTATTTATACCTTACTCGTGAAAAAGTAATGATAAAAAAGCACGAAAGACAGAAAAAATAATGCCTTTGCATGATGTAAAATGCTCTAAATGTGGCCACATCCAAGAGCTGTTTTTTCAGCCTGGAGATAGACCTTCAACTTATGCTTGCGATTGGTGCGACAGGGTTCAAGACTTTAAACCTTTATTAAGTTCGCCAAGAATTGTAATGGCTGGAGAAAGGCCTGTTGAAACAGAATTGGAAAAATCTGCAGCCGATGGTTTATTTTAAATGCCTAATAAGGCAGCGAAAATGCGGAAACGGAAAAAAAGATTGTTAAATATAAAGCTAAAAAGTCAAGGGCGAACTGCTAATCAATACAAAAAATATATAGAAAAACAAAAGGAAAGGGGCGATCGTGGTTTATTTTAAAAGAAAAGATGGCTCAGTATTTGGTAAAGAAAACCCATCTAAAGAACAAATGGAAGCTTATAAAAAAGATGGTTGTAAAGTTTGCGATGCTGAAGGAAAACCTGTAAAAGCCAGTAAAAAGAAAGAAAATTAAATGCCTAAAGGAAAAGGAACTTACGGAAAGAAGGTTGGGAGACCGAAGAAAAAAGGTGTTGGGAAATCGAAAAAGAAAAAGCGATAGCATTAAACTGTGAGTTGGTAGGCTTGAGAAACTTAAAAATATCCCATAATTGGCGAATTGAGATTGATGTCTTTGAGGTTGAGCAAGAAAAAGTTAAAGAATTGGTTGACCTAATTCAAAAACCTATTGCGATTGGAATTGTTCCTTTAGAGGAATAAAATAACATATTAATAACATGCCTTTTGAAAAAGGAAATAAAATTGGGAACAGGTTTAAGCCTGGCGAAGTTAATAATCCAAATGGTAGAAGGAATGCGGCCAGGGATATTTTAAATAAGATTCTTGATACTGAAGTTGATGAAAAGACTAAACGGGAAAAGCTTTTGGATAAATTAGTTAGTATGGCTAACAGGGGAAATTTAAACGCTATAAAAGAAGTTTTAGATCGCACAGAAGGAAAGTCAACTGAATATATTATTACTGAAGAAGTGAAACCAATTAGAGTCTTAGAATTTGATGATGATATTTTAGATGAAAAAGAAGGCTCTTAATAGCCCCTTACAAGGGTATAAATATAAATATAAAGATAAAGTTAAATGAAAAGATAAATGTAAATGAATGAATCTGATTTTAACAAAAGAGAGGAAAGAGGTTCTAAAACATCCAGCCAGGTTCAAAGTAATTACGGCAGGGCGAAGATTCGGAAAGTCGGTACTGGGATTGATGTTTCTTTTAAAGGGGGAAATGTTGCAGGGCGAAAATCGTTGGTATATAACACCGACTTACAGGCAAGGCAAACTAACAGTATGGCCAATACTAAAGTCAATTATAAGAAACCAACCAGACTGGAAAATCAACGAGACGGAATTGAGTTGTACTCGGTCAGGTGCTACGATTGCGATTAAGGGATCAGATGCAAGTGATAGCCTTAGGGGTGCAGAATTAACAAGGTGTGTTTTAGATGAATACGCCTATCAGAGGTCTGGAGTGTTTGAAGAAGTGATTTATCCTATGCTTACAACAACCCATGGAAACGCTTTAATGATTGGCACTCCAGATGGATTCAGTAACAATAATTTTTACGATTACTTTTTAAAAGGGCAAGGAGAAGATCCTCAATGGAAATCTTGGCAGTATAAAACCATTGATGGAGGTTTTGTAGACCAAAAAGAATTAGATCTTGCGAAAAGCAATTTAGATGAAAGGGCTTATCGTCAAGAGTTTATGGCAAGTTTTGAGACAGCTGCAAATCGTGCAGCGTGGGCTTTTAATAGAGATGAGCATATTAAGATAGCAGATGAAAGCAGTTCATACTGGGTGATTGGCTTGGATTTCAATGTGGATTATATGAGTGCAGTTTTGGCTAATGTTTATGGAGATGGTACAGTTCATTATGTTGATGAAATAAGACAGCGAAATAGTTCAACTGAAATGATATGTAAAGAGATGAAAGAAAAGTGGCCCAAAGCTAAAGAATGTTATCCAGATCCAGCAGGTTCGGCAAGAAGCACAACTTCACATAGATCTGATCATCAAATATTAAAAGATTATGGATATTCAGTTTATGCAAGGAAAGCACACCCAAGCCATAGAGATAGATTAAATGCTCTTAATAGAAAATTAAAGGATGCTAAAGGTAAAATAAAAATGACCATAGATCCTAAATGCACATATTTAATAAAAGATTTAGAACAAGTTCAGCGAGATAGAAAAGGAGGCATTGATAAGGCTAATATTGAATTGACTCACAGCCTTGATGCCTGCAGTTATTTAATAGAATATAAATGGCCCATAGTTCAAAGGATAGCAACATCAATACAATGGTAAAAGAACTATGATAGTAGAATCAAAAGATTTTGTAAGAAGTGGATTAAAAGATTTTTTATCCGATATTACAACTGACAGTATAGAGGAAAGATATAGATCATTATCTTATTATGAGGGAATGCAAGGAGAGATGGAAACAGACTTGGGTAAATATTTCCCAATAAAGTCTTTAGAAGTTCCATTAATTGTGCAAAACATTACATCTAAGCTGATCAATGCCAGGGCGATTGGATATAAAACCCCACCAGTTCGGACTAATGAAAAGTATTTAGAGAATGTGAAAAACTTAGACCAAGCAATGCTAACTGCTGAACGCTTGACATATTTATTAGGTTCACATTTAATTCGCAGCAGGTTTAATGAAGAAACAAATGTTCTTGAATATGATCAGATAATTGAATTCGAACCTATATTTGAATCAAGAGCAAGAAAACCTTTTGCCTATGTTTATCCAATTTACAACCATGGCCAATCAAGGGAAAATGAAGTTGTATATGCTTATTGGTCTGCTGATGAACATTTTTTAGTACATCAAAACGGAACGATTGAATCGGTCAATGAAGGGAATATTAATCCCTATGGAATTTTACCTTTTACTGTCTGCCATAGGCATCCCTATACAACTGATTTTATTCGCAACGGGGCAAGCGATATTATAAATGCCAATTTAATGATTAATCTTTTGATGACCGAATTAGGCTTGGCTATGAGATTGCAAGCTTTAGGTCAGCCAGTTATTTCAGGAATAGATAATGCAAATCAAGTTT
>VTLG01004831.1_pt1 | contig 13140 bp, 15 predicted proteins | sample 4694571 | NCBI WGS metagenome assembly VTLG01 (sample SAMN12604809, study PRJNA352737) | marine metagenome | biome: ENVO:00000447; feature: ENVO:00000209|ENVO:00000569|ENVO:01000036; material: ENVO:00002151; isolation source: viral sequences binned using virsorter ... | reverse complement strand
AGCTCCAAATGTTGTATCAGCTCCAATAACGACCATTGGTGCATACTGTTTTTCTTCTAAATGATAGTTACTTGGGTATATTTCACTCTTTTTGAGTGTTACCTTCTCTCTTTTTGTAGTGTTCAATAATGTTGTCATGAGTTACTTTGATGCACTGTAGCTTGGTTGGTGGATCATAATCCTTTAAGTCCTTAATTGTAAGGTGCAAAGGATTACAACAGAATGGTTTACAGGTTTTCTTTGTAAAGACTCTGTATTTACCTGTATAGCCCCTACTTAACCAAAATGCCACTCTTGGAGCTGATTGCGTATTTGATGCATGGAAAGGAGAGGGAAAGTATGCGACAGACTCTGATCCGTTTTTCTTTGTAGGTCCTAGCCAAGGCCAACATTCATCGTCACCTTTTATATCAACCTTGTCCCAAAAGCTTTTTACTTGCCAATACCAACGAAAATCAAAATTTCTGACATCAACAGCAGCCCTTCCCTTTTTTATTTCTTTCATGCAATCTAAACATTCTCCCATTAAACCAAAATTACCTTTATGGGTTTTTGTACCTTTTTGATGCCAAGGGCATTCGAGTTCTTTAGTCACGTAATATTTTAAATTAAAATCTTTTGCATCTTCAGGATAGTCCATTATTAATTTTGCACAAATAGACTCTACATTTTGCCAAATTTCATTGTTTTCTTTTTCATTTTCAACTGATTCATAGACCTCATTATTACAAATTCTTCTAACTGTATGGTAAGGAATTTTATATTTTTTTGAAAGTTTATTGCTATTTAAACCTGCTGTGTTTTCCTGTCGTAACTTGGTTATTAAGTCTTTATTTAGTGTTATTTTATTTCTTTTTATGTTTTCATAAGCAACATCTTGTCTAGTCCCCCAATAGTAGTGAGAAGGATTTAAACAGTATGGAGAATTACAACATGCACGTCGAACAATAACATTATTAGTTGGATCACTATTATATCCTGCCATTGAAAGTAATAAAGGACGTGCGTCTCTTCCTCTATATGAAAGTCTTACTTTTTTACTTGTTGTGAATCCCTGAAAAATATTATTACTTGCTTTTTTCATACACCAACAGTTGTTTTTACCCCATAACTGAATGGCAATTTGAAAAGCCTTAGCAAATAAAACTTTATCTTTAGCCGTTAACTCTCCATATAGAAAAGTATCCATAATTGTATTTTCAGTAGGGGTTAATGGACACATACCTTAAACCTCTTGCAGGGCAATGGCAATGAGTCAACACTCAAATACCACTTTTTTTTCTCTCTTTTATTTACTTTTAGAGAACTGGAGGTTAGGTATGTGCCTGTAATATTACACCCATGTACCTAACCCTCGCCTATACGTACCTAAAGAAATAAGCCATTTTTTCTAAGGTTTTGGGTGTTCACTCTTAATCCATTACTATGAAAAGAGTTTCAAGAAAGATAAGGTATAAAAAAGTAGTACCCCTACCTGTTTTTAAGGTTGTTTTTAAGTATTTTTACTAGAATTTTTCAAAATTTAGATTGTAGGGGTAGGTATGTGACTGTCAAATAAAAGTTACACTCATGTACCTAACCTTACTTGTAGTTGAATATTTCTTCGTAGGTTTCTGCAAAATCTTGAGCTGTATCTACTGTTTCGGCGTAGCGACAGACACCACCCCCTGGAGCACATACACGATGAAAGACATGACCACGATCATTAAGGGTTTCAATCGTTGTCCCATGAGGGAATGTTGTCACTTTAATTACTAATTTGCCGATGTTAATATTATAAAAACAGTGATAAAAATGCCTAGACTTAGTGGTTCAGAAAGAAGACAAAGCTGGCGTGATAATCAGTTTTTAAATCAATTTGTAAATGAATTAAAAGGTTCTTTAAGGGAAGAGTATCCACATGCTTCCAGATTAGCGGCTAGAAGAGGACAATCTATTCCTCAAGTATTAGAAAGAAGTGGTAAATCATTACCAGGAGGTTTATATTTTTCAGCTTCTCAACCTATGAAAGGTCAAGTGTCTGATTTAGCAGCAACTGCTCAATCTGGAGGTTTTACTCCACAAGAAGGAGTTGAAAATTATATGTCAAGTGGCGAAGTCATGTCACAAGGAACAGGTAGTGGAGGTTCTAATCCTTTATCATTTATAGGTAATTTTATTAATAATTTATTCGGGGGAGGTGGAGGTTCTTCGACACCAAAATATGAACTAGGTAAAGAAGATTGGTTAGCAGCGACGGCAAATAGTCCTGCAGCTCAATCAGGTGCTTTTACTGGTGACCAATTGTTTAATCAACAACTAAAGCATCGTCAATGGTTGGCAGATAATAATAGAATCTGATTAGATAGTCATAGCCTTATAATTAGTAAAAACAGGTAAAGATTAATGGGTGGACCAGGATTTGATCCAGCAGGATTAGATATGCAAGATTTAGGTGACCCACGTCGTCAAGAAGGGTTACCTGGTGGTTATGCAACACAAGGTCAGTCTGTAAGTGCTCCTTATGCGGAAGCAAATATAAAAGCGGCTGAAAAAACTAATCCCATGAATGCTGCTTCACAGGAGCCAGGGGTTGGTGGACGTGTTGATGATTTCTTAAATCGTATCGGTGCATAATGGGAGACAATGACTTTCCAGCTGTAATGGCAAACGGAGGTAATAGGAGAAACGCTAGGGATTTAGCTAATCAATGGCAATCTCGTAGTAGTGGTAGTGCTTCATATATACAAAGCGGAACAGGTATTCCAACTAGCGGTGAGCATGTTGAGTATGGAGAAGGAGATGGTTCTATGGAAGATCCTTGGTATGTTGAAGAGAGAAGAGTCTTTTAGTAGTAGGTTTTTAGAGCGTAAAATTATATATAAAGCGCAAAGTTTAATAGAGTAGATGACACAGACTAAAGCTGAATTATTACAAACACGGCATCAAGGGGATATACGTCTTGGTGATGCTGATTCCTCACATTATGTAGGCTTCAAAGCTCCAGCTACTGTAGGTACTAGTCTTGTATGGACTCTTCCAGCGGCTGATGGGACTGCAAATTATCTACTTAAAACTGATGGTTCTGGGAACCTTGGATGGGTAGCTGATAGTTCAACTGATAGCACCAAAATGCCTCTCGCAGGTGGTACTTTTACTGGAAATGTCACATATAACGATAATATTAGAGCAAGATTTGGAACTAATGCGGATCTTTCTATTTATCACAATGACACTAACGCATATATAGATAACGATAAAGGTGATCTAATTTTACAGAGTGACAGTGTTATAAGGTTAGTAAATTCTACCAACAATGAAAGTTATATTAAATGTTTTATAAATGGAACTGTAGAATTATATAACGATAATGATCGTAAATTTTATACTTCAAGTTCAGGAGCACAGGTTGAAAATACAACAGGAGATACATATTTAGTTATAAAAGCAGAAGAAGATTCTTCATCTGCTGATCCAATTCTAAGGTTATTAGCAAGTAATGATAGTACGTCACCGATGATTCAATTTGGTGATTCTAGTGATAGTGATGTTGGACTAATTAAATACAAACATAGTGATAATTCTATTTGTTTTGGAATGAATGCTGTTTATGATTCCATAATTTTTGACTCTAATGGAAATATTGTAATTAATTCAGATAGCTATCTAAAAATAGGTGCGGGTCAAGATCTGCAATTAACGCATAATGGGTCCCATAATTATGTAAACGGCACTAATGGACATCTTTATTTAAGAGCTGATCAAATAGTAGTTGCAGGAAACACTACAGGAGAGACAATTGCACAATTTGTAGAAAATGGAGCAGCAATCTTTAGATACGATAATGTAGTCAAATTTGAAACAACCTCTGCGGGAACTAAATTTACAGGCGGCATAGCTCAAGTTGCAACAGCAGCAGGAGCTTTAGAGTTAGATTTAAATACATCTAACTACTTCACTAAGACAATATCAGGAAATAGTACATTTACCTTTGCTAACCCAGCAGCTTCAGGACAGGTTACAGCCTTCACTTTGGAATTAACTCATTCCAGTGGTACCGTCACATGGCCTTCCAGTGTAAAATGGAATGCAGATACCGCACCAACGTTGACAACTGGTAAAACACATCTATTTATGTTTGTTACTGACGACGGTGGAAGTAGGTATAGAGGTTCAGCACTTGTCGATTACGTAAACTAACTATGGATTTAGCAACACAACGCCTAATGCAAGCAGCAGCAGGAGGTGGCGATAAAGTTTACGTTGACGATGTTTTTAGTACTTACATTTATAATGCTAATCAAGGAAATTATATAAATGTAAATAATGGAATAGATCTAGCTGGAGAAGGTGGTTTAGTTTGGGGTAAACGGAGAGATTATTCAGAAGATCATGTTCTTTGTGATACAGAAAGGGGACCATTAAAATATTTATCAACTAGTAACACTTCAGCACAGAATACTAGTCATGGTTTTTCAGCTTATAACAGTAATGGTTTTACAGTAAATAATGCTTCACGGGGAGCAGTTAATCAAGGTAGTGGTGTCTATTGCACTTGGACTTTTAGGAAAGCACCTGGTTTTTTTGATGTTGTTACCTACACAGGAAATGGTAGTAATAGGACTATAGCTCATTCATTGGGCAGTGTGCCTGGGATGATTTTAATAAGGCGTTATGATGGAGCAGGGGAATGGATGGTTTACCACGTAGGAAATGTTAAGGCTGGAAATGGAAGTGCTATTACGGGACACACTGCTAAATTAAGAATGGATGACAATTCTTCTGCATCTAGTAGCTCTACAACTTTTAATAATACTGCTCCTACGTCAAGTGTTTTTTCATTAGGAACAGAAGAATGGGTTAATGAAAATGGCTATGAATTTGTAGCTTATATATTTGGTAACAATGATCAATCGTTTGGTGAAGGAGGGAATGAAGAAATTATTAAATGTGGTAATTGGACTGGTGACAACTCATATTCAAAAGATATAACACTTGGATTTGAGCCACAGTGGTTAATGGTTAAAAATGCATCAGGCGGTACTACTTGGACTATTACAGATAGTTTGCGTGGGATACCTACTGAAACAGCTGGAAAAATAACACAATTAGCCCCTAGTTTTCAATATTCTGAAGCACAGTTTGACAGTAACGAAGGCAACATGGAGATAAATTTACATGCTAATGGATTTACGTTAAAAGATAATTCATCTGTATGGAATTCAAATAATGAAAATTATATTTATGTAGCTATTCGTCGCCCAGATGGCTACGTTGGCAAGCCTCCCGAACTTGGTACGGGTGTATTCGCTATGGATACGGGTAATGGTAGTTATACAATCCCTGCGTTTAATAGTGGATTTCCTGTTGATTTTGCTTTCTATCGAGGTGTATCAAGTGCCCACGATTGGAACACTTCAGCACGTTTAATGAGTGGTAAATTCGTAAAAACAAATACAGATCAAGCTGAAGGAACTGCTAGTTCGTTTAAGTTTAGTTCTAATGATGGATTTGGTGATGGTGGTAACGCTATGCCTTCAGGAGATCAAGCATGGATGTGGAAACGCCACGCTGGGATGGATGTGGTGGCTTATACAGGGAATGGAGTTGCAGGTCGCCAAGTGCCGCATGGATTGAACGCTGTGCCAGAGATGATGTGGGTAAAAAGAAGAACAAATGGATCAGGAGGAACGAATTGGCTTGTATATCACAAAGGATTAAATGGAGGAAGTAGTCCTGAAGATTATTATCTTTTATTAAATGGATCGTCTGCTGAGACTGCCACAACTGCTATCTGGAATGATACTGCTCCCACTAGTACAAATTTTACTGTTGGTAATAATAGTAATGTAAATTCAACTGATAAGGAAACCATAGCTATACTCTTCGCCAGCGTTGCTGGCATCAGCAAGCTAGGTAGCTATACAGGAAATGCTACTGATAGTGACCCTACAAGTGGAACTAATACAATTACGTTTGGTTTTCAGCCAAGAATGGTTATTATAAAAAGTTACGATGCCTCTAATACGTCATGGCATATTCTTGATACTTTAAGAGGATGGACGACAGGAGACAGTACAAAGAGATTAAGACTAAATCTAACAAATGCACAAAGCACTGAACCGTATGGTTACCCTACTTCTACGGGAATGGTATTAACTGGAAATGGAGATGGACATCTTAACAACAGTGGTGACAACTATATTTATTATGCACACGCTTAATTTTGCACTTGAATAATTAACACCGTTTAGAATCAATGTATCTAATTTGAAAACATGACTGAATATCGTAAACAATCAGACGGAACATTAGTAGTTGGTTCTTCTGCTTTTAAAAATTTATTTCCTAATACAAGTTTTCCAAAAGTACTTGATGAAGCTTTAGTTAATAGTCTTGGTTATGATTGGGTTTATGACGGTGCTCAACCATCTGCAACACCTCCATACCAAAGTGTTGCTCGTGATGGAGTAGAACAGGTTTCTGGTAGATGGCAGACAAAGTTTAAAGTAGTAACTGCTGACGCTGATGGCAAAACTGCAATAGACAATAATGCTGCTGTAGGGAAAAGATCAGAGCGTGATGATCTATTAAAAGAAAGTGATTGGACACAATTAGCTGATAAGGGTGGTTTAGCTGACTCCAAAGTCACAGAGTGGGCAACTTACCGTCAAAGCCTACGTGACCTACCTACTGCAAGTGGTTGGCCTCATACACATACCCTTCCAACAAAACCAAGTTAAGGCTCTATAGATTAGCCACTTTAGAATAGAAAAAATAATTAGTAGTTGTATAACTAAATGGCTTACATTGGAAGACAGCTGGCACGTGGGGAGAACAAGCTCTTCGATGATATATCTAGTAGCTTTAATGGCAGTACGACTGTTTTTAACCTAACGGTCTCGTCGGTGGCAACCTCAACTGCAACAGCATTCCAACTCTTTGTGAGTCTTGGCGGTGTGATGCAGAAGCCAAATACAGACTTTACGACTGCAGGTAATCAGATAACCTTTACTACGGCTCCAGCTGCGGGTCTTTCCTGCTGGATCATGATGCAGGGAGACACTATAGATCAAGCAGCTATTCCAGATGCGTCAGTAACACCTAGTAAGATTGCAGGTAGTGGAGATTTTGCATTTCCTGCGGATGTTCGTTTAAAAGATGGTGATGGCTCACATTATGTAGGGTTTCAATCTGCAACAACTGTAAGTACTAGTCTTGTTTGGACTCTTCCTGCTGCAGACGGTAGTGCTAATCAGTATTTAAAAACTGATGGATCTGGAAATTTAAGTTGGGGTAGTGACTCTACTTCTGATCCTTCAAAAATGCCTCTCGCAGGAGGTACATTCACAGGAGACGTCACTTTTACTGGAGATGCTAGTAATGGGTTATGGGATAAGTCAGCGAGTGCATTTGTTGCTAACTTAACTGGAAACGTCACAGGTAATGCAAGTGGAAGTGCTGCAACAGTTACAGGTGCTGCTCAATCTGCAATTACTTCTCTTGGAACGCTTACGGGTTTAACTGTTGATGGTGATGTCACTCTGACAGGTGCAGCAAATAATGTTGTATGGGATAAGTCAGATAACGCTCTTGAATTTGCTGATGATGCTAAGGCTGTTTTTGGAACGGGGAATGATTTAAAGATCTGGCATAATGGCAGTAATTCATTTATAGAGGATTCAGGTACAGGTGCTTTATATGTAGATTCAAATCATATTATTTTTAGAAAATATAATACGAGTGAAACAATAGCTCAGTTTGTTGCTGATGGAGCCGTAGAGTTATATCACAATAACGTCAAAAAATATGAGACGTCAGCGGCTGGCTCGAAATTTACTGGTGGTGTTAGTCAAGTTGCTACTGCAATGGGAGCTTTAGAGTTAGATTTAAATACATCTAACTACTTCACAAAAACAATATCAGGAAACAGTACATTTACCTTTGCTAACCCAGCAGCCTCTGGAACAGTAAGTATATTTATGCTCGAATTAACTCATTCCAGTGGTACCGTCACATGGCCTTCCAGTGTAAAATGGAATGCAGATACCGCTCCTACTTTAACTACAGGTAAGACACATCTATTTATGTTTGTTACTGACGACGGTGGAAGTAGGTATAGAGGTTCTGCTCTCGTCGATTACGTGAATTAACTATGCAAACTGAAATTATAAAAGCTCTTATGGGAGCAGCAGGGGGTGGTGACAAACTTTACGTTGACGATGTTTTTTCAACATATCTTTTTAATGGAAACAGTGGAAACCAAACAATAACAAATGGGATAGATTTTGCAGGTGAAGGTGGGATGGTGTGGTGTAAAACCAGAGGATCTGGTACGCATCATGAGATTGCTGATACAGAAAGAGGAACAACAAATCCTAGAGTTCTTAGATCTAATGAAAGCGATGCCGAAGTAAATGGAGATGTTGGTAGTGGATTTACTTCTAGTGGATTTTCTTTAGGTTTTGTTAGTGGAGATGTCAACTGGAGTCCAAGACCAAATGTGTCATGGTCATTCCGCAAAGCACCTGGGTTCTTTGATGTTGTTACCTTTACTCAAGCATCAGGGACACCTACTAATCAAAGAATATCTCATAGTTTAGGATCGGCTCCAGGTATGATTTGGATGAAATGTACAAGCGGTACTAGAGATTGGTTTTGTTATCACCGTAGTTTAGGAAAAGATAAATATCTCAAATTAAATACTGATGTTACATCCGCTAATGCTACAAATGGATGGGGAACATCGGAGCCAGATGCTACAGAATTTGGATTCAATGCCAATGAGTTTGGGCTTAGTACAGGGAGTACATATGTAGCCTACCTATTTGCACATGATGACCAGTCTTATGGAGAAAATGAAGATCAAAGTATAATTAAGTGCGGTAGTTATGCAGGTAATGGATCTGAATCTAATGGTACGGTAGTAAATCTTGGTTGGGAACCTCAATGGTTACTAGTTAAAAACTCAACTCTTGGGGAACGTTGGGGACTTATAGACAGTATGAGAGGTCTGACCGATAATGGTAGTAATGTTTTATTTCCTAATCAAATTACTGCAGAGGACGTAGGTGCAAATTCAGCATATGTAACTTCTACTGGTTTTAAATTAGCAACGACTAATAATGAATGGAATGGTAGTGGTCATACCTATGTTTATATGGCAATTCGCCGTCCAGATGGCTACGTTGGCAAGCCAATCGAGGCAGGTACGGATGTATTCGCTATGGATGCTGCAAACCCTGGCGCAACACCTGGGTTTACAAGTGGATTCCCTGTAGACTTCTACCTTTATAGAGATCCTACTGCAAGTAGTGGTTGGCAAGCTGATTGGGGTACTTACGCAAGATTAATAGCTAAGAAAAAACTTTGGACAAACAAAAGTGATGCTCAAGGTAGTGATAGTAGTGCAACTTTTGCTTTTAGTGATGGGGTGCAAGATTACAACGGATTTGGTACTGATTACAAAGCATGGATGTGGAAACGCCATGCTGGTTTTGATGTGGTGACTTATGACGGAAATGCTGTAAGTGGTAGACAAATGCCTCATTCAATGGGCGTTACACCTGAAATGATGTGGGTAAAAAAAAGAAGTAGTTCTAGTGATGGAAATTGGAGTGTCTATCACAAAGGCATGAATGGTGGGACAGATCCAGAAGACTATTATATGAATTTAAACGGCAATGATACAGAGGTGGACAATTTTTATAGATGGGCTGATACAGCACCAAATTCTACTCACTTTACACTTGGAACCTCTGGTTCAGTAAATGATAGTGGTCAGACATATATAGCCATGCTCTTCGCCAGCGTTGACGGCGTTAGCAAGGTTGGTTATTACAATGGGAGCGATAGTTCTCAAACAATAACAACTGGATTTCAGCCTAGATTTGTCATAATACGAAGGACTAATACTCAACAGGATTGGGTTGTATTAGATACGCTTAGAGGTTGGGCTAGTGGTAATGATACAAGATTAGAATTAAATAATAACAGTGCTGAAAATAACAATACTAATTTTGGTGCTCCTATATCTACTGGATTTACATTAGAAGGTGCAACAACTAAATGTAATGCTTCGGGAGGTGAGTTTATTTACTATGCCCATGCCTAATTTATTTATCTCAAATCCTTCTTTATATTTTCACCCTGATACTTGGGAAAAACCTTTGATACCTCATGGTACTTATGAAGGTCTCCCACCTCAAGGACAGTTAATAGCTATCATATTAGGCTTATTATTGTTCTTAGTAGGTTATGGACTCTACTTAACATTCGGTGCTGGTAAGGAAGATTTAAAAGATGCAATTGATGAACATGCGAAGATGCATGAATTAGGTATAGCTCACGGACATACTGGAAAAAAACTGAAATAGAGCTATCCTAAAGATAAAGGTCGGGTAGCTAATGATGATTAACATGCGAGAAAAGCTTAAGAGTGCCATAATTGCCCATGCAAATGGCGAAATACAAGTACATCTAGCAAATGTAGACGTTTATCTAAACAATCCTGTCGGCATTGGAGAACACTCAGATGTAACTGACGCTATTCAATGTGAGTTAGATAAGATTGCTCGATATGACGATCAAATAGAAGTCATTAAAAAGTACGTAAAATGACACTAACTAAACAGGTAGAAGAGGCACTTCGTTCATCACAGACTGATTTACGTGAAGCATTAGCTTTCTCAGCAAGAGCAGAAAAACCTTATGTCAGTAAGCATATTGCTGAGATGTTATTACGCATAGATTCTCTAATTGAAGTATCCGATATATTTGAAAAAATATTAGAAGATTAATTATTAGCTTCTTTTATTGCTTCAACAATAATTCGTTTTAGTTCGTTTTTCTTTTTCTTACCTAAGCCAGCGTTAGTATCAATCCTAACTTTTAACCAATAGGCTCCATAAAGAAAGAGGCAAAATGGAATGGCATCAGACCAGCTGATAGCATTCCACGCCTCTACAAAATTAATAATTCCGAAGATCATTAAACGAAGTATTGAGAGTATGTATATACTCCCATGATACCCCAGAAAGCGACCATAGCGAAACGACCAGTGGCTTTTTGCCAGATTAAAGAGTTTTTAGACATTAGAAAATACCAGGGATAATTTGACCAGTTGTGATGTATGCACCGATAGCTGCGACAAAGCCAAGCATTGCCATCCAGCCATTAAATTTTTCTGCTTCAGGAGTCATTTTCTTAGATTGTGGAGTAGAAGATGTAAGAGACCGTTTCTCTTGAGGTTAGTTAAATAGAGAGACAATAATGTTTTGAGAAACATTAGAAGATACCTGGTATAACCTGACCAGTTGTGAGATATGAACCTAGTAAAGCAACAAAACCAACCATTGCCCAGCGTCCATTAGCTTTTTCAGCTTCTTCTAGGTGGCTTGTGTAGTTGTCTACTAATTGTGGAGGAGTTTCACGGCCAAAGATGTTTTGCTTGCCGTACTCAGTGATTACTTGAGATGAAGAAGAAGTCATTAGAAGATGCCTGGGATAACGTTTCCTGTGGTGACATAAGCACCGAGAGCCGCAATAATTCCTATCATCGCTAAACGACCATTCGTCAACTCAGCGTTTTCTGAAAGCTGATGATTGAGAGTAGTTTCTTTAGTAGACATGAGTATAAAAAAGGTATGAAGAAACCCCACCGAAGTGAGGCTTGTCTCTTCATATTTTATCCATATTTACACTTTGTAACCGAACTTAACACTACTTTACAAAAGCTAATCGAATGTATTAGCGATTCTAATAACCCTGATCAGAACTTGTATTTAGCTCCGATTTTTGTGCCATAAAGGTTGTCATCTTCGTCGGTTAATACTCCAATTTCACCATATATGCCAAGTTTTTCTGTTGCAGCGATGTTGCCACCGATTTTTCCAGATAAACGAGTTTCACCGTCATCTCCTTCAGGAGCAATAACAGCTGGACCACCTTGTACATAGAAAGTATATGTTTCGTTTCCACCTTCATAACCGATATGGATATCAGTTACAGAGCCTTCATAATCAGTACCTGTGAAACCAGAGTTAGCTTCAACGTTGACATATGTTCCTGCGAAAGCAGCAGGAGTAGCTACAGATGCAGTTGTTGCTGCAATAGCTATAAGAGTTTTAATCATTAGTTTTACTTATTAAAAAGTATAAGAGTAATTACCTAGTAAGGCTAACACCCAAAAACCCAGATACTGCAAGGGTTTTGCCTATGCCAATTTATTTTCTGGCAGTATGGTAGGCAATTCGACTAGTTTTTGATCGGAATTTCGTACAACGAGACCTTTAATATAAGGACGTCCTTGCTTAGTAAAGTGGTAAATATCCTTTAGTGCCAGTTGGTTTTTGCAACAGTCAAGTAAAAGTGATATAAAACGTTTCTGACCTACTGATTTTGACCCAGTATCCTCACAGTAGGAACAATAACTGGAATTTTCTTACCTACAGAGGCAACGCTATTAGGCTCATGAACCACTTCTGACTGGAGCCATTCCACTAAGTTATTACTGTTAAGAAGAATTTCATTTCTAACTTTTTTAAGTGAAGGTACTTTTTCGTAAGTATCTAAGAGATATTCACGCATTTCTTGGGTAGTCATCTTTAATACCCAGTTTACTAAGCCAGGTAAATAATCCTTCCATAAGCCCTTTACGACTCCGTTCTCAAGCTTTATCATTTCCTTTGCCTCAGAATTTTTATCCCATAATGGGCGGTTAAACTCCACGGTTAAACGACGTCTTGTTAGACCAGATGTGTTATCAGTTGTTTGAATTGGTTCATTTGCACAAACCATAACCATGCCTGTGTAAACAAATGGTTCTCCTACATTTTTATTTTTTTCTTCAAATCGAAGGTTATCTCCTCCAGTTAGTGCTTTAAAGATCTGAGCAGATCCACCATATCTTTCAGAATCATTGATAAGTGTAAGTCTTTTTCCTTTTATTGATGCAATTTCAAATCGACTCTGTTCTAGTTGGTTAAGTGTTGTACTCGCATAGTTACCATTACCAACTAAGGCACAACATAGGTTTGCAAAAGTAGACTTACCACGACCCCCTGGACCGATCACTTCAAGGAATCTTTGTAGCTCATGACCTTGTCCTACTAAACATGCTTTTAACCACGCTCTGAGGACTTGTACACGCTGCTCATCGCC
>VTLG01001683.1_pt1 | contig 13141 bp, 12 predicted proteins | sample 4694571 | NCBI WGS metagenome assembly VTLG01 (sample SAMN12604809, study PRJNA352737) | marine metagenome | biome: ENVO:00000447; feature: ENVO:00000209|ENVO:00000569|ENVO:01000036; material: ENVO:00002151; isolation source: viral sequences binned using virsorter ... | reverse complement strand
CTTCCCATTTTTTAATGCCTATAACAACTACAATAAATATTCAGTTGCACAAACAAATAAGAATGGAAAGTTTAAAGCCTTAAACTTCTTTGGATATGGAAGAACAGGAGATGCTATAGCGGATGGGTTAGTTCCAGGTTCTGTATGCTTTAAGTTCTATAATTCAGGGTATCAGGAATTAGGCTTGTCAGGGATAACAGCTAACACTAACACAGGACTTGCTGCATCAACAGCTTATAATTTTAATATAACCGCTGATGGTGGCAGTGTATTTGTTGACTTAACATTTACAACCGATTCAAGTAATCTTAATTTCGGTGGTAAAAATGGTGTTTTAAGTAAGATTCAGGATGCTCTTGACACTCAATACTATACAGCGGGAAATCTATTTGAAAAAAGGGTTACTATAGGTATAGTAAATGGAGATGTAAGGGTTACATCAGGTTCTCATTTATCCACATCAGCAATATTACTTGCTGCTCCTGGTTCAGGAACAACACCTTTTGGAGTTGGAAGAATCACTGCTATTGGAAGTATTGAAAGTGCAGTAGCGGCAAGATTGCCTGAAGATACTTTGTTTGATAGGGTTACTGATGAAGAAAGACCTAATATAGGCTCTATTATGTATGACGATGGTAATGGTAACTTGGTAGGAGCGGGTACGGGAACTATAAACTATGAAACAGGAGCTGTTGACTTTACTGCCCCTGTCAATGCGGAGTTTGTAGTATCAGCTACTTATCTGTCTGCCCAAAGTGGTGGAACTGATGTATCCACAACAAATGGCTACAATCATATAACATCAGTAGGGGCTAGAAGTACAAATTCAAAATTAAACGCTAAAGTTAAAGTCATAGCGTTGAATTAAGGGTAACTATGCCAAAATCAATGTATAAATATAAAAGTAAGAAATCTAAAAAAAAGAAAAATAAAAGAGGTAGATAAATGGCAACAGCACCAACATATTGTACACATAGAGAATTAAAGGATGTATTTCCACAAGTAGACTCGTTTGATAATAAAAGAGCTTTATATGGATGGAAAGAAGTAACAACAAACAAATATGCTGCACACAATAGTGGTTTAACAACTCAATTATTTGCTGATGGAGAAGATTTAGGGGCAGCTCAATCTGCACATACTGACTTAAATGTAGAAGGAGAATGGTTTTATAATAGTGCTGAAGATATAACTTATTACTTTTCAGCAAGCGACCCAAATGATAAACTTATGGAGGCAGGAGAAGAGTTCTCTGCTTTAATTACAAGAATTACAGGAAATGCCAGTAGATACCTAGACGCTAAACTTGATCCTAATCTACCGAAAGAGCAGTTTAAGGATAAGGCAGGTGACTTTGACTATATTATAGTAAGAACAACTGCTTTAATAGCTGCTACATTCCTTATTAGAAGTCACGACCCAACATCAGAACAAGCTAACGCGTTAATGGAAGATGCACAAGGTAACATTGATTCACTTAATAAGGGTGGAGCTTCACTATCTTGGCAGACGACAGGGGACTCTTCAAAAGGAATTATAAGAGATGTATCTTATACAGATGGCAGTGTAAGACCTGTAGATACTAGGGGAAGATGGTCAGGTTCATTCGACCTTATACGAGTTATGATAGTAACAGGTGGAGCATTAGATGGAACTGCTACCTATTCTGTATGGGTTAAGGATGGAGATAAGCTAGGTAACCAACAGGGAAGTCAAGTGGTTACTGCAGAAAAAATCAATGGGGATTATCAGTCCCTCGCAGGGGGTTTGCAAATAAGATTTGGTGGAAGCACTAAGACTTCTGTAGCAACTGCAACAAATGAATGGGAGATAGAAGTCGCTGGATGGCAGGAGGAAGTTGATAATTCAACTCTAAATTCAGTTAGATTAACGAGAAGATAGCAATTAACCAAATTTGGAAAAATTAGAAAATGGCGGTAACTTTCACAAACAATTGGAAGAATATTTTAGATAAGTTAGAGTCTATTCTGGAAACAGAGTTTAAGGGAGCTCTACCTGTCTATAAGGGAAATACTGTACCTAAAGGCGTTAATCAAGCGATACAATTAGTGCCTACTGGGAGTGTATTATCTGAATATAATATAACCTCTGAAACAAGAGAATTTTCTATTACAGTAAGATTTATATTTGCAGAGGTTAATGTTAAGGAAACTGTATTAGACCATATACTTAGATATGTTTCCCGTATTGAAGCTTTAATACACGACAATTTTTCAATGACATTAGCGGATAGCAGTGATGTCTTTAATTGTAGATTTGATAGTACAGAATTGAACTCTGATGAAGAATCAGGGATTTATGTAACAGAATGGGCATGGAAATGTCAACATTTAGGAAATATAGGCTAGGAGGGCTTATGAAAATAAAACTTAAAAAAGGAGTGGTATTACCAAATAATTGGAAAAGCTGTGGATGTTCTGTTGATGATTGGACAGACCTAAATAGTGGCAAATCAATAGAGGTTAATTCTGTTCCAGATTTAATAGAAGACAATGTAGATGTTGTGGAATCAGCATCAAAAAATAAAAAGACTAAAGGAGGCAAATAATGGCAACAGTAGCACACGCGTTTTCTCCTAAAGAGTTTAAATGTTTCGTCATATCTGATGCAACAAATGCTGGAACATCAGGTATACATTCATCAAATATGTATCAATTAGATGTTGATTCAGTATCATATCCATCACTTAATGTTACACAAACATTGGATGTTAGAAGTGGTGTAGGAAATACTCTTAAGGATGAAGATTTTTTTCAAGACAATAAAATGAGAGTAGTTGAGTTAGGACTATCAGGTACATTGCACGATGATATAGGACATAGACTGCTTATAGCTAATATTTGTGGAGCTGCACAAGCAGATGATACAAATCAAACGATTGGAGTTGGACATAAAATAGTTGCACAAAAATATGGAGCAGGGGTAACAAATAATGCTTCTTCATTAACTGTAGTTATTCAACCATCAGATGTTTCTAATCAAACAGGGTTAGAATTTCCAGGTATGGTTGTAACTAATTTTTCAATAACTGCAGATGCAGGAACTGAGGGTGGAAGATATAAATTTTCCGCTACCCTGCAGTCAGGTAAAGTTCCTGATTTAGCTTCTACTGCTGCTGCTGGAAGTACAGTATATGCTAATACTACAGGCACAACTTTAGCTTCTGCAAGTGCAATTAAAGTTTTTGCGCTTGATGCAGTCTTAAATAGCTTTACGACTACGATTGATTATCCTGCTGTATTTTCAGGTATTACAAGTACAGGCTATGAAGTAGTAAGTAGAGGTGCTGAATGTGCTGTAACTCACGATTGTCAAGTTAAATACGATGGAAACACTAAAGGTTTAGTAAATTCATTTGATACACAAACTGCTGCTTTAGCAGAAAATATGTTTATCGTTGTAAATAATGGTAAATTTGGTGTAGATACAGCTAATGGTGTACTGACTAATGTAGCCTACTCAGAAGGCGATATAATGATGCTTGATGTTTCAATTAAGGCTGTTGATGATGGTACTGATGCTCTATTAGAAATTGATTTAAGTGATTAAGAAATAAAATAAGAGGTAGTATGGAAATCAAACTCAAGGGTGGTCGTAAGTTTAAGCTAAAGGATGTTACCTTAGACGAAAGAGATGATTTATTGGATAGTGTTCAGTATGAATACAATGACGATGGATCTGTGAGGGGTGTCAAGATGATGCACTCCACTATGACCAAATGGTTGAGAACCTGTTTAGAGGATGGAACTGATGAATTCATTGTAGCTTTATCTATAGATGACAAAAGTGAAATCTTCACTAAACTGCAATCTATATTTTTTCAGGGGGAAGGAAAAGCCTCCAAGTAGAACTTAATGTACTTGGGGATAGCTGTGGGGGCTGTCCTTTCCATGAATTTCCCTATGAAACACTACCACCTATTATTATAGATGGTAAAAGAGAATTGATGACATTTACATCAAAGGAAGATGTTTGGAATGTAATTGATTTACTTATAGAGGAAGTTAATGAACAAAATGAAAAAGGCAAAGAGTTTGATGTGGCTAAATCCATATATTCTCAACTGCCTTTTTTTTGTTGCATAAATGTAGTTTTTGACAAGGAAATACAAAAGGATATACAAAGGTATGTATATTGTACAGACAATAGTGTTCCTCCCTATGAGGGATCATATGATAAGCAGCCCGCTTTATGGGTTGATAGATATTTTACAATTAAGAAGGCTTTAGCAAAGAAAGAGAAAGCAATGATAGATAAATCTAAGAAGGACAAATAATGGCAGTAGTAGAAAAATTAACCATTGAATTTGCAGGGAAGGGCGCTGGAAAATTAACTGGACAGCTTAATGCTCTTTCTGCGGCTATGAATAGGCTTGCAGCAAGACAAGTAGAGCAAACTAAGAAAACCAAAGGAAATACCAAAGCCGTTAATAAGAATAATAAGGAATGGGTAAATAATTTCAGAAACCAAAATAGGGCACTGGGCATTACCACTAAGTTCGGTAAGGCAATGTCAGGACTTAGGTCAAAACTTTTGATTTGGGCTTTTGCCATAGGTTTGGTAGGTAAGGCTTTTTCATCATTATTCAACGCAAGCAAGGAATATTTACAGCTATTGGGTAGAATGAATGGAGTCATAAAGAGTACAGGCGGAACAGCGTCAAAAACATCTAAACAGCTTATTGAAATGGCGGATGCAATGCAGGATTCTTTATCTGTAGCTAATGTTGCCATTATGGGAATACAGTCAAGGTTGTTGACCTTTACAAATATAACTGGTGATAATTTTGAACGAGCAATCGAACTTGCTGTAGATATGTCAACTGTATTTGGTCAAGACTTAAATCAGGCTACAATACAGCTTGGAAAAGCTTTAAATGATCCGATTAGGGGAATTGGAGCGCTTAGAAGAATTGGAGTTTCTTTCAATGAACAGCAAAAGCTTAGCATTAAGCTATTTTTGGAACAGGGAAGAATTCTTGAGGCTCAAACTGTAATCCTAGAAGAATTAGCGATAGAATTTGGTGGAGCTACCAAAAAGCAAAATGAACTGGCTTATGGAGCAACTTCGTTGATTAATGCTAAAAATGCATTTGCGGACACCTTTAGGTCTTGGAGTGAAGCAGCTCAACCTTTGGCATTTTGGTTGGGAACGATTGGAACGGGAATGGCTTTTATCCTTGAAAAAGGGAAAAAAGCGGAAGATATAACTCTTTTTGATAGAATGTTTGAAGAAGCAAATAAGATGGCAACAGGGATGGGCCCCTTTGATAAATTTATTAATTTGTTCAAATTTATAGGAGAGGCTGCAGGAAAGCCACAGGGAAACCCTGAAATTTTTGTAGCGCTAACTGATCAAATGGTTGCTTTTAACGCCCTTAATGAACGAATAACAGAGAGTACAAAGGGATATACTGACGCTGTATTAGATTTAGCTCAAACAACTAGATACGCGTATACTAATGAAGAGGAATTGAAAAAACAGCTAAATGATGCCAAGGAAGAACTAGATTTAGGCGCAATAACATTAGAGCAATATAATGAGAAATTAAAGAAAATCAATGAAGCTCTACTTACAAACAAAAGTTCTCTTGATGCCGCTAAAGGACACATAAAAGACCATCTTACTCTATATGCTAAATATGGTTCAGTTTTGGATAATCTATTTGGAAAGATGGGACAAATGCCTAATTTTTTCGATAAGTATTTGGAACAAGCCCGTGATTTACAGGATTTAGGACTACAGGAATCCCATGCTTATTTTCAGAATGAACAGGAGTTTATAAAGGCTTCTATGGAAGAAATTGGAAATATGTTCGCTGCACACTATCAGAAATTATTTGATATGAAAATGAAGTCCATAAAGGCAGAGGGAAGCGCCGAGTTAGCTGAACTTAAGCAGAGTCGCAGGTATCAGAGAGCCTCAGCAACAAAGCGTGAAGATATGGAAAAGGATATAGAGGCAAAGACAAATGCTAGGCTGAAAAGAGCTTTTAAGAGAAATCAAGACCTTGAAAAGGCTGGAGTCCTAATAGACGCAGCAAGGGCAACAATGAAGGCAATAAAAGTAAATCCTACTGGATGGGGAATGCCTTGGACAGCTTTCATAGCTGCACAAGCTGCTTTACAGCTAGCTACAATCAACGCTCAAAAACCTCCTAAAATGGCATATGGTGGATTGATTGGTGGAGAGCCTCATAGTAGGGGAGGAACTATGATAGAGGCTGAAAGAGGAGAGTTTGTTATATCTAGAAGAGGTGTTGACGCTATTGGCATAGAAACACTGAACAGAATTAATCAGGGTGGTGGTACAGGGGCTATTAACATTTCCTTTAATGGTAATGTACTGTCAAAAGACTTTATTGAAGATGAGGCAATACCACAAATAAAAGAGGCTATCCGAAGAGGTGCTGACATTGGGGTTGGATAATGATTGATCTATCCCAATACCCAAAATTCCAGCAGGACATACAGAATAAGCATACAAACATATATCCTATTATTAGGATAGATGAAGCTATCAACATATCAACAGTTAAGGAAACTATTGATGGAGTCCAGTATTTTGACTACGGACTTAGTGTTTCAAATGTTAAGGAATCAATAGACATATCCAAAAGAAACTTTAAAATATCCAATGTCACCATATCCCTAAACAACTATCCAGACCAAGATGTTAGGCTAAGCGACACAATATACAATTATATAAATAAGTATGTGGAAATATTCTACAAGTCACAATCGTGCGTTACTTTAGATGACTGCCTCCCTGTTTATAGAGGATTGCTGAAAGGGGTCAAATACAACGATAAGACAATTACCATTACATTGGAAGACTTAACCGAAAAAAGTCTTCATAAGGAAGTTCCTATCGCTAATTTAGGGTATTCTGAGAATGTCTACAGCGACAAATACAGGAATATGGATATTCCAATTACTTATGGTGATGTCAGTAGGGCACCGGCTGTTCTGTATAGGGATGGTTCAAGTTCAGAAAGCAGAATATATGTAATCTCTGACAATGTTTTCGGAATCAATAATAATGCTGTGGAAATTGTCGGTTTTGGAACAGATGACATTTCTTTGGAGTTTAATGAAATGGGAAATATAGAAAGTCCACTATATATCTATAAGAATGATTATTTTAGGGTTCTTGAAGACGCCACTACAGTTTTGGACAGTATGGGTTCATTTTTCGAGAATCAAGATCAATTTAGGGTATCCTTAGACGATAATTCAGTATACATTGACAAGAAATTTATTTTAAGCGAACCACAGAATCCTCCCGCAAATAATGAATTGGAATGTGTAAGGGTGGCTTTTCCAAATGACATCAGAGTATTGAAGTCCGAGGCTGGTCAAACATTTACATCAGAGGATGGTCATACCATTGTTTTAATTAATCCAACAGTAAATTCATTGGAGTCTGTCATTGACAATCCTGGTGTACAGAGTGAATTTATTATAGATGATGAGAATTTCCTTAATACACAAGGACAGATACCAAATAATGAAATTACGATAGAGAATACTGAAAGTTTTGACAATTATATTGTCCACGAATTTACTCCTCATAGAAATGGTGATTATTACAGAAATAGACTTTGGTATCCTGTTGATGGTTTATATTTAAGTACAATATTCAATGTAGTTGCTTGGTGTTGGTCAGCAGCGCATCTTTTAAACATTAAATTTGTGGAGTTTCCGTGCGCTGACCTCATAAAGACAAAAGTGGAAGAACATATATCTGAAAATAATTTAGAATTTACATTGCGGTCTGGTAGAAGTCATTTTTTTAGGCCACAGACTAGAATGACTACTGAATTAAGACAACAATGGGAGTTAGCAAATGACAAGGAGGTGTATTACGCAACAAGTGAATATGAGAATGAAGACGGAACTACAGGATATAATTACGAAACTATCGACTATGACTATGCCGCATTAAATAACGCTGACTATCCAGCTTCTATATATATGTTTATAACAGAACAAAATACACGAATATATGTTGGTCAATGGAATTCCATTTCTATGGTAGATGAATCTTGGTTAGGGGGAAATATTTTTCTAAACATTTTTCCTGAAGAAGAAAATCCTGATATTCCTTCTTTATTCACACTTGATGAATGCGCTGTATTTGACCCTACAACTAAAGTATATGAAGGGACAACAAAGAATAATGTATATGGAATGAAATATAGGAGTAATTACAACAACATCCCAATAGGCAGTATAAACAATGCAACAACAGGAGCTACTTGCATTTTTGATGAAAATTGGCTAACCAATAATTACAGAATATGGGGATATGAACCAATAAAAACTATAGATTTATGCTCCAATCAAAGTAAAAGCTGGTTTTTATATTTCCCTGATGGAATAGAGGGAGAAACTGTTATGTCTGAAAGTGTAACATCAGACAATAGACCATATAATAACACTTTAAATACAACTATAAAGCCTAATACATTTATTCCCTGTAATCATTATCAAAAATATAGATACGGGTCTAGTCATAGTAGTGCCTATCAATCAGGATTCGATTTTTGGAAAGATTATGTCATACCTGATAATCCAAGTTCATTTACATTAGGGTCGGGATCTACTACAACTACAGGAGAAAAACTTATAATATCTATGCCATTTTCAGACTTGTCAGCTTCGGATGCTGAAGAGGGATATACTAGGACATTTCCTTATGGAAAATTAAACTGTGTGTTTAATCCAGCGAACCTAAATACTCCAAATACTGTTTCAGGAGATGAATTTAGCGTATTGTTTTCAGGAAGTGATATAGATGGGGATACAATTAATTTTACGGAAGCTTCTGATTTAGGGACTAAGCTTATAGCCATTCAGGGTGGAGATGAATTAAATAACCACAATGACCAAGGAGTTGTATGGTCTTCTGTTTCTGAAGAAACTGACAATCACTTTCAATGGGATGGAGTAACAGGACAAATAGAGAGTTGGTCTAATCCTGATTCATGTGATTCATTAGCTCTTTCCTATAGTTTAGTGGGAGCGGGCTCTACAAATGTAACTCTTGAAACAAATATTTCCGCTTTAGGAATAATGCAGTTTGTTACTTTTGAAAACGCATTAAATGACAATATCTATTTAGACACATTAGGAAGGGCTAATTCTATAAATGATATTGTAGGAGAGGAAGAGGGTCTTGGTTTTCGATTTAAATATACAGATGAAATTTGGACAGAGGACTCAAGTAAAACTTTAATAGAAAATCCAGCTGACATAATGTATCATTTTATGGAGAAAGAATTAGGACATGCTAACATTACGGATAGGGATTTATGGAGAGAGGCAAGACAAAATAACCACGGAATCAATTTAGGGTTTTCAGTAAGGGAAAAAATAGATTCAAAAGAGCTTTTTGAAAAAATATCGTCAAACTGCAACATAATCCCAAGATTTAGACAAAATGGAGATTTTGGATTTACAAGCATAAAAACTGAATATGCATCTTCTGACTTTACAGTAAAATCCGAAGATGTAGTTTCATTTGGAATCAGCTACACCCCAGTGAATGAAATATACACTTTAGTTAATGTTAAGTATAAAATGGATTACGAAGAAGAGGAATACACAAAACAGACAGGGTATTGTGATGGATATGACTTCTTTGGAAATGGAGATAATTATTATACAAATGGATATAGATACGATTACTATGGACTAGAGAGAGATGAAAATATACTTGAATTTGAAAGCGATTTTATTAGGAATAAGCAGTCTGCTGACAATTTAAGGGATTTCCTGTATATGTATCACTGCAATCATCACGCAATAGCCAAGGCTACTCTTCCATTAAAGTATAGCCATCTTGAACTTGGCGACATTATACAATTTGACAAAATAGTCAATAGCATAAAGTCTTTAGGGGAGGATTATACTATAGAAAATACAAGAAATGGACAAACCATATATCCCTATTTTATGGTCACATCAGTAACTAAGAGTCCAAAGAATATTAAAATAGAGGCTACACAGCTACATAGATTAGTAAGGTCATTTACCCCAGCTGTAGGAAGTCTGTCAAGGATGTCATCATCGGAAGAAGACAATATAAATAATCTAACTTTATATGACTATAACATTCTATATGACATTATACTTAATGAAGAAGACCCTGTAAACAAATACATTACCTCAGAGCAAAAGAGAGTGTCTGATTTGACAAGTAATGGAAATATAAGCCTTAACGACCTAAATATGCTTGGACAGTTTCTAGGAATTGAGGCTATTGTGGATTCAGAGGAATACACATCAAATGAAGATGAAACAGACGAAGACCTTACATCTTTGTTGGGGGACATAAATAATGATGGAACTGTAAATGTAGTTGATGTGGTTATGCTGGTTAATTTTATACTAGGGGAAACAACAGGAACATCGGAGCAAGTGGATGTAGCGGACTATAATGAAGATGGAACTGTAAATGTAGTTGATATAGTTAACATAGTACACGAAATTTTAGGACTATCATGAGCAATAGACTGAAAATACTGAAAGAAATAGTGGACACCAGGAGTAAGCAGATCCAACATCCCAATCTTGTAAACATCTATACAGAGGAAGAATCATTGTATTTAGACATAAATGGAATTGCCTTTACTGTGGAGATTGTATATAGGGGGTCTATCTATATAGAAAGTAATTTAGGGTTTATGTTTAGGGTTAACTATTCTGGAAACAAGATTACAATAGTCAATTTATTTGGGACATCGCTACCTGATAAATTGTTTGACTTTAATGGTGACATTGAAATTATAGACTGTCAGGTAACAACCTATAATGGAGAATCAATAAAGGCTTCAATTACCAATAATAATAGACAGACTTTAATTCAGGTACAGAAAACCAATGTAGAGGATGATACCCTAATTATTAGGGAAGAGCCTGAAACATTTATACAAAGACCGATGAGGGTCGGAAAGAAACCCATAGACCTTTCCAACAGAAATAGAGAGAAATTGGACACTAACCAACTATTGACCATTATCCCTAAATTTACGGAATACAAAAAGAAAAGAATTGCGGCTCCTGTTACTGAAACCAAAGTAACGCTGCCAGTCAAGAAAACTATTAAAAAAGAACCTACTACTAAGGGAGGAAAATACTAATGGCTTATCAGAATGTAGGCACACCAAGATTTTATATAGATTTATACGAGTATATGAACAGCATAGGGAATATTCACTCTATTTATGCTGGAAATGATACAGTAGAGTTTGATGGAAATCCTTTTGGATTGCATCCTGAAGTTCCATGTACAGTAACCCATACATCATTACAAGCAGATGGTGGTGTAGAGGCAGCTAATATAACCTGTAGATTTAAGGAGGGATTATTGCCTAAGGTTACCGATAAAATAAACTATGTTTCAGTTATTGGACATAATTTAAGCAGCTGCAATAAAGAGAATTACGATAACATCACAGGTGGTGATGGAGCTGATATAGATAATATACATGTAAGGCATTATATGTCTGCGGTTGTTGGTGGTGGAACTTATCTAGGTCTTCATAGTGGTTCACAGGTAGAATTGGTTAATTGTGAAGTTTCACCTACTCTATATGCCGAGGGTGACCCTTTTCATGAAGCTGAATGGATTATTCCAGAGGGAGGAACTGAGGAAGAAGGAGAATGGAGTGACGGATGGAATTGGACTGAAGGAGGATATTTTCACGCGTTACACGATGGATTTTCAATAAGGCAAATAAATCCTTCCAATAGCAACTATTTTAAAAGGGATAAATTAGCATTTACAGTTGGAATGGATGGTGGCACAGACTGGCTTAATACTCAATTTACATGCAATATGAACTCTGTAAGCGTAGGAACTTTTTATGACATGCCACATTCTCCTGATTTAGATTTATCAATGACAGTGGAATTTGATGGATATGATACCACTACCACTCTTGGTGGCTCTACTTTAACTAATGTAAGATATGCAGGAGCTCCTTGGTGGGTTGTTGGTGGAAAAAATAGAGAGCCTTGGTCTGTTGGCAACGACACAGGAATATCCAAAAGGAATGGAAGGCGTGTTTGGTCAATGAAATTCTCTTATATTTCCGATAAGGATTTATTTGCATCCAACTATATGAATACTCTATATGGAATAGAGGGTTATGAAGAACAGCTTAGCTATACAGAAACTTCAGAAAACTATGATAGTGAGGATATAGAAACAGACCCAAATGGCAATGACTATTTATACTATCCATTGGATGGAGATGACTCTTTTATAGCACAAGTATTAAATAAGGTGGGCAATGGACAGCGATTTATTTTTCAACCTGATAATACCAATAATAATCCTGATCAGTTTGCTATATGCCAACTAGACCAGGACTCATTGGAAATTAAGCAAGTGGCGTTTAAGACTTATAGCATTAGCCTTAAAATAAGGGAAGTTTGGTAGAATGAAGTCCTAGGATAGTGTTTTTTGGACAGAAAACATACTTAGGTATGTATAGGTATACCCACTACCAAAGAGGGTTGTCTTTTATAATCTGTCTTTTTTTTCTATTGTGATCTCTGCTAACCCTTCTTCTACAGGGCTTACATTCTCTTTTATAGCCACCTGTGTTTTGAAAAATCCTATTTTCTGGAGAGATTTTCTTTTTACATAACCTGCATACCCCTTTAGGTACCTTACTTGGTCTTCCCGTTGACTTTGGTTTTACTATTTGTTTATAGAATGGCATAATATCTCCTATTTTACTGGCTTCTTTCCCCGTAGTTTACACTGATATAAATATCTTTCCCTTTTCTGTTCCGTTGTAATTCTTGAGTGTGTGTAGTCATTAGGCTTTGGATTCTGACCAAGACCTATGTCGGTTCTGTTTAGATAGTGAATATACTCTGTTACTCTCATTTTTTCTTGACTAGTTTCTTTATGGCTTCCGTTACGGCTACAAGTTTTTTGTCGCTTAATTCTTCATTTTTTTTCTTCTCAGCCAACCAATCCTCAAACCTGATCATAATGTAAACATCTCCCCTGTCTTCCTTAAATACCACACAATCCACCTCTTCTGTTGGCTTTAGATACATAGGGAGTTTATGCCTACATTTAGCCTGTACCCTAAAGT
>VTLG01012525.1_pt1 | contig 13142 bp, 8 predicted proteins | sample 4694571 | NCBI WGS metagenome assembly VTLG01 (sample SAMN12604809, study PRJNA352737) | marine metagenome | biome: ENVO:00000447; feature: ENVO:00000209|ENVO:00000569|ENVO:01000036; material: ENVO:00002151; isolation source: viral sequences binned using virsorter ... | reverse complement strand
TTCGTAATCAATTGAGGAAAAGCGTCCCCAATCTTTTAGATGGGTTTTCTAAGGTGAAAGAGAGCATTCCTCACGCTAAGCTTTTATTGCACACCCACTGGTCTGAAGGTTGGGATATTCCCCGCATGATCGAAGAGAAGGGAATTAGCATTCACGATATCTTAACCACATATGTATGTAATAAGTGTAAAAGTTACGAAGTAAGACCCTTTACGGGGCAATCTCAGCAGTGTAAAAAGTGCGGCAGTAAGGGTAGTCTTAACACCACTAATACTGGAACGGGAGTAACGGAAGAGCAGTTAAATGAAATTTACAATTTAATGGATGTATATTGCCACCCCTTTACTAGTGGGGGGCAGGAAATTCCCGTACAAGAAGCTAAACTTACAGGACTAATTACGCTAGTAACCAATTATTCCTGCGGGGAAGATAGTTGCACTGAAGAAAGTGGGGGGCTACCTTTAAGGTGGGCTGAATACAGGGAACCTGGGACTCAATTCATCAAAGCCTCTACGGATGCGGAGGATATTAAGGAGAAATTGCTTTATGTGTATGAATTGAATAAAGAGGAGCGGGAAGGCTTAGGTAATAAAGCTCGACAGTGGGTAATAGATAACTTCTCGATTGAGGTAATTGGTAAGCAGTTGGAGGAGATCATTGACAAGATGCCCGAGATAGATTATGATTTTGATTTAGAGGGGAGCGCCTTTAATCCCAATTATACCCCCAAGGAGCACTATGAAAATTCGGAAGAGTTTTTGATCGATATCTATAAAAATATTTTAAATGATAAAGTAGACAAGAATAATCAAGGCTTCAAACATTGGATGGGGCATTTAAATGCGGGGCGTCCCCCCGAAGGAGTGGTTAACCATTTCAAGGAGGTGGCAGCTAAAGAAATTCAAAAAACACAGCAGCCCGATTTAAAAGATTTCCTTGATGACGATGAGGGAAAGAGGATTGCGGTGGTTATTCCCAGAAGCGAGACTGATGTTCTTTTGGTTAACTCTTTAATGAAAAATCTTCAGAAGCAGTATAAGGGCTATAATATATATTTATTTACAGAGCCTCAATATTTCCCCTACGTAGAAGATAACCCTCACATTCACAAAGTTTTACCTTATGGCCCCCCTTTAGAAGATCCCCTTGCTTTGGAGGGAGTGGGATTACATCAAGGTTCATTCGAGATGGTTTTTCATCCCCACGCCACCACACAAAAAAGTCCGTGTTATATTCATAACGGTATGGCTAAAAATCAATTTTCACTTTTTTAACGATGTCCCACCTTCTAGAAGAATATGCGAAAAATTTAGGCGTTAAAATAGCTCAGCCTATAGTAAAAGGACACTTCTTTCCATTCGTTGGGGAGAAATACATTACCCTTTCCACAGAAAAGGAACATTGCGCCAAATCTTATAAATATTATAATCTTGCATTAGATCTTGTGAGGCCAGCTTTGGAAGCCCATAACATTAAAATTGTTCAAATTAATGGCCTACCAATTAAGGGCGTAGATATATTATTGAATTTAACTTTTAAACAACAATATTTCATATTATCAAATTCCTTATTGCACCTTGGAAATGATGGGGTGTTGAGCCATGCGGCGAGCGCACTAGGAGTCCCCACCGTTAATCTTTTCGGGAATACTTTTCCAAGTGTCAATCGACCCCTTTTCTCTGATGCTAAAAATAATACCAATATCGCCCCCACTTGGAAGAATAAGCCATGCCTTACTGCTAAAGACCCCCAGCAACAAATTAATAAGATTCCCCCCGAAGTTGTCGCTCAAGCTGCACTTAATTCCTTAAAGATTGACCATACCCCAACTTTTAAAACCCGTTATCAGGGTCAGCGATTTGGGTCTCCCATAGTGGAAGTTATTCCCACTAGTTTTAGTCCCCTCCGTATCCCCGCTTCTCACCAGATTTTTCTGAGATTAGATTACGGTTTTGATGAAAGCGCCTTTCTAGAATTTTGTAAGCACCATAAGGTTTCCCTGATCAGTGATAAGTTAATTCAACCCCACGGTTTAGAGAAGATAGCGGGGAACATACAGAAGCTTTTTGTATTCATTGATAGCTCATGGGATACAATCCCCCCTAACTATTTTAAAGTTTTAAAAAACCACGATATCCATTGCACTTTATTAGTTAAAGATAAAAAACAATTGGGTGGATTAAAGAATAAATATTTTGATGTAGAGGTTGAATTGTTCGAACAAAATGAGGATAAGGTGGAGGGTTTATCTCCTGAAGCTCGCTTTCTCTCCACTAGGAGAATAATAGAGGGCGGTAAAGAATATTTAAGTTACGCTCATTGGAAAAAAAATCTTGACAACAATAATGAAGTGATAGATAGTGCTGAGTATTGGAGAGACATAGACCATTTTTATATTTATGAGTAAAACTAAAAAACTATACGGACCAGATATTTACAAGCGCAATGAGCATGGGTTGCTTGAGAATGTGGATTATATTTTTAACGAGGACGGCTCTATCGATTGGCGCTCAATGATTAAACCCGAGTTTCTTTACCCCAACAGGGGGTGGTTTGACGCTCGTAATAAACCAGTTCCCAAAACAACTGAGGGCTTGGATGATAAACAACTTCTCATTATGCTCGGGGGCATTAAAGAGTTGGCGAAATTGAGGGGCTATTCTGCCATGGATTTTGAAGTAAATAATATCTCAGATGGTTATGTGACCGCTAAATGTACCATTAACTGGACAGACAATTACGAAACCGTTCATGAGTATGCCACCACATATGCAGATGTGGCAAATGCCACCCTTGCGAATACAGACGCCTTTTGCGCTAAGTTTCTCGAAACAATTGCGTGTAACAGGGCTTTCGTTCGATGTGTGCGTAATTATCTTAATATTCACATCGTCGGAGCGGATGAGATTGATAAATCTAAAGGCGCGGGACAGGTGGTTGAAGCTGATGCTGTAGCTACCCCTATTACACCCGTGGGTCTTCTTGAGAAGACTTTAAGGGAGAAACATCAGGTGGACTCTTTCGATGCTTGTAAGAAAGTCCTAAGAGATTTATGGAAGGATGATAAATATAGGAACGAATCAGCCGCAGAATGGAATTCTTTTGGAGATATTCCCGCCAAAGAAGCCAGAAAACTCATCGTCCTATTAAAGAGCCAATGATTAAAAGGGTCACCGATCCCAAAGAGTTTGAAAAATGTATAACCGAACTCTCTGATTTATTTGATTTAGAAAATACTAATCAAGGCCACCATTTCTTAAAGCACGATAAGGAACATATTATTAATGCGTTCTCGCATCCGCAGCTTTTAGCGTGGGATTTTTTTACATGGGTTAACATAAATAAGGAGGGGCGGTATGATGCGATCATTGCTTTCATTAATAATAAAAATGAAAAATTTGGAGAAGTGATATTTTCAGAATATCTGTGGCTTTCTAAAAACCCCAAGGCGGGGTATAAGCTTCTTGCTACCGCTCTTGCCTTTGCGAGAAAAAAAGAATTCAAATACGTTATGATGTCTGCCGCAGTTAAGAATCCCAGTTTTCATAAAGTAACCCGCTTTTACAAGAAGATGGGATTTCTAAAAGACTCAGAAACCTATATCGCCAAATTATGAATAGTAAAATAGCTAAACAGCTAAGAAAACTTTGCCCTCCCGACGACGCAGTATCTCGCAGGGTTTACAGACGCTTAAAAAAACAATACACCAGCCTTCCAAAACATGCACGAAGAGACTTCATCGACATCGCCAAAGAAACCTTCCTCCAAATGGCAGAACAGCAAAGTGGGGGTGTTTTGGATGAAGAAAAAGGATGATGGAAAAAGTTACCTCTCAGGGTCTTTTGAGGTGAAGGGGCCAAATGGGGTTGTGCAGAAGATCCCTGTTTGCATTTTTAAAAATGAATTCAGTGACGGGAAAACCCCCCACTTTCAGGCATTTAAATTAGATTAAACAAAGAAGGACTTGTAATGCCCCACTCGGAGTCGGGGAACGATGAGGGGACTCACGCCCGTCTCTTTCTTACAGTTTTGGCAGAAACTGACATCATCAAAACTCATGTCCTGATATTCGCCCAGTTTGTTCATGTTTAGGGTGAAGTAGGGATAGGTCATCTCCTCCATAATAGAGCGGTGAATACGAGTAAATCCAAAGCCCGTAAAATAAGTGTCAATTAATTCGTTTGGATTTTCTTTGGCCTTCTCTGTGAGGGCCTTTACCGAGAGGAATGGCATGTGGTGATACTTTTGAAAGAAGTCTATATCCCACTCTCCGCACATCGCGTGATCCCCAAAGTTTGACCTATACCAGCCACTACAAAACCTGTGTTCCTCGGGTATTGAGAGTAGATCTTCGACCTGTTCAATAGTAAAGTCGATATCCGAATCGATCCAAAACAACCATTTTGCATCTGGGGGGCGTGGATCAGCAAAACCCCTTCCGCCTGTAGCTAAATAATTTCGAGCGAAATTAAGAAATAATCGGTGGCAGGTAAGAATCTTAGAGTTGTTTTTATCACACCACGATTGCAGTTCTAGGTAGCGGGGAATAAGGTTGCCCGTGATACCATCCGCAATGGGAACCAAAAAGACACAATCAAGCATATATAAGTATATGCTCTGAGGGAATTTATTCTAATTTTTAAGAGGTGAGGTCACCAGCAACTATCCAGTTATTGGCCGAGCTTTGATAAAGGTAAGCCATACTGTATATAACACGGGTTTTCACTTCGCTGTCTGCCGCGTAAAGGGTTACACCTGCCCCGCCCGTGAGCGTCACCTGTCCTGCCCCCGCTTGAACAACTGCTAGTTCAGCCCCAAGAGGAAATGCTACATCAGCATTTGGCGGCACGGTGGCGGTGATCGCACTACCATTAGCACACGCTACTATATTGCTCTGATCTCCAATAACAAATGTATAAGAAGTGCTCGTATCAACCCTTTGCGATATAACTGAAGTAACAGAACCTTCAACATGTAACTTACTTGCTGGGGCGGTTGTTCCAATACCTAGTTGGTTTCCCGTTAGCGCGAAATCTCCGCTATTGTAGTCGCCCATGACAACAGTGCCGTCACTGTAGGCTTCTAAGATGGGTAGCCCTGCGACATCATTTGCAGAAAACACAGAATCAAAGTTTGTGTCTATAGTCAATAGCCTTCCGCTTTGGCTATCAATGGTAAATTTTTCAGCTACCCCAGTTCCAAGGCTAGACAAATTTAATTCACCGCTATTTTCAAAGGTGAATCTAGAAGCGCCCGATAGATTAAGGTCGATGAAGTCACCACTGGCTGCGCCAGTATTAAATTCAACTATTCCAGACGAAGGATTTATATATATATTAGACATTTGTTAAATCTGGGAATCTTCCCTTACACGCTAAATAGTTCTGTTTAACTTCGGCGGCGCTTAAAACCCTATTGTATATTCTTATGATAGCTTGTGGGCCGACAAACGCTTGGCCACCAGAAAAGCCACCACCAGCAGAGTCCTGTTCTTGCGCGACAACCAATATTCCATCTGCACCGAAGTTAGTTCCAGCCGCCAATGTCCCCGTGAATCTTGAAGCCCCATCAACATATAGCGTTTCAGCCCCCGAACTTCTTAAGGATGTCCTAACAACTTGATGAAATTTTCCATCAGCCACACTAATACCAGTGCTGATATTACTGCTTGGGCCGTAGAATACAAGGCTATTTGGAGCAAACATTATAGCCTCATTGTGATCACTTCGATCTGAATAACTAATAATGGCGCGAGAGCTTGTATTGCTTGTTTTACACCAAACCTCAATTGTAAGCTCAGACGTTGCAAATGGAAAGGGGTCCGCTATCATGTATTTAGAAGTTACAGCCTCAAAAACAAAACCCTCAAGCCGCGAAAAATCAGGGCTTCCAGCGATAGTTAGGTGGTTCTGTTCACCACTCAAATCAAAAAAGGTGGTTCCAGATCCTGGGTAAGATTTCTCAGACAGAGCGTCAACGCAGAGTATTAATCCCTCTCTAGTTATTGTTGGTCCATAATTTGTACTCATATCTCTACCTCCAGTTTATCTATATCTTTGCGTTGACCGTAAACAACATAATCATAAGATTTTTCTACACCCCCAACCATAATTTGTTCTGGGGTTTTAGATTTCACATACAAGGACTGGAATACATGAACGGGCGTCAGGGTTACAGTGATGGAATCTTCATGCACTAAATCTTTCCAGTAATCTGGTAATTTAATTACATTTTTATTCGTTGTCCCGCGAATGAATACGCCATGTTCTGGTCCCTCCAAGGAACCATATTGCAGCTTTTTGTTTTCTTTAGTTGGGTGATCGATTAAAAAGGATTTACTGGTGGCGGCGAAGTGACCGATAACATTAGTGTCACCAGCAACCTCAAGGGTGGTTGTGGGTTCTGTTGTTCCAATTCCAACCTTACCGTTAGAGTTAACCGTCATCACCTTGGAGTCGGTCCTAGAAGCACATTGTAATATCCTGTTATAATTTGATGTTTCCCCAGCCCGTATTAAAAGACCCTGACCATTAGTAGAGGAGGAGTTATAGAATCTAGAGAGAAGACTCGAAGCGTCACTTGCGGTTACGTCTAATGTGTAGGATGGGCTACTTTCGTTAATTCCAACCCTATCTTCAGATGCGTCTACATATAATGTGTCTGTATCAACGTAGAAATCGGTAGAACTGTTAAAGCCACCAACCGACGTATTATTCATTCGGAAGTAAATATTTGTTGCATTTGCAGCGTTTACATAAGTAGCGCCATTTGATTGTTGCAATATGGCATAATTGGTTGTGGTGTTTTGGTCTACATGACTAAATCCAGCATAATCACCGTGACCTATGTAACCCACATGCGCCCTACCAATCTCAGCGCTTACATCCGTATTGGGGGCAATCCCCAACATTTCTGTAGGCGCGTTAGTCCCAATTCCTACCTTGTCATCGAAAAGGCCCGTGTATCCCGAAATAGTTCCCCTTACATCTAGAGCAGTGGTGGGGCTACTTGTTCCTACGCCGAGATTACCCTCCACAACCAAACCATTAGTGGGAGTGCTAGTATATGTTCCAAATATGCCACTACCGTAAACGTGTAGGTTAGATGCGGAGGAGGGGGAGGTTGTTCCAATTCCCACCGTACCCTTAATTATCATGCCGTCCGTGGGAGCGGGACTACTTCCTGCATAATACCCATCCGCACCAACAGATATATTACCATATACGTCTAGCTTACTGGAAATATTAGAGGCAGTTCCCACACCAACCCTATCGTTACTCCCATCCACAACCAATGCGTCGGTAGAAACGGCCAGCGCCGAAGTGGAGGTGTTAGTAATTGAGATGGCCTGATTTGTGGTTGCGCCCCTAGCAGTAACTGTTTGCAGGGTGTCCGCTTCTGCTGGGTTATTCTCACCAGTTAAAACGGGAACACCACTCACATGCAATGCGTTAAAGAATCCAGTGGCAGGAACATAAACACCACCAGCAAAGTCTAGGGTAAGAGTATGTTGACCACTAGATGAGTGAGTTCTGTCTTGTCCGTCAGCCAAGACCGCTGCGCCATCTTGATCTTTACCAATTTCCGCTTTCCGACCAAAGGCGTATGAGTAATCTCCGCTTGTCTTGTTGAGGCGTCCACCACCCACAAAAGAATATTGCCCCGAGGCTACATTTCCTCCGCCGCCTCCTATTGTCGAATTGTAGCCATAGACCGTATTACCTTCTCCCCCTACAATAGCCCCATGAATTGCGGTTACCGTGTTCTCTTCACCACCGCCAATAAAGGACCAACCACCCCCCGTGATCTTATTTCCTACTCCCCCCGCTACAGTGGCGGCTGTTCCCGATATGAGATTTTCGCTCCCTCCCCCAATGAAGTTTGCGGCATCTCCTGTAATTCTATTACTAAAACCGCCGCCGATGACACTGTAAGCTGCGTTCTCTATATCATTGTTATAGCCACCCACGCTCGAAGAGTAATCGGAATGACTAATATCAATACCCGATCCCCCTCCCACAAAGGCAAAGTCGCCTCCCGAAATATTGTTGTTTGTGCCGCCCGCGATTACATCAAAATCACCAGTAATAGTATGGTCTGAGCCACCAACAATAACTGAGCCTGTTGAGTAAATGTTGGAATTAGTGGCAGATATAATGGCCTTTTCATAAGCCACTTCATAGGGCGCATTAGTAGTAGAGTCAGCTACCCGTCCCCCCAAAACAATTTTATTAGAACTCAATGAAGTATCAATAAGCTTAGAAGTATCGTTCTCGACCGAGAAGTCGTTGCTAACGGTAAATGTTCCGCTTACTGAAGAATTACCACTTAGCAACGAGGTTCCCCTCACATCTAAAGTTTTAGCAGGGCTACTAGCAGCCCCAATGGTAATAGACTGCGTGGTGGTATTTCCATTATCTGTAACATCCTGAAGAGTTAGGGATGAGGCGGCATCCCCTGACAGCATGTATCCAGTGCCACCAAGGGTTAGGCGCCCAGCCGCCCCCGTTCCCGATGCACCACCCTTAACATAAAGTCCTCCCGCATCCGACCCTCCAATGGATAAATTGCCCGATATAATAGATTGGTTACCCTGATTCTTCAAGAAAGGATCTGGCGGTATTAGGCGTGGTTCTATAACGTATGCGCCATTACCAAAAATAGGGCCACCCATAACTTTGCTAAATGGGCGAAACTTAAAATATAAACCCGACTTCTCGGGGAGGCCGTTGTCGGTAGTGAGCCGAATAGTGGAGACCTTACTTGGAGTTGGAAAGTTCCCGAGGGAATTAGCTGGTGTGGGTTGAAATTCCCCCGAGAGACCCCACCATACGGTGGTGTAATCGAATTCGGTGAACGCATCCTCCCCCTCAAAGGTGAGCGTGTGTAGAATTTCACCTTTCGTTCCCGTGGTATTCACTAATTGATGATTAGTGAAGGGCAGCGCTGATTCCGCGCCTGTGTTGGGGGCTTGATAGTTGCCTGTGGTTTCATCTAGAAAGGCTCCCCCCGACGCGGAAACGTAGATATTTTTAATACTGGCGTAATTGCCACGCAGTTGGATATTGCTTGTTTGACTTTGAGAGTTCTGATCTTTTGTTATTATTTGTACACCAAAATCTTTGATGTATTTACCTTGCCCAAATACGGTTTGGTTCTCGGACGGGGAAAAAGCAAATAAAGAGTGTTGGTAGTCGGACTTGTAGTTATTCGCCACAACACCCCCCGTCGCATCTAATATGTTTATGTCTAACCCATCAAAAAACGGGTCTTGCTGAAGTTCAGCGGTATTAGTAAGGGCGTCTCCCGCACGATTTGATATATCTAAGCCTATCTCAATAGCATTGCGGTCAGTGTAAACTCCACTACCAGATGCTGTTAAGCTTAAATCTCCAGTATCTATAACATAAATGTCTTTAAATTCAAAAAATTCTGGTGTTTTAAAAGCATTTTCATAGTAAGTGCTTGGCGCAGTAGTTCCCACCCCCGCTTTACCTGTGTGTTTTGCTCCCGCTTTTTCATATACAGCGTAAAAGGTGCCGCTATAATTGGTACCCGCTGCTAGTCCAGTAAAGTTAGTTTCACCAGTTCCATAACCCGTTGAGCCGATTCCGCTATAGCCAGTTCCGTCGCCAAGACCACGGATGTCGCCCACGGGCGAACCAGTTCCGCCTATTATTACCACGGGTGTGAAGTATATGTTTGAGCTAGTGGGATTTCCCGTTGGGAGATCTGTTACCCCTGCTTCTGCTGCCGCATTAAAAATAGTTACACCCGTAAACCCCGAGGAAGCATAGAAGCCCCCTGCTCCAGTGGCGCCCGTGATGTCTGAATAGGCGTCTTCGCCCAATTGAACCGCTCCTGATTGATTGACGTATAGATTCTTTATTCCTGAAGCACTCATTTTATCTTAAAATAGTTAAGCCTTGCAGAAAACTTTGGGGAAATTCTAGCAAATCTTCGTAAACAACAAAGATTCCCGATGACGTATATTGGGAATCGAAATACGCATTTCCCCCATCTGCCCCCCTATTTCCCAGAGCATTTACGCTCACATTAAAAATTCCAACCGTACTTTGGTTATCAAATTTAATCCCACTTTCTGTGACTGTAGTTTCCTCAGTCTCAAAGTTAGGATAAGTGAGTATAACATTATATCCTGTAGAATTTGCTCCGTTGGGATCATGCCAGTCACCGCTAATGAAGAAGGTGTCTGCCGTTGCTCCCAGTCCCGTCGTCAAACTTGTGATGGTGGGCGTTGCAAGGTTGTTGTATGTTATCCCATTAACCGTCGTCCCTACTTGATAACTGAATGTATTAGCTTTGTTTTCTATGCTTATGTCTTCTTCTATCAATTTATATTTCCCTGTTTCATATTTGGAGGCCGACACCAAATATTCATTAGGGTTTTCTTCTTTAATGGATGTTACTTTATAAATAAATGGACTTGCATCCTTTATTTCAAATTTAGAGGCGCTCCCAAGCTTAAGGAACGGTAAGACGTAAGGTTTGTCCACCCCCGAAAGCAAACTGCCTTGTATAGTAGGGTCCGAAGTTATTGCGCCCGTTATACTTAAAACGGTGGTTTGAGTGGGGGACATAGCATCGATTTCAGAGAGAAGAGCACCGTCTGTGACATCCCCTCCAACAAAGACGCCCGAAGCGTCAAAGTAGCTTGCTCCTCGTCCATCACCTGATCCATCATCGTAATTATATATATATTTAAGTTGACTCAAGTTTTGCGTTCCCGTTGTTCCCGATGCAATAAACATTCCGCTTTGCGTGGTGTAATCCTCCCCCGTTGCAAACATCCATCCTGTAAAACCTGTTTGAAAATATACGACATTTTTAGGTGCTGTTCCAGTCCCCGTATAAAGAGCATATTCTTCGCTTCTGACATCACCGTCTTCTGCGCCCTCACCCCCTGTAAGGGTATAACCCTCAGTGTAACCTGAAAAACCGTAGTTTCCCGAAAAATAATTATTAAAATCACTATTTGGACTTCCTGTGGGGCAAAGATCAAAAGTAAAATATCGATGCCGCCGAAGCCTCGCCGTGGAATCCATTTCATTAATTGAATCCTCACCCGTGGGTTCGTACACGGTTAAGCGCCCCGTCATGCTCTCCTCAACAAAAGCGTTGCTAACTCGAATAGTTTCATTGACGGGATCAATGGCTAAAATTTTCCCGAAATTAGCCTTGTTGGTCTTAAGATCATCCTCAATAATAATGAGTTCTCCTGGTTTACACAGCAGACTTTCCAGTCCCGCATTAAAGGCCACAAATTGATTCTCCCTAAGATGAGAAAAGATAACGTGCTGGCCAACTCTTCTTGCCATGGCCCGAGAAGTTATGCCGACCCCCTCTATTGTTTTTTTAAAGATACCTCTACGGGTAATATCCTCTTCATCCTCAACAATTTCAACTTTGGGGGAAAAATTATCAAAACGATCCTTATAACTGACTTCAATTGTATTAAATTGTTCATCCCTTCTATTATTGGAGTAATGAAAAAGGCCCTCTTTTACGTTTTCATTGGTAAATAAATTAGTCGGAGTGCGCGGTCTGTCATCTATGAAGTTGACATCGGAATTAGAAAAGAAAACTTTACCCCTGAATATGCCAGCGATAGTGCTAATCGCATCGTATATTTTTTCGCCCTGTTCAAATACTATATTGCATGAGAAACGTGGCTCCAATCCTCCAATTCCATTGGGAACGCCCACGAAGTAACCCTCATCATCAACTGCATCACAAAATCTAGCTATTTTATAAAGCTCCCACTTGTTAATATTATCTTCATTAACATGATTACCAAGGCCATAACGTTTATTTGTTAATAAATCATAAAGAATCCATGCGGGGTTATCCGTCCACTCTAATTCCTCCTTAAAGGTGCCATCCCAATCCCCATTATATACCAGTTTAGAAGCTTGGGGGGTGAGTGCAAGTTCACTACTATTACGATAATACCTTTTATCATTTTGTTGGGTGTAGATACCCCCCCCCGCTGGGAAATAATTAGAAGGAACCCTTACAAGTTTTAATTTGCAATCAAAAGTTCTCTCTGGAATCGCCCCAAAAGCTCTTGAATCTAGTTTTGTTGCCACTACCGCCGAAAAGGGGTAGGGCAAGCTAACGGGAATAATTTCAGTGACTTTGTTGAGCGTGACATCTTTATGGATTAAAACAGAATTTGTTTCATAAGATAATTTTGTTACTCTCACATATCTCGCGCCCCCCTCTTCTTCTGGATTCGGAAGGATAAAAGGCACATTTGTTTTAGAACGCACACCTTCCCCGCCAACTCCCATCACAAGTTTTTTATTGGTGTCGTATTGAACGTCAGGATTTCCAATATCTACCAGAGTTGTGGATTCAATCAGAGCGATTATTCTAAACTTAGAGGCGTTAGTGGGTTTATTCTTACCTTCTTTTGAAACCACTCCGACTTCCACTTGAATATTCAATGGGGCGGGAAAAGAGCTTCCCACATCCAGTTTTCCCGTTTTATCAAGGTTGCCATTGGCACCATCCACCTCTGCAACTTCTTTATGTGCGGTATCTTTTAGGGAATTTATACCAAGAGTTATAAAAACGCTTTTTACGTTTGGGTTATGTACTGTGTGAACCACTGAAATGGCAGCTTCATTCCAGTCAGCTAAAGCCCCGTTACCCCATTCGCTATAATTACGCTCGCTCTCAACTTCCACTTCTGCCCCGTCCTCGTCGGTTCTGGTGGTTATTATTTTCCTTTCATCATCGCTTCCCTCATTTAAGGGTAAACCTTGCTCAATTTCCAAATTAAAAGCGGTGGTAGTGTCGTCGGCAAATACACTGTCACGCCTAAACATCTCTTTTCGTAGCGTCAGACGTTCGGGTGTGCCATCCGTGCTACCCTCAGGGGAGTCGCTTTTTGCAAAGGGGCCAAATAAATCGGTATTATAAATTTTGTCTATAAAAACGTCTTTGAAATACTCTAGTAAGCCTTGGCTTTCCCAGCCGTTTCTCGCCTCAGCTAATACATTGGTATAATTAAACAGGTAATTTTCCACAAAGCGGTTCTGCGCTTGCGTAGTGCGGTCTTGGGGTCCGTAAGTCAGATTAGATATCTTCTGCAATATCGCCCTTCGAGAACTATC
>VTLG01010736.1_pt1 | contig 13142 bp, 21 predicted proteins | sample 4694571 | NCBI WGS metagenome assembly VTLG01 (sample SAMN12604809, study PRJNA352737) | marine metagenome | biome: ENVO:00000447; feature: ENVO:00000209|ENVO:00000569|ENVO:01000036; material: ENVO:00002151; isolation source: viral sequences binned using virsorter ... | reverse complement strand
GCCACTCAAAAGTATTGTTTTATTTTCGTAATTAACTTTATTTAGAGTTTTTAAAAATAAAATTTCAAAAGCTTTTTGAAAAGAACTTACAAAGTCCAGACTAGGTGAATTTTTTGATAAATGATTAATGTCGGGATTTAACAAAAATTTATTAAAATTATTTGTATTGTCATAAAATTCTACCTTATCATCAATAAAATTTTTATTCCAATTATCTCTGTGAATTAGATTATTAATTATACTTTCACGAGCTGTGCCATAAGAAGACAGTGCCATAGCTTTTCCCTCTTCTTCTTGTTTCAAACCTAATTCATAAGTAAGTTGTGAATAACCTTTTCCTAAAGATATTGAATTTATTATTTTCGTTTTTTTGTCTATAAAATTAAGAGGTCTTTCTGTATAAAATTTATTGTAAATATTTTCTAAATTTTCATTATATATTGTTTCATTTTCAACAATCTTTAAATTATTTATATATCTAGAAGGATGATTAAAAAATTGTGTTGCACCTTCACCGTCAGCGACAAATATTATAAAATTTTTATCAAGCTGATAAAAAAATTTTGCACAATATGCATGAAATATGTGATGTTGAGTTTGTCCTAATATTATTATTTGATTTATGTTTACATTAAAAAATCTTTTTAAAAATATAATAGTTGCTGCACCCCATAAAGGTCCCATAGAGGTTAAAATAATTTTATCAAACTTAATTTTAAAATCTTTTACTTTTTGTAATACTTCAAAAGTATATAAAGATTGATGTTTAAATTTATTGTATCTATCTAATTGATGATGAGCGATTACCTCATTCTCAGAAACGACAGTTATAGATCCATCGTGTCCAAGATGAAAAGCTAGTACGTTCATTATTTAAAATTTAAAGGGTATGAGTGCTTTCTTTTTTTCTTCTGCGTCTACAATCTTTTGAAATAATTTATCTAACTCTTCTATGTGTTGTGGATGTTCTCCAATACCAACAGGTTTTTCTAAATAAATTTTTATTGTTGCATCGGCAGATGAAATTTCAGCATCGTATTTATCCTCTAATGCTTTCAGTAAAGCTAATCTAAAACTCATGTGAGTTTTTATATAATTAAACCCAAGGTTTGTAAATAGATTTAATTTTACCTTGTGCTAACAATTTTTTTAAATCACCTTTAGACATTGTTGAATAATCAGGGTCTTCATACAACTGTAGGTGAGGGTCTTTCTGTGGTTCAGGGTTAAATAAACTTTTTATCCAAGCCCAAATCATTTCTTCCCTCCGTTCCTAAAGATTTGTGTGCCTTTGATTCCGTAAATCGATGCCACGACTAAAATCCAGAGATTTGTAAACCATGACGGGAGCTGCGAAAACATTTCGAAGAATAATTTTACTTTGTCCATCGCTGTTGGGTCATCTGAGATGACTGCATATGCGAGCACCAAGACGGGCAAACTAAGAATTATCAAAACTGCCTCGTCTTTCCAGTCTGATTGTCTAGCCTCAAGAAGTTTACCTTGATAAGCTTCTTCGCCTTTGGCCATACGTTCTGCATGCATTAATTGTGCATCAGACATTGCCATTTTAGTCTTTTGCTTGTTAGCATAAATTTTTGATCCTGCAGATATTGCAAGTTTAATAGCTGATAACCACATTATTTTTTATATCCTCCTTTTTTCATTTTTACTGGGGGCACTTGAGAATTAGGTCCTCTTTTGGGTGGTGGTCCATAACTAACTCCACCTGATAATCCACCAACTTTATAAGCTACAAAATTAAAAAAATTATCTTTGGGACTAACTAAACTTTGATCTATTTTTTTTGTTGTAGCAATTGGTTGAATAGGTTGTGTTGGAGTAATACCTTTATTTCCTCCTTTATCAGTTGGACCAGTGGGCCCAGTGGGTCCTGTTGTTAACATCTCACCTCCAAGAACGTCTACTTTTCTTTGTTCTTTTAAATTTTTTGTATCATAAGTCTTTTTTTTACCTAAGTTTAATGCAGTCACACCTACTTGATAAGATAGTGGAGTAAGTAATCCTAATGGTCTTGGATCAAAATATCTCGGTCCTGTTCTTACTGTTACTTTTTTTGTTCCATTGCCTCCAACACCTTTGTTTCCTCTTCCAGTATATTGGCCTCTAGCTCCATATTGTTCTCTATTGTTATCTGGATCATTATTTGATGTGCTTTTACCAAAATCTGCTGCATCCTTACCACCTCTAGCTTTTATAACTTTTTTTAACTTACCAGAATTTTCCATAGCATAAAAAACAGAATCACCTTTTTTCTTACCATATTGGTCTCTGAATTTTGCTTTTAATTTTTTTCCTTTAGCTGTGAGTGGCATTATCCAAACATCCTTCTAATTTTATTTTTTCCTGCTTTTGCTATTTTTACAACTTCATTTTTTTTCATAACCTTAGCACGTTGTTCCATAACAGTTAATATTTGTATTTTTCTTGCAAATGGTTTGTTTATATTCACAACTTTTTTTACTGTAGCTCTAGCATCACTAGGTGTAGCAAATTTTATTTTTACTGTATCCCTAGGATTTTCGTCAGTATATAATCTTCTATCAGAACCTTTTGGTTTTTTACCTGTGCCTTTAACTGGGTCTGCCATTATTTAGCCTTCTTTCTTGCTATCTCTAATTTTTCATCAGCTATTCTAATTCTTTCAGCTGCTTGGTCTTCATTATTTTCTAATTTCATTTTTTCTATATCTAATTTTTCATCTATTTCGTTTTCTCTAATTTCATTAGACATCATATCTTGATCTGCTTTTCTTTGTAAATCCATAGCTTTTATATCTAATTCTCTTTGTTTTAACATCACTAATGGGTCTTGTTTACCCATGTTTTCGCTTTGAGCTAACTCTAAAGTTAGAGTTGCTATTCTATTTGCTATCATTGAAGCTATTTGAATCTCCGCACCCTGTGGATCAGCCTGTAACATCTGTTGCATCATAGGATCTTCCTGTATCTTTGCACCGATTTCTCCTTGAGCTAACATAGAAATATGTTCTGAGATGTGTGATTGCAATGAAGCGTAAACTTGTGGATTAATTTGCACCATTCTTGTAGACATAAATGCTCTATGAGCAGTTATGTGTGCCATATGATCTTGAGTTGGAAAAGCTTTTAAAGGTTTCATCATAATAGCTTCCATATTTTCTGTTGCTGGGTCTTTTGGCACTGGTTTTTCTTGAGGAATAAGTAATTGATCAATATCTTGTGTACCTAAAGCCTCATATACTCTTCGATATGCTTCTCTTAAGTTGTGCATCATCGGATTTGATAAAGCAATCTTTAAATTTTCGTTTGCCATTGTAACTCTTTGAGCCATACTCATGATATTTGGGTCTGCAACCGGTATTACATCTACTCTATCATCAAAATCTGTTGCTTTTACCGCTTGATCTGCTCCATATACTGAATATGGGTAGATTGGTGGTAGATATGTTGCAAAAACTTTTGATAAAAGTCTAAATTCTCTTCTCATTGAGTAATAACATCTCTTGTGTATAGCACTCATGACCCTCGAACCTCTTTCTAACAGTGCAACAGTGGTACCAACAGCTCTATTTTGTAGGTCATTACCAGTATCCATGTTAGTTATGGCTGCAAATTTTTGTCCAGCTTGTACAACAAAGCCCATTAATTGGTATAATGTAGCTGATGGCTCTTTAAATGGTAAAATTTGAAACTGATCTTTGATATTTCCACCCGGTGCATCGACATCTCTAAACTCTCCTGGTTGAAAAGGTTGATCATCATCTCTAATTCTTATACCTCTAGACTTAAATCCAGCTGGTAAGTTAGATAATGTACCTGCATCAAGTAATTGTCTTAGTGATTGAGTAGCACTTCTACTTAATCCACCTATCATATGAGTTAAACCAAACCCATAAAAGCCTAATCCAGGTAAAAATTTAAAATGAACAAAGTATTCTTTTCTTTTTTTAGTTTCATCATTTATTTCATAGTTACGATAGATAGATAATATTTGTCCTGAGCCTTCATCAATAGTAACAATGTATGGAATTTTTACTTGTTTTTCTGGATTTTGAACTTCAAACTCCTCTAAATTACAATCAACATGCATTTCAAGTATTGAAAAAGAATACTGTTTGTCACCTGAAGGTGTAATTCCTTCTAACTCTTGATATTTTTTTTCAATATCTGTTGGACCCTTAGAACTTGGTTTTAATTCTACATCTCTATAAAATCCTGCTTCTTGTTTTTTTAATATTTCATTTTCACCCATTTTTATTACATGGGTAATTCTTTCACATTCCATTAAATCTGTAGCATAATATGGAACTACTAAATCTTCTGCAGGAATAAATTTTGATACAGCTCTTTGCATCACTTCATCATAGTAAACTTTTTTAAATGCTGAGCCTGCTAAAGCTAAATAAAACAATAATTGATCAAATTCTGGAGTATACTCTTCCATCTCCTCTGTAATCATATAGTTCATAAAATCTTGAACACGTTGAGCTTGATTTATTTTTTCGTTATCCTCTCTTCCAATAACCCTTGTTCTTACAGGTCCTTGAGAAGGTAATAATTCTTTATAGGCTTGTGCTTGAAATTGTGTAACAGCTTCTGATAACAATGGGTGAGTGACACTTGCGGAACCTCTAAAAGGTCTAGTCATCTCTCTTTGATTTAACCCAAGTAAATCTAAATTATTTGTATAAGAAGTTTCCCAATCTTTTCTTGAAACTCTATCTTTTTTATAATCATCAAGTAATCGATTAGCCATTCTTTGTAAAACCTCGTCTGACATGTCTTCGGCAAGGTTTTTAAAAAATAGTTCAGTTTCTGAAACAGCTTCATCAACAGTGGGTTGATCGGTGTTATCTGATTCTAATTCAACATCAACCTCTTCTGTCTCAGGAGTTTCTTTCTCCTCGACAATTGCTTTTTCTATTTCAGCCATATTAAAAATTAATAAAGTTTAGTTGGTTTATTTCTCGCCATTCCGCCACCACGAGCTTTTACCATTTTTCCTGCTCTTAATTGAGTTTTTGGTCCTAAGATAAATTTATTCAAAAAACTTTTAAAGCCACCGCTACCCCGTTCGCCTCTTCTTTCTCTCATAGCCTTAGAGAAAGCTTCTTTATTTTTAAATTTTTCTAAACCTTTAGTAATTGATCCGTCAGGATTTCTAAAAATAGATTTTGGATTTTTTCCGCCTACGGCTGAAGGACTTAATTTAGTTATACCTTTAACCGCTTCTTTTGCTTTAGGTAAATTTCTTATTGGCATGATAGATGCTTTTCTAGCTTTAGCTGCTTGACTAACAACATCTGATTTACCCATCGCAGATTTCAAAAGTCCTAGTTTAGATGCAGCCATTCCTAAACCTATAGCACCTAAAACTAAGTTTCTTTTTCTTGATCTTCTCGACATGTCTGTTCTCCTAATAATATATATATTTACGTTCCTTATAAGATTGTACCTCATCCTCGTCAGAATAAGTCTTTATAAAAGAACCTTGTCGATATCTTAACATAGCCTGGGTAGTGCTGTCCACATAATCGTCATGCTCTCCATGTGGAAATGCTGCACATTCTTCAATAACTTCTTCTGCCCAATGTTCGTCTCTTGGATAGTAGACTTGGCCCGACTCGAAAATTGGAGCACAAGCATTAACTCGTGAATGCTTATCCTGTCCTCTTCCTGGTGTATAATCCATAACAGGTATACCCATTCTTCTAAACTCTTGTAATAAACTTTGACCCGAAGCTTTTGCTTCTATAATAACTGTTTCTGGTTGCCAGTATTTATATTGATCTAAAGCAACCATTTTTAATTCTGGAAAATCATATTTACCTTTAATAGCATCAATTAACATAACGGCATCAGGCCCTGATTCGTGAGGCGTGAATATTCCCCATGTGGTTATAGCAGAATAATCTGCAGTTTCTTTTTTACTAAAAGCCGTGTCGTATGATTGTATGACATGTTTTAAAGTAGGAATTTCCTTGGTCCACGGAACCCACCAGTCTCGTTTAATAATTGCTCCTTCTTCTGAAGTTGGGTTTTGCATGTATTGTGCAGACCAGTTTCTAATTGATATTGACGCTTTAACTTTTTCTAATTCATCTAGAGACCAATATTCAGGCCACACGGGTTTAGGATTATCTTCACCAAGCAAAGCAGGAAAAGAAATTTTTTCCCATTTGTCGGCTTTAGGTTCAGACTCTGCTTTGATTAATCTTCCAGTCAAATCATCTTGAGCCCACCTTGTCATTACGAGAACAATTGAGCCTCCCGGTTGTAAACGCTGTCTTGGTCCAGATAAATACCAATCATAAGTTCTCTCCATCGCACTATCGGATAGTGAGTCTTGTTCAGTATGTGGATCATCGATAATAAGTAAGTCCGCCCCTCGTCCTGTGATAGAACCGCCAACACCCGCTGCAAAGTATTCCCCACCATGATTGGTCTCCCAACGTCCTTTTGCCTTACTATCTTCTCTTAGTTTAACATCTCCAAAGATTTGTTTATACTCTGGACTATCAATTAAATTTCTTACTTTAGCACCGAACCTTGCTGACAGTTCAGCATTATGTGATACCTGCATTAATTTCATCTTAGGGTATTTACCTATCATCCATGCAGGAAAGTATATGGATGCAAATTCTGATTTAGTATGTCTAGGAGGCATGTTGACTATGAGCCTTCCTTTTTTATGTGCAGCTATCTTTGTAAATTCGTGAGCTATATGTTGATGATGTCCCCACTTTTTTGGATCACTATCAGTTCTACAGATAAAATCTGGCCAAACATTTTTTACAAAATATAGGAAGTTATCCTGACATAATTTTATATGTCTTAACCATACTTTTTCGAGCCTCTCTCGTAGCTGATCTGTAGTTAATAAATCTGTATTAGTCATATAAATTTACTATACCCTTGGGTCCCCTTAAAATAAACCCCTTATCTTTTCAGCCCATACTACTTCTATTCGTGGTACTAAGTAAAGGTAAAGTAAGTAAACATACGATTTTTAATCGTAAAAAATTAAAAAAATAAATTTTTTTTATTTTGGATTTTGGTTGGTACCTCTATTTATGCCCCGTCCGTATAGGGACGGGCGGGGCGTTCATATGAATTAAGGCTGTGTTTGTTCTAGATATAAAATCCTAGCCCTAATGCTGTTTTTTATTTTTTTTACAACGTTATGATATAACTTATCCTGCTCAGTGTTTAGCTTTAATATATAGGAATTGTCGTCAACTCCATTACTAAAAGTAAACTTAACTTGAGAAGTTGAGGGATTAATAGGTCCCTCAATCTTAACGTTATAGCCTAAATACTTAAAGGGTATCATATCTTTTTATATTTAGTTTTTAACTCAACTGATTCACCGCTTATCAAGAACTGGTTATAGATTTCCTGATGTTTTTCTTTAAAAGATTTAACATCAAATCTAATTACATTCTTTTTGATTATTTCTAAAGAATATTCCTTGTTCTTTAGTTTACCGACTGTGAACCCTCCGAGTGCCTCAACAATTGGTAACGTATCCTCCTTAACGTTAACCCATAACTTGTTGTAGTTTTTTCGTAGGTCGTTAATCTCGCACGCTTTTAATAGCTTGCTAGATGTTGCTGCCTTTAGCTTTGGCAACTTTTTTTTAAGTACTGACATGTTCTACTCCTTTGTTAGTGTTTTTTATGTCTTAACTTAGTCCCATGAATATAGGATATAAAAAACAAAGTCAATAAAATAATTTAATTTATTTACAACCCCACGTTGTGGGGTTGTAAGTTAGAATCATTTTAAAGTGCGAATATTAGCAATATTATAAAAATAGTACCAATTGGAAAAAATACAGCGAATCTAAACAGGAAAGCTATAAATTCGCTCATGCAACCGCCTTTATAAATTTATTATTTAAGTTACGCCCAACGCCTTTGGCAACTAGCCCAACAATCACGCCTCTAGGGTCTAAGAATCGTAAGTCATGGCGATCACCGTCAATCACTTTTTTTCGCATCCAGTGCTTTGGTAACTTATCTTTAAAAACAACCGCAACATTAGCTCCAAGCTTTAGAGCTTTTTTAATGTCCGAATCATTACGACCGGAATCGGAGAAGGTAACATTTAAATTATTATGATCATGATCCAAGTAATTTAATACCTTAGTATATTCATAAAATTGCACATCCGGATGCAGCTGATGCAGCGTGTTACCTCCATCGACTTTAAACTTATGCCAAGCCAGATCCGATGTACCATTTAAACGGACCGCAAATTTAAAGCCCTGATTCCTTGCCCGCTTTTTTAGCTGCTCAATCTCAAGGCTGAGCTGCTGTAAAAATGCATTCTTATTGGTCCAGAATAAATTTGTTTTTTTAATCCTTGCATTTTGCACCGATACCATTTGGCCTCGGCCTGATGTATTTAAGCAAGCTGCAGCACATTCAGGGCTAGCCTTTGGACATACATTTTTTAAACTTAGATCATATGGGGCCAAGTGAAGGATGGCCGTTTTATACCCAAACGGCTCTCCTTTGGCCATCTTAGTCTGACTGTAGTAATTTAACAGCATCAGTCTAATAACGTGTAATATTCATTAGTGAAATACTTCTGAAAAAATTCACGCCCTTTATTCATGGTCCTTGCTGCTGTAAGATCTCCAGCATTATACAACATCTCCGACCCTTTTATTACATCCAGTACAGCAACAGCAAAAGCCGGTATAATTGCCTTCATTCCGCTGAATGGATTTGATACCGTCTCAAGCTCAAAAGCTTTGGCCGGATCAACATAGATATCGAATGGAATTTTTATTTTTTTTCCTTCGAATATTATTACTTTATTTTTTTTCATTTTTTGCTCCATTTGTTATTTGAATCCCATTAGCATAAGATGGGTTTTACTGTCAAGCTTTATTTAAATTAATCCGGGCCCAGGATAATTAATTTTTTTATATATAAAGGTAAATCCATATGGCGAAAATTTTCGTTGTATATCTCAATATTTACCTGCGCATAAAGGTACATATAAGACGAAAAATTTTTCGTTATACATCTCAAGAAATACATGCGTAAAGGTACACGAGGCACGAAACTTTTTTCGTTATGCATCTCAAAATTTGCACAACGAAGTTGTGCAAATTAATAGATGCGTGAGACGTGGTTATTGCGTCAAGATTTTTTCAAAGATGTTTTTTAAGTTTAGGTTCTCATAAACTAGAACCAAGTTTCTCGGTTCACGAACCACGAAGAGTTGATATAGAGGAGTTTTAACTCCTCTTTGCGAGAGTGCCTCTCGCAAGATAAATGAATGTCCACCATTTTTAAAATGTGTTAAATGCCAATTAATTTGAAACTTTGAAAGCCCTAAATTCTTGACATCATTAGACTTGAGTTCAATCCAAATACTTTTCGCATTAATCAACCAATAAACGTCTGGAATTCCGTTAATTGTATTACTTTCTATACGAAAAATTTGACCTTTTAAGTTTAATTTCTTGATACGTTTCCAAAGATTTTTTTCTGATTTTGCCATTAACTTATTAAGTCAATAACATAAAAAAAAGGGCAACAAAACCCTCGCCTTGTTGCCCTCACATATTCAACTTACCGAATTCAAGTAAGTGAATTTTATTTGGCTTTTTCTTTAGGTTTATACCCTATTGCCTTAAAGTTATGCCACTCTACACCTGCACCAACTTTCAAAATATCTGAAAGTTTATTAGTCAATTCAGAAGTTGTAGTTGCCTCCATGATTATATCGTCACAAGCCTCTTCAAGATTTTGCAATCTAGCCAACTCCTTACCTTGTTCAGTTTTATTAACTTCTCTCTCTGCAAAGTTTTCACTCCAAGTCCTACATTGCTCCTCACATTTGTAAGAAGTAATTAGGTTGTTTTTTTCAGTACTAGAAAACTCATACTTCAAAGAGTTATTATAAGCCCTAGTTGTTCTAGCAGTTTTTTTGAAAAATGCTCTTGCCTTTCTAACTGCATTTTCATGTAGGTCTTCTGCCTCTTTCAAGTCTTGGATAATTTTCTTTGCTCCAATCTTTTCAATTAGGCGATTATAACCTTTTTCTGCCATTTCCATAACTAGTTGCCTATTCATTAATTTTTGGTCTTCAATTAATGGTTCTAGTTTTTTCCTTACCTTTGACCTCAAATGGTCTTGGGTTCTTACTTGTACTCCACTCATTATTGCTCCTATTTGTTTGTTAATTTATGGGGTGCGTTCTGTTCAATGAAGACCTTACTAACACCCCAGATTATTTTTATTGTTTACCTTTGTCAAAAATAATCAAAAAATTCTTTAATAGATGACTGGAATAACTGGCAATTCTTCAATATTTGTATGAATTGCTCCTCCGTTATTTCCCTCGTCATCACTTGTCATAGTCAACCAAACTCCATTGTTTAAAAGTAATTGAATTGGTCTTTTATGCCAACCTTGTTCCTTACTGTCTTTTTCTGACATATATTCTATTTTAATAATTGACTTACCTAATAAATGTTTTTCAATTCTTTTTTGCCAATTCAAACATAATTCCTTACTTGTCATTTCATCAAGTTTTTTTGTTTTTCCACTTTTCATAATCCCTCTCTTGTGTGTAATCCCAAACAATAACAAATCTCTGAAGCCATTTTACTTGTTTAGGTGTTAATTTAAAATTGCATGATAACTCTTCATCTGCACTAAACAATGGCGATAAGTTTTCCCTATCGCCAAAGTTGTTAAAGATTTTTACAAGTTTCTCAATACTAACCATATTAACCTATACTGAAGCCACCACTATGTTCACAAAATTCTGCAAACTCTTCTACATTTTTAACTGAAAAAGGGTAGGAAGCGTCATGGTTTCTTTTTTTGTATATACGTTCCCATTTATCAAGATCTTTTTTTGGAAAATCTCTAGGAACTAAACTGTCATTTCTCATTTTTTTCTTAACTTCTTTAACATGTTTGTCTAATTCCTTTTCAACTTTCTCATTGTACACTTCAATTTTTTTTCTATTTGTTTCCCACTCTTGCTCAAATTTTTTAGCATGTCCTGTTTTTATTAAATGCCTTAATTGTTTTGCAATTTGAAGTGCCTCGTCTTCTTGAACAATATGGTGGTCATTATATGCCCAACCTTTTTGGTCTTTTTTGGAAACAACTTTAGTATGTTCAATGACGTATTTTGCTAAAGGTCGCCACCACCAAACATTATTTCTAAAGTAAGTACCTCTCTGACTTTGGTACTTTTCAAGTTCCTCAAAAAACTTGTCTTTGTCCTTTTCATATAAATCATTACTTGGTGATTTATATTTTGCCTCTTTAGGGTTTAGTCCTGTTAAATCAAATCCCATTTTTGCTCCTTATTGTTTAGTTATTATTTTAGAAAAGCCATACGAAAAACCATTTTCTTTGACTTTAATATCAGTACACCATGTACCAATTTTGTGTATTAAGACAATGTGAAAATCCTTATGTACTTTCTCTGTCTTAAATTTAAACTCATTAAACATTTTAGAAATTAACTTTTTATATGATTTAAAATCTTCATAGCATTTTTCATCTTGCCACCTTTGTTTTAAATAACAAAGACTTTCGCCATACTTTGAAAGAAAATCTTTTAAATCTTTTTCAATTATTTTTTTTTCTGCATTCATACTTGAACCTCGTATTCTAACCAACCATTGCCCTCGTCAACACCTTTTAAAAAAGCATTTAATTCAGCTTGAGTCTCAAATTGATATGTTTTTTTAGTGTAGTTTTCTATTGGCTTATCGATACCTTTTACGGTTTCGGTTCCCCATATTATTGTTACTTTTTTCATATTGCTCCTTTTTATTTTTTTTAAAAATTAAAAACATTCCTCTCCTTATCCCATGAAAATAAGATATGCAAGAGTTATTTTATATTAAAAAAGCTAGTAAAATGAGGATTATTATGGTTCCAATGGGAAAAAAAATGGGAATTCTTAACAAAAATGCGATAATTTCAGACATTTATATAAAATAAGTCCAAAAATTTTTAATTCAAGGTGTGTAAATTATAATTTTTTTATACTTTTTATTACTGAGTTTGGAATAAGAGTAGTATTTCCAATAGTTTCTATTTTCTTTTTATCGTCTGATAGAGAATAATCACCAAAAATACGTGTTATTCCCTTTGATTGACTTAATAAATGACCTTTGGTTATACAAGTCGCTAATTCACTCTTTTTAACTTCATCAAAACTACTCCAACTTGCATTTGAAACAATATCGAACCACTCGCAAGAAACCATTGGATACTTGTCAATTTCATCATAAATTTTTTTTGGCACAGAAATTTTTTTTATCTTTCGTTTTTTCATATTAAGCAAAAAAGTCGTTATTCGTTTTTTCATATTAAGCAAAAAAGTCGTTATGTGTTTTCAAGATTTGAAAAATATTTTCGTTATGTGTTTTCAAGATTTCAAAAATCATTTCTTATCCTTAGTTAAAACTGAGACAATACCAATTGAAGTATTTAAATGAGAATTGTGAATTTCGTTGAAAGCTATCATCCACTTGTCACTTTTCATCAATTTTTTCTGGCGTAACGTCAATGATGTTTTTGGCCTCTCCGATTTTTCCTTCAAGCTCGGATAACCTTTTTTCAAGTTGCTCACGACTCATTCCCTCCAATCCAACATGTTTTACTTCTTTCTTATCTACAAACATACCGGCCATTTGGCCAGATCTGTATTCTGCATTTACTGCTACACCATACTGTTTTTTATCTTCTGCCTTTTTACTTAGTGTTTCAAATCTTTTATATTTTTTTAATTTATCGCCTTCATGTTTTTTTAATTCTTGATTGTATTTAAGCTCCATGTATCTTACAACATGAGGATTTTTATTTGGATCGGTTAATCTGCTTGCTATTTCAGTTGGCCCTTCTGGTTTATTTGATTGATAACCTGCTCTTTTAGCTGCTTCAACTTTAGATATCTCACCCCAATGGTTAACATAAATATCAACAAAAGCTTTTTGTTTTAATGTTAATTCAGAGGTAGATTTTAATGTGTTTTTTCTTTTGGCCATCTTGACCAAATATATCATAATTTTTTCCTAATACACTTCACTACAAACAAAAAATATTAAATTAAATTTGTTAAAAATGCGTCCTCTGCATCTTATTCCTG